>JACCDX011032874.1_pt1 | contig 12691 bp, 7 predicted proteins | sample 7449681 | NCBI WGS metagenome assembly JACCDX01 (sample SAMN15323450, study PRJNA562643) | freshwater metagenome | isolation source: river surface water | place: USA:Blue River Watershed | collected 2017-08-18
GATCAAGGATTTGGTGTCGGATCTTCCGAATGTGAAGTATGTGCTGGTGGACGAACCGATGTCCATTGGGGCCAAACGCAATCTGGGAGTCGAGAAGGCGTCCCATGACATTCTGGTCATGATGGACGACGATGATGTCTACCCCAACAACAGCATTCTCACACGGGTGGCATTCTTGCTTGCGGGTCCCACACCGCATGAGTGTGTGTTCTCCACGACGATCCCGTGCTTCGACATCCACAAGAAGACGAGTTTCATGAACGTTCCTCCGACGGTGTTGCCGATGGCGGATCGTGTGTCCGAAGCAACCCTCTGCTTCACGCGGGACTTCTGGAATCATACAAAGTTCTCTGACGACAAGATCGCAGAGGGTGGCGCATTTGTTCGCGGTCGCGAGCACATGTGCAGGGAGGTGTCTCCCCAAGATGTGATTGTGAGTTTGGTGCACAAGCTGAACACGTCAAGCCGCAAGGCTCCAACGGGAGAGGCCAATGGATGCCATTACGGATTCAGCGATGAGTTGTTTACGTTGGTGTCGGAGATTGCGGAGTCGCTTTAGAGGCCAAAGACACCGAGCTTGCCGCGAGACCGGCTGCGGCGACGACGACCGGCAACCTGCGAGCCGGCCGTAGGCACGAATGCTGGGGTGATGGAACCACCCCCTGACTTCACAACCTGCCCCGTGCCACCCTTCATCTTGAGGTGGGCCTTGTGGGCGCGACGAGTGAGGGCCGCGCGCTTGCCAGTGGTCTTGAGACCGGCCTTCTTGAGCATCTTCTTGAGCTGCTTGACAGTCGCCTTCTTGACGCGGCGACCTCCCATCATGCCGCCCTCCCCGCCCTCCTTTCCTTGAAGATCTCCACCAGTGGGAACAATATCGGTATTTCCTCCGTCAAGGGACATTTGGTTTGTATTGTCTGGGACATATTTTTCCGCATCAGGCGGAGCAAGTTACGCAGGCGGGGGGCTCGACAGTAAATTGCTGCGCCTTCGCGACTGACTTGGTTCGCAAATAATAACAGCCTGTCTTCAGGCCTTTCTCCCACGCATACATGTGCATGGACGAAAGTTTTGAGAACGTCGGCTCGGCGACGAACAGATTGAGACTCTGCGACTGGCAGACAAACGGAGCCCGATCCGCAGCAAGGTTGATGATTGTCTTCATCGGAATCTCCCACGCGGTCTTGTACAACTCGCGAAGTTCGGCAGGAATCTCAGGAATGCCCTGCACCGATCCATTGTTGGCGATGATCTGGGTGCGAATGTCCGATGTCCAGCATCCGGCACGAATCAGGTCCTCCACAAGATACTTGTTGACAACTACGAATTCGCCTGCGAGAACACGGCGCGTGTACAGGTTGCTCGTGAACGGCTCGATGCACTCGTTGTTGCCAAGAATCTGCGAGGTAGACGCTGTCGGCATGGGTGCGATCAGCAGGCTGTTGCGCAACCCAGTCGTCTGGACACGGGTCTTCAGTCCAGCCCAATCCAGATACGCCGTTTCCGTCGGTGACTGTCCCCAGAGGTCAAACTGAAGCTGTCCGCGCGAGGCCGGCGATCCTGGAAATGAGTCATACGGTCCGACCACCTGGTAGTGATTGGCTCCCCCCATCGACTCCTCTGCGAGCGATGCACTTGCTTCCACTGCCGCGTAGTAGATGTTCTCGAAGATCTCGCGATTCACCTTTGTGGCAGCCTCCGACGACCACGGAAGACGAAGCATCGCAAACACATCGGCAAGTCCCTGCACTCCAAGTCCGACGGGGCGGTGCTTGCTGTTGGAGCTCTTGGTCTCGGGAGTCGGGTAGAAATTCGCATCAATCACCTTGTCCAGATTGCGAATGAGGATGCGTGTGTACTGCCGAAGGGTCGCAAAGTTGAAGACTCCATTCTCCACGAACTTGGGAAGTGCAAGCGATCCGAGATTGCAGACGGCCGTCTCGCCAGGCGATGTGAACTCCATGATCTCCGTGCACAGATTGGACGAGCGGATCGTGCCTAGATTTTGCTGATTGGACTTTCGGTTGGCAGCGTCCTTGTAGCAGAGGTAGGGCGTTCCGGTTTGGATCTGAGCATCAAGGATAAGTTGCCATAGCTTCTTGGCAGGGATCTGTCGACGAACCTTTCCTGCGGCTTCGTAGGCGCAGTACTTCTCGTTGAAGGCATCGCCCCAGCAGTCGGCAAGGCCGGGACACTCGTTCGGGCACATGAGGCTCCACATACCGTCGGTTTTGACACGCTGCATGAAGAGGTCAGGGATCCACAGTCCGTAGAAGAGATCACGAGATCGCTCCTCTTCGGCACCGGTATTGAGTTTGAGGCGAAGAAAGTCCTCGATGTCCGCATGCCACGGCTCAAGATAGATTGCAAACGAGCCATTGCGTTTGCCTCCTTGATTGACATATTTTGCGGTGTCATTAAACACCTTGAGCATCGGAACGATTCCGGTGGACTTGCCGTTCGTGCCGTGAATGTGCGAGTCCTTCGCACGGATGTCGTGGATGGCGAGGCCAATACCACCTGCCCACTTGGAGATCTGTGCACAATCACTCAGCGTCTTGTAGATGCCCTTGATGGAGTCTTCGTCCATCGTCAGCAAGAAGCAAGAGCTCAATTGGGGGTGTGTGGTTCCGGCGTTGAACAGAGTGGGTGTCGCGTGAATGAAATACCCAAGCGAGAGAGCATCGTATGTCTCCTTCACCTTGACAAGATTTCCGCCGTGAAGCTGAATGGCAACACGCATCCACATGTGCTGAGGACGCTCGCAAGGAGCTCCGTCACGAGTGCGAAGAAGATAGCCCTTCTCAAGGGTCTTGAATCCGAAATACTCGAAGTTGAAATCACGAGAGTAGTCAATCATCGCGTCGTAAGCAGCAGAGTGCTCAGTCACATGCCAGATGTAGTCCAGCGACAGAAGCTCGTCCTTGCCAAGCTTGTCCACACACTCACGAAGCGTGGAGGGTGTCAACTTCTGATGATTGTCGATGACCAGACGAGCCGCAAGCTTGCCGTAATTGGGGTGGTTGCGGGCCTGCATCATTGCACATGTCTCGGCTGCGAACTCGTCCAACTTGGAGGTATGAATCCCATCCGCGATCTGCGAACAGACCTTCTGGGCAACAAGATCGGGGTTGACATGCTCAAGTCCATTGGCAAGCTTCTGAATGCGGCGAAGCACCTGATCAAACGAAACAGGTTCCCGAGAGCCATCGCGCTTTGTGACGTAAATGTGGTCAGACATGCTGGATACTCGTATCATGTTTGTTACCTGTAAGTAGGCAGGAGAAGAATCTAGTTTAGAGCGGTGCGACGATCCTTCCCCAAATGGAGCTTGATGAACTGATGAACAAGTACGGAAGCGACAAGGCACGCAATGGATACGTGCCGATGTACCATTCGTTTCTCAAGACCCTTCGCGATCGTCCTGTGGAACTTCTGGAGATTGGGATTGGAACCATGATTCCAGGTGTTCCATCATCAATGGTCGGGTATTCGCTTCCTGGATATGCCCCAGGCGGATCCCTGCGAGCGTGGCGCGATTACTTTCCCAACGGCATGATTACCGGGATTGATGTTCAGCCGGACACGCAGTTTGTCGAGGATCGCATTCAAACATGTCTTGCGGATTCGTCCAGCAAAGACCAGTTGGAACGTGTGTTGGGAAATCGGATCTTTGATGTGATCATTGATGATGGGCTTCACTACGATGAGACGCAGGTGAAGACGATGGAGAACCTGTGGCCTCGCGTGCGTCCGGGCGGGTATTACATCATTGAGGACATTACCGAGTGGAGTCGGATTCCCAATGAGTTTCGGTCACGCATTGCGCAGATTGTGGGATCCGATGGATTCTTCTTTCTGACCGAGAAGAAGAACGTTCTCATTGCGAGTCGGAAACAATCAGCTTCGGAGCAATATGCATCGCTTCCAACTCTTGGGTGAACAATGCCATTGAATACGGCAATTCAAGGATATCGCGCGACGTGTCAATCCGTCCCGTTTCCTTGTCGAACTCCACAGTTGTTCCATCGGACCGCTCCATGAAACTCTCCCGCACAAACTTGGACATTCCATGTGCGATCAACGAATCACGCTCCATCTCTCCGATGCGCATGCCTCCATCGTTGGACCGACCTCCAGTTGGCTGATGGGTCAACAGCGTCTTCGGACCCGTGTCACGATAGTTAATCTTGTCTTCTACCATCTGCTTGAGCCGCTGGTAGTAGATCGGACCCATGAAAATGTCCGCTTCCATTTGCTCGCCGGTCATTCCATTGTACAGGACTTCGTGGCTGTACGGCTCGAATCCCATCTGCAAAAGGGCTGCCTTCAAATCCGGAACCCGCTTGTCCACACTGAACGGAGTCGCATCCACAAACGATCCCAAATGAATGCCCAGCTTGTTGGTGGCCGCTTCCAAGAACTGTCCCACCGTCATACGCGTTGGAATGCCGTGCGGGTTGAAGATCAGATCCGGGCGAACTCCGCGTGCCGTGAACGGCATGTCTTCCTCTTGCATGATCTGTCCGATGGTTCCCTTCTGGCTGTGACGGCTCGACATTTTGTCTCCGACAACAGGTGTGCGATCTTCTACGATCCGAATCTTGACACCCTTCAGTCCAATCATCTTGCGAACTTTGGATCCCTTCTCTCCCACCATTCCTGCAACAGGAACCATCACCGTGTAGGTGTAGACCGCGTCCACACGACCCACTTGGCCACGCTTCGGCTCCACAGAGACATCGCGATATCCTGTCACTGTTCCCGATGGAGAGGTGATAGGCGACACCATTCCGACCAGAATCGTGTCTGGAGTCACGATGGAGTTCACCTTGATAATTCCGTCCTCGTCCAGCAGTTCGTAGTTGAATCCCTCCTTCCGCTTCACGTCCTTCTTCAGAGGATTTGCAATCTCTGTATGCGTCTCCAACCCGACGTCCAGGATCTCTTCGGCATGGTCGTAGCTGTGCGAATACATCGTCTGGTACATTCCACGCTTGAGAGACCCGCCGTTCATGAGCACGGAATCCTCCTGATTGTTGCCTCCGTACATCGTGATGGCGACCAGCGCATTCTCTCCATACGGCAAGCATCCGCCCCGTCCCATCATCTGTTCGTACAACCACGTCTGCGACATCGGCTTCTGGGGCAGAACCAGGAACTCGGCCATCGTGTCGAATCGCTTCTTGTAGTTGGTGTGATACCACCCGGCCGCAGACTTCTGCTGCTGAATGCTGAACACGGAACGAGGACCCGGATTGTGGTTGGAATACGGAACCATGTTTGCAAGGGCCGACATGTTGAAGGACATGTGAATCTCCGATGGTTGTGCGGGATGATACGGCTGCATGGAGATGCGAATCGAATCCGATTCATAGGCATCGATGTAATCCAGATGGGTAGAGATGTCGTCCCACGTCTTGGAGGCCAGAATCATCTCCGGTGTCGTTCCCTCGCGATACACAGGGCGATTGGGACGCCCTGCATCCGAGTAGATCTTGTATTCGTTGTTGATGCGCATCCAGGACAGAGACACCGACGAGGCAAGCACACCCTCCCGACGGGCCTTCAGCAGCGTGCGATGCAAGATCTCTGTGTTTCCAATGCAGACTGCCCACAGGTCCGAGTTCACAAAGATCTTCGTCCACTCTGGTCGCCACGTGGACGGATGAATGTCTTGGACTTCGCGAATCAACTTCGTCTCACGCAGAAGTTGCTTGACGGCATTGGACGGAACAGCGGTGGTAATCTGGGCCAAGAGTGCAAGTGATTTCTTGTATCCAATGTCCGATCCGTCCGGAGAATCGACCGGACACATCAGTCCGAACTGCGAGGCATATAGACGACGAGGAGGCGCTGTGCTGGTGGACTTGTCAATCTGCAAGTCCGTCTTGCGCAGGTGGTGAATGACGTTCAAATACGACACACGTCCGTTTCCTCCGAGCTCCTGCGAGATTCCGACACGGCCTCCCCACGCTCCCTTGAACGACCGCTCAAACTCACTCAGCAGAGTGTATCCACGCCACTGCCGTCCAATCGTCTCGCGTTCCACAAGATTGACCAATGCCTTGTCGCGATAGGTCGTCGGATTGAAGGTATTGGTGCGATCCAGACGGCTCAGCATCTCCTTCGCATTCTCGCGATAGATGCGACGGAACTCGTCGAACATCAGAACTCCCGATGTCTTGAACCGCTTGAATTGAAAGCTGTCGCGATCGGATGGAGCCCGACGTCCAATCTCCACATCCAATCCCATCTTCAGCATGTATCCGAGCTGATACGCCTTGCGTCGGAACGTTGCACCCGTGTCGTCAGTCGTGCCTTCCACGTGAGAAAACAGCGACTCGTGAAGAGCCTGCACAATCTCGAACCGAGACTTGTTGCGAGTGAACTCCACCAGAATGGCCAAATCTGTCGTGTCCATCTTGGCCAAGAACTTGTCGTGGCTCAGCAGAAGCTGATACAGCAACTCATCGTAGGCTGTGCGATCCTTGTCTGGAACTCCCGCAAGCACCGTGTCGTAGACATCGCGATCCGATGTCACACCCAGTGCACGAAACACACTGAACAGCGGAACCGGTTGCGAGAAGCCCCGAATGTTGATCATCGCAAGACGATTGTCGCGTCCGTAGTTTCCATTGGTTGCCTCTGGATTCAGTGTCTGCGAGGGAATCGTCAGGAAATGCGAATACGGTCCTCGCACACCGTCCTCTGACAGACTGCGCATTCCAACGTACGTCTCGGTGACTTCCTCGTAGGAGACATCGCCGTCTTCCTTCACATCCTCAAACGTAATCGGCTCATCCGACTCCACCAATCGAGCCTTCGTTCCTTTCGGAGCCTTGCGCTTGCGTGTTCCTGCATAGATCATGTTGTCGCCCAGCAACTCTTGCGTCAACAATACCTTCTCGGCTCCGTCAATGATGAAATACCCGCCCAACTCGTAATTGCACTCTCCGATCTCGTAGGCAGGCAGACGATTCAGGTAGCACATCCGACTGCGCACCATCAGCGGAAGACTGCCAATGTGAATATCCGAAAACGACCGGAGTTCTGTCGTTCCATCCGGGAACGAATACTCCACATCAATGTCGGCATGCAGACTGAGGGCATACGTCTTGTTGTCCAGACGGCACGCATGCGGAACAATCAGCGTTCCATCGTCTTCCTTCGGCGGGTCGAACCGCAACTTCGTCCCTTCCTTTCCACCAATGTAGACACGCACAATGCGGTTTCCAGGAACCTCCAACTCAAACGGATTGCTCTTTCGAATGTAGGTCGGAATGCCAACTTCAATCAAATCGTTGTACGAATCCACATGATGCTGCACCAGCGGTGTTGTGGACCGTTCAAAAAAGGTTTTGAGAACATGTCTCGGGACATCCATTGTCTTTGTTGCGAGCAAGCATTTTCTAGACTCGGACGAAGACAGAGCATGTGGAGTGAAACACGGCGACCGGATACACTGGACGGAGTGGTTGGACATCGCGAGGTAAAAGAACGACTCCACGTCTATTTGCAGGCTCCTCCATTTGAGCGCGTTGTGCTTCTGCATGGTCCTCCCGGCATTGGAAAGACAACCATTGCCCTTGCAGCGGCTCGGTCCTATGGATTTGAAGCCCTTGAAATTAACGCAAGCCGGTCGTTGCGAAGCTTTGCGGATGTTGCAAACCTTGCGCAGTCGTGTCGGCATTCACGGAGCATCTCGTCGTTGTTGCGAGGCGATTCCTCTCCGCTGTGTTTGATTTTGGATGAAGTCGATGGGTCCGATCCGCATGCCCAGCGAAACCTTGTGGAATGGATGACAGGTCCAGATCGCAAGATCCCTGTGGTGCTGACATGCAATGAAGTGCCTCGCATCATGAAGACACGACCAGCCATTGAGTTGCTTCGGTGTTATCCTCCAAAGCCCGCCGATTTGAAAGACCTGTTTCCGCAACACGATGTGGGTGTGTTGGCCAAACGATTCAAGCACGATGTTCGTCGGATTTTGCAGTTTCTTCAGTATGGGGAATCAGATGGGTTACCGTGTGGTTCCGTCCCGACGGACTGCTCTCCCGAAGTTGCGCATATGCTCCGTCAACGAATGTGGACCGAAACAGATCCCATGGAACTGGCCAACGCGTCCGCACAGCCATCTTCCCATTGATTTCGTTCAGAATCTTCGCCTTGAAGATGTGTGGGGTCTTGTAGATGTCCGATTTGTTGACGGTGTTCTGCGTGTGTCCCATGACGACGATGGTCTTCTCGGCCGGAAGTTGAATCATCGGAGTCGTCCACTGATTTGTGAATTCCAGTTCTTCGCCACGCCCCTTGTTGGGAAACCGATGGGTCTCTGCGTATCGACGGCGGATCGTGTACGTTGCCGCCGTGCCGTGCTTGTCTCCAAACGGTCCCACTTCCAGAAACACGTTCTCCTTCGTCAAGAGGACATACATTCGGGATGAGGCTGCAATGTCGATTGTCGGATTGGATCGCAGAGCCTCCACTCCGGTTGCGATTCGTTCAGGCGGGTAATAGTCATCGTCGTCCCAGAACAGGATACACTCTGCACCGGACTTGAGCGCAAGGTCGATGCATTGATTCCGAAGGTCCCCGATGGAGAGTTCTCCGTAGACGCGATGGTACTCGACAAACGACAAGTCCTTCGCAAGGCTCCAATCGTAGGCGGGGGAGGTGGAGTTGTCCACGACGATCCATTTGTCGGGTTGCATCGTCTGCATCAGCATGCATGTCTTGGAGAACTCCCAACTCCACCGTCTATTCCTCGTTGGTGTGCACGCGATGATCATTGTTTGAAGAAGCGGCTCCAGGCTGTAAGTCGCGAATGTCGTGGCGACAGACGGGGCATCGAGTATTCATTGTGAACCACTCATTGATGCACTGGCTGTGAAAGGCGTGGCCACAGTGTCGAATGCGGGTCGCACACTCCACCGACTCTTGGCAGATGGCACAATTGGTCTCGGTCACATTGACGTGGGATTCCGTTGCAGCCGCAATCTGCGCACGAGTGGGGATTACGGGAACGGGATCGAGAAAACTCCGCATGAAGTTCCCACTGGGATCCAGAAGTGTGTTCAGCGGAATGTTCATGACCAGACTCTCGCGGACAGGAGTCGGCTGGGTTGCAAGCGTGCGAAGGATCGTGAATGCAAAGCTGGTGTTGCGAAGATGCGCCGCCACAATGTGGTTGCGAGAGCCTCCGTCCAAAAACCGAACCATGCTGAAAAACGCACGATCTGTCATCGTCAGATCGCGAATCGCATCCAAGACTGTGTATTCGTCGTCGCCCATGCTTGTATTGGAGACCCGATACGAAAATCACTGGCGTATCTATAAATGAACGCGCCTGCGCCTCCTCCGCAACAGAAGCCCGAACCCCAGCAGGGCACGGTCACCACGCTCTCCGGTGGGGTCGGAGCCATCACGGGAGTTCTGATGATTTTTCCCATCCTCTTCCTGTTCCTCTTCCATCTCGGAGCGGGCTACCTCTCCTACCAAAAATATGGTCAGATTGGATGGGCGGTTCTTGATTTCTTCTTTGCGTATTTCTATTACCCGTATTATGCATTCATGCTTGCCAGTGCGCCCTCAGAAGTCTCCTCCGTTCCCACGATGATGGGCGGTCTTCGCAAGCTCTTCAAGGGTCGTCGGTAATTACGTCCGCTTCACAAACATGTCCATCGGTCCTCGCGTGGTCTTGCGAATGAGCTTGAGGAAGTGAGGGGATCCGAGAAACATGATCAGTTCCAACTGCTTCTCCTTCTTGTCAAGCAGAGCCCGCGTGGCCTCCTCCTCGTCTCCCTTGTACTTCTCCATCAGCGTCTCGTACATCGTCGTGTAGCTCGGACGACGAGGCGGAACAAATCCATCCAACTTCTCGATACACAACGCGAACAACTGCGCAACTGGATTCTGAATCTGGTTCGTGATGTAGAACTGCGCATCCGGTGTCAGATTGTTCTTGCGCACATAGCCAACCTCCTCAATCCGATCTCCCTGCTTGCCTTTGTCCCGGTTCTCCGCCACAAAGACGAACTGAAGTCGGTCGCCTACTTTGGGGGCTGTGCCTGGATCTCGCGCAGCCATCCGATCGGCCAGAACACGATGGGCAATCTGATCCGGGTTCTTGTAGTCATCTCGCAGACTCTTCGACACCACGAACTTCTCCAGCGGAACCTTGTTCTCCAACACCTCCGTCAACTTCTCGCGCACAAAGTCCTGTGCCTTGCGCACATCCTTCTCCTGCATCAGCACATCCAGCGCTCCTCCAAACACATCCTTCACAATCGGCGCGTTGTCTCGGCGCTTGAGCACGATGCCCATGCTCTTGCGTTTCGGCTTCGCAGTCGCGTCCTCCTCATACATCATTCCAACGTAGCGCTTACGACAGAAGAGGATGAACGGGAAGAACGTCTTCTCGTAAGCGATCTTGTAGGGTCGACGGCATTGGGATGTAATTCTTTGGCCCGCGGCAATGCCAAGTCGGATGGACTCGGCGAGGTCTTTGGTCGGAAAGCGGACGAAGATGGAATCGGTGTCCCCGTAAATGACCTGAGCACCAAATTCGGTTTCAACAACCCGCTTGGCAATACCGAGTGCCTTGCGGCCGGCAGCGGTTGTGGACGCTGCGACGCAGAGCTTTCGGATGGGGCTGGTGCGACTGCCGCACTGCCCGTACACAGAGTTTGCAACGACCTTGTAAGCAAGTTGAAGGCCGTTGAAGACGCTTCGCTGAGCTTCATCGTATTGTGTATCCTCCATCTTCTCTTTGAACTCTTTCCGCTTCTTCAGCAGAATGTCCAGCGTCTTGGGCAGAACGCCCACCGTCATCGGATTGTCGGTCGGCTGAACGAACGTGCTGATCGTCTTTCCCACCACATTGTCCTTGTCGTCCTTGACATCATACTCAATGTCCTCCAGCACATAGCCCTTCTCTTTGAGGGCATTCATCTCTGCAACCGACAGTCCATCGATGTTTGTCCTATTCCCATCGACATCGAACGTCCGCTCCGAGATGAACGTGTCAGGTGAGAGGTTGTAGCTGATCATGTTCGTCGGATACAGAGAGTTGAAATCCAGCACAGAGATCGGCTGGTCGAGGTACATCCCAATCTTGGGCGGAAGCACGATGGCTCCCTCGTATCCTGCGTCATCCTCTCCCAACGCCTGTTGGACACGAAGGATTTGGTTGCGCTGGGCCGCGTAGAAGGCCACCGCGCTGAAGATCTTGATGCCTTGCCCACGACGGAGCACATACTCCATCGGAACCTTGCAGACATCCGCCATTCCACGCGCATTGACGATCGTGTCCAGCTTCGCCATCAGCGTCAGCACCAGATCACAGTCCTGAATGCAGTACTTGGCGATGCGTGCACGACCCGCAGGTCCTCCATGTGCGTGGAGGTGGAAGAGCTCGTGCGGTTCTACGTCATCTTTGGAGAACGTCCATTCCAACGACTTGCGCTCTCGGTCGGAGAGGTCGGCGAAGAGATCGGCGGGGGCATCGATTGTGAAACTCTTTCCAGCAATGTTCTTGACTCGATACTTTTCGCCTTCACGGTACGGATCTGTTGTATTTCCCACAATGTCAAACCGAACATAGTTGCCCACACGCAGCCCACGAGTGCTTTTCGTCGTGACCACATTGTCCTTGTAGTCGACAACTTTGTCGCGCAGGAACACGCTTGCGACGTTGTCCAGCTTGAAACTGTCCAGGCTGTGTTCGCGACGCATGTTCAGGAGCAGGTCCAATCCCAACCGTCCGCGCAATGTCAGGAATCGGAGGTCGTATTTGCCGGACGCCAGCTCAAACTTCTTCGTCTCGCTGAACTTGACCTTCCACGCGTCTCCGACTTTGGTCTTCGACTGATACCGCGAGAGGTCGATATTCTCCAGGATTCCGAGACGCTTGCACCGGTCCTCAATGTACGCGTCATCAAAGCCAAAGGTGTTGTACCCACACATCACATCGGGATTGTGCAGACGAACCTCATGCATGAACTTGAACAGCATGTCCTCCTCGTCCTTGCATCCAACGAACTGGACATCCGGTTCATCCGACGCATCGACCTCGCCCACCACGAAGACAACCCGACGAATCGGATCCAGCATCTTGTCGGACCAGCGGTAGGAGATGCCGATCTGGACAATCGGATCGTCCTTGAGGGCCTGCGGAAACAGACCTGACTCGGAGTACATCTCCAAATCATAACATGCCACCTTCAACGGGATCGACCGGTCAGGGGCAGACGTCACATCTACGACATTGCACTGGTAGAACTCGTCGATGTTGTACAGCGGCTCTTCGGTCTCACGATCGCAGGGAATCGTGTATTGCTGTCCCTTGAACTGAATTGGGCTCGCAGGACTCAGATCCCGGTCGTGGAAGAGACGCATGAATGGAGGAAGATTCGACTCGGAGAGAACTCCGGTTGCTGCGCGAGCCGCGTTCATGAACATCGCTTTGGTGTCGCAGACAACCTTCCACACCTCCGTCTGCTTCAGGTCGTTGAATCCCGCGAAGACGTCATACTTCATGACTTTCGTTGCGGTTCCCAGTGTGGGCTTCGTGTCGGACTTCACGTAGAAGTACGGCTTGAATCCGTTGATGCGAACACACGCGACCTTTCCCTTGTCAGTGCGACCAAAGACATCCACGACATACTTTCCGGCAGAGTCATGCTCATAC
>JACCDX010087797.1_pt1 | contig 12690 bp, 8 predicted proteins | sample 7449681 | NCBI WGS metagenome assembly JACCDX01 (sample SAMN15323450, study PRJNA562643) | freshwater metagenome | isolation source: river surface water | place: USA:Blue River Watershed | collected 2017-08-18
AAGATTCATTGAACCAGCCCATTTCGATCTCTACCATTAACTTATTGAGATCCGCTACTAAGCGGGCGAGGAGAAATATGCGTAAATTAAACAAAACCAAATTAAGATCGATATTAATTGTTGGTCTAACCATCTTCTCGCTGAACGCCACCGCCGTTCCAACCTCAGCTATCGATCTTGGCGCTAAAGGCAAATACATAATCTCAGTTAAGCCAGCAGCGCGTGCTGCTATTGAAGCAGCAGTTACAAAAGCAGGTGGAAAGTTAACCAATAAATACAGTTATGTTTTTGATGGCTACACAGTAGAACTTCCAAAGTTAGTAGCATCATTACTATCTAGAATTCCCGATGTCTTAACTGTTGAAGAAGATCAACCAGTTTTTGGACTTAATATTCAAAATGTTCAATCACCAGCTCCATCATGGGGAATGGATCGAATTGATCAACGCACACCTGTAGGAGTTCCTGGATCAGTTAGTGCATACGGCTATGCAAGCGCTGGAAGAGGCGCAACCATCTATATCGGTGATACCGGAATTTATCCTCACAATGATTTCGGCTCTCGTCTTTCAACATCTGGTTACTCAGCATTTAGCGATGGCAACGGTGTTGTTGATTGCAATGGACATGGAACACATGTCGCCTCAACTGCGGCAGGCACTCAATATGGCTTAGCAAAAAATGCAACTCTTGTACCAGTAAGAATTCTAAGTTGCGCTGGTTCTGGCTCTTACTCTGGAGTGATTGCAGGTTTGGATTGGATTCTTAGCCCAAGTAATCCAAATTCAAAAACTGCGGCTGTTTTAAATTTATCTATTGGTGGCCCAAAATCTGATGCACTTAACGCAGCTATTCAAAGATTAACAAATGCTGGAGTTGCAGTTGTAGCTGCAGCTGGTAATGAAAACACAGATGCTTGTACGAAATCGCCAGCAAGCGCCCCTACTGCAATCACAGTTGGAGCAACCATGCTAAATGACAGCAAATCCAGTTTTTCTAATTATGGAAGCTGTTTAGATATCAACGCACCAGGTTCATCAATTACAGCGGCTTGGTTTGGATCTGCAACCGCTATCAACACAATTAGCGGAACTTCTATGGCTACGCCACATGTAACAGGTGCGGTAGCAATTTATTTGGGATTGAATCCAGGTGCTTCAGTTGCAGAAGCAACTGCCTTTATAGATTCAGAGTCCACAAAGAATGTGATTACAAATCTGCCCGCTGGAACAGCCAATAAATTACTTTATGTATCCCCAACTGATGGTGGTGCGCCAATCGTTACGCCTACGGTTGCTATGAAAAATATTGAAAACATCACGCATGTGAGTGCAGATATCAATATAAATGTTAATCCCGGAAATGCACCAACCACATTAGGTTTTGAGTATTCAGCAGATGCTTCATTTGCAACTTTCCTAACTTCAACTGTTGCCCCAGCATCAGTAGATGGTGGAGCTCAAACAACTGCTCAGGTTAAATTAACCAACTTAAACTCATTTACAAAATACTTTTTCCGAATCATCGGTACTAATGAATCTGGACGATCAGTTAGTGAGATTGGGAATTTCACAACATTGGCACCTCCTGTCACAAAACCAACTGCGGTAGTAAATGCTGCCAGTGATGTGACTTCATATAGCGCCCGCTTAACCGGCACTGTTCAGGCAGGAAATGCACTAGCTACAGTTAATTTTCTATATTCAACAGATCAAACATTTGCGTCAAATGTGAATTCAATTGCAGCAAAGCCATTTCAATTTAGTGGAAATACCGCAACAAATGTCGCATTAGATATCTCTTTCCTAGATGGTGAAAAAACCTACTTCTACAAAATCGTTGCAGTTAACTCCTCAGGCACAACCTCTTCAAATGTTTTGAGCTTCACAACTCCCAAGGCACCGGGACTTGCTCCAACTGCAATTACGTTCGTAACTCCAGTTTCACGTTCAATTGGCACAGCCGAATTCGCTGGAAGAGTAAATCCCATGGGACAAACTACTGTTGTTAGATTTGCTTGGGGCTATGAGAAATCATTAACTAGCGGTCAACAAACAATCACAATTCCACAGTCTCCAATTACAGGCGATACTGAGGTTGCAGTCACTGCTAAACCAACAGGATTGACTCCTGGTAAAGGCGTCTATTTCCAATTTATTGCATCAAATGCATCTGGAATTACCAAGAGCATCATTCAATACGCAATTATGAGCCCAGAGATTCCAGTTATTAATTCAGTTTCATCCTCTTTAATAAATTCATCTGGAGCGAAGTTAACAGCTTCCTATAACGCTATGGGAAGCAACTCAAGGTTGTATTTTGATTACAGTACGGATTCCACCCTTGCGACAGGTGTAATTTCAGTACAGGCAACTCCTTTTGCAATCGCAAATGCAGTAACAACCACTTTGAATGCAACCCTTGTTGGTTTAACACCAGTCACTAAGTATTTCTGGCGGTTGAGAGTTGCACCAGCTGGATCATCTGATTGGAAAAACTTAGTTAGTGCAACTCAAAGTTTTACAACCAGCATTGTGGCCCCAACTCCAACTCCAACTCCAACTCCAACTCCAACTCCAACTCCAACTCCAACTCCAACTCCAACCCCAGGAGAGAAGCTGGCGCAATCAATTACTTTCCCAACACTAAATCAGCGATATTTCAATGATGTTGGCACGCCATTGCTGGCAAAAGCCTCATCTGGTTTACCGGTTTCATACACAACCAATACTCCTAAAATTTGTCAGATTTTAAATTTAGGAAATAACAATTTCTCAGTACAACCTTTTTATCCACTTACCGGGTTGGATAATGTGGTCTGTAATATCGCAGCCAATCAATCTGGAAATACAACTTATGCAGCCGCCTTTGAGGTAACGCAATTCTTAACCTTCCGCAAACAAGCAACCAGAATAACCTTCCGAACCTCGGCCTATGCAATCACTGAAGCTGGGATATTTTTGTTTGCAACAACATCTACCACTGTTGGTAGAGCAGCTGCACCATCTGCAACAGTCACAATGAGTTCACTAACTCCAAATATTTGCTCTGTCGGTGAAGTTGGTATTTATGATTCAACCAATACACCACGAGGCACCGTAAGGGCGAAAGCCAATGGATCCTGTTCTATAAAAATGGATTACCCAGGAGCGGCAGATCAACTTCCCTCCACAATGACCTGGACCTCAACAATTGCAGGAGTTACATCCCCTGCAATTGGTTCCAATACTCCACAAAGTATTTTATTCCCAGCAGTTGCAGATCGCAGCTACAGTAAGAGTGCACCACTTCTTGCAGTTGCATCCTCAAAGTTGCCGGTCAAGTACACCTCAATTACGCCAAACACTTGCTACATTATTGAGAAATTAGCTAATGGCCCTGTTGTGCAATCTATGCAGTCAACAGGGGCTGATCGAGTTCTCTGCACAATTGAAGCTAATCAATCTGGTGATGATCGTTATGTTGCAGCACCACCTGTAAGAGTTTCCTTTAATTTCTCCAAAGCCCCTATGAAAATAACGGCAACAAGTGCACCTACTGCGTTAAGGGGAGCGGGTCCATACGTATTCATAACATCTGTTTTACACACAGATACTGCGATGAATAGTGGTCTATCAAGTCTTGGGCATTTACTAGACGTCATTTCAAATACGCCCGATATTTGTCGAGTAGACTCTAATTCACCTTATGACAGACCTGGTGGCATCTTCAACAGAACTCAAGTTACAGCGCTGAATAATGGAAATTGCTCAATTAGATTTTACTTTGCTGGCACAGATTCAAGAGCATCTACAACTTTAACTTGGACAGGCGTAAGTAGTGGATTTGTAATCCCAACATCAACTTATATTGAGTTGCAATCTCTACAAAAACCTATTTCAGCCACCGGAAGCACAATGTCACTAAAGGGCATAGATGCTGGTCGAATCAGCATTAATGCCTTTGTAAAGACTCCTGATCCAAAGTTAATGGCAGGTTTGCCATCCCTTAATGCAATGGTCAGCGTGGCAAATCAAACTCCAACTATTTGCAAGGTTGAGAATGTAACCAACACAATGGGGTCCTCTGTTCCGTACACCGGTACAGTTATAAGACCGCTCAAGGCTGGTACATGCACCATTAAATACACCTTTGCGGGCAATATATCTTTGAAGCAAGATGGCTCCACATTCACCTGGACAGCATTAGTAAGTTAATTTGCTTAAAGTAAAAAGGTACTTAGTAGCAGTACTTTGCTTGGTCTTTTTAATAGCACCAAGCAATCCTGCCTCTGCTCAACTACAAGAAGAGAGCTTGGTAGTAATTGATACCGCGCTTAACTCTGATCAAGCAGATATTGCTGCAAATATAAAGTATGAGGTTTGTATTCTGGATTGGTCTGCTTGCCCTAACGGACAAAGTTTTATGGAAGGGAAGGGATCTGCCTATCTTTCACCACGTTTTATTTCCAGCAATGGATTTAACCATGGCAGCCAAATGGTCTCGGCAGCATTAAAGACAAATCCAAATCTACAAATAATTTTTATAAGAATTGTGGGAAACTCGAACTCAGGAGCAAGGCTTAATGTTTCACCCATAGTTGTTGCTAAGGCTTTAAAGTGGGTATCTGACAATCAGGATAGATTTAAGATTAGCGCCGTAGCAATGTCCCAAGGACATCACAATCTCTCATCCCTCACCAGGTATTGCCCTACTGAGAGCACTGTTGAAACAATGGTTGATCTGTTGCTACAAAAGGGAGTCCCATTTTTTGTTCCTGCCGGAAATTCAAGAGATTATGAAAGAATAGATTGGCCTGCATGCTATTCATCTACATTTGCGATTGGCGCACTGGATGCAAATAGACAAATAGCCGCTTATGGAAACTATGATCCTAAATTGCTGGATTTCTATGAAGTAGGCGAGTTGAAGATAAAAGATTTTGATGGAAGAGAGAGAGCAGCCACTGGTACATCTGTCTCGGTACAGGTAGCAGCTGCAAAATGGATGAGGATCCTTGAATTGAATCCCAATTTAACTTTTGACCAGAGAATGGAATTTCTAGTAAAGAGCACATCGGTGGTTACTAACTCAAGAGTCAAAAATGGCTACGCATTTCCTGCCGTAATTGAAGATCCTGAGGTACGAATTGAACTAGTAAATGAATTTGATCAGTTAAAAGGTCAATTAGAGGATCTTCGAGTGCTTATTTCTACGCTCTTAAATATGTTGATTAGATGATTTTATAAGCAGCCAATTTAAAGGTCATAGTTTTAAACTGCTTTACACAAAGTAACAAATTTACCAAGCATGACCATTCCATCTGGGGATACCGGCTCCATCAAAGATAGTTGAGGGGATCGAAGAACAAAGCAGGCCCACTGGGCTCTGGAAATAGCAACATTTAATCTATTTGGCGACAAAAGAAATTCAATTCCTCTTGGTAGATCTTCACTGGATGATGTAGCCATTGAAACAAATACAACTGGAGCTTCCTGACCTTGGAATTTATCAAATGTTCCAACTCTGATTGAACCAAAGCCAGCTGCTTTCAATCGGTTTTTTAAATATCTTACTTGAGCGTTATATCCAGTAACAACCAAAATATCGGTTTGCACAAGTGCTCTTGGCGCAATTGGAACACCCTTTGCATCAACTGATATCCATGATTTACCAATAATTTCTGGTAACCGTTTAAGTAATTCATCCGCCTCTTCGATAGAAGTAACAGTATTTCCAATATGATCAATCTCTACTATATGTAATCCAGGAGCAACATCAGATAGATTTCTAAGTTCACATCTTGGATCTGAGTGCAATCTATCTTCATACTGAAGTCTAGAAACAGGAGCAGCTAGTTTTGGATGTAGCCGATAAGTTTTGTCCAAAAAATAGCCAAGTTCATTTGGCATTGTCTTAAAATCACCAAGTAAGTGAGATAAAACGGATTCATTAACTGGTTCTGGGTGACTACCTTGACTGACTTGAGGCAACTGTTGAGGATCTCCCAGAAGAAGTGCGTTTTGAGCCGCTGAAATAACTGCCAGCGAATTGGCTAATGAGAATTGGCCTGCCTCATCTATGACTATCAAATCAAGTCCCAGCATTCGAACTTCCGGTCGACTAAATGTCCAAGTTGTACCACCCACAACGTAGCCAGAATCAAGAATTCCAGAGGCCCATATAGCAATGTCATCAACATGATAGGCAGGACGAGATTTATCAGATTGTCCTTTTTTAGCAAGCGGAATATCAGAATTAAGTTTTGCAACATTATCCATTAGGTGCTCTACAACTGAGTGTGATTGAGCAACTACGCCAATGCGCCAGCCTTGTTTTGCTAAATTAACAATTACATTAGCTCCAACATAGGTTTTTCCAGTTCCTGGTGGACCTTGAACTGCAACATAGCTTCTATCACTGTTAAGCAATGCGTTGGTTATATCCTCGACGGGATTGCCGGAGTTAGATAGCGCTCCGCTTTTCTGACGTGGTGGGCGACGAAGCAAAACATCGCTCCACGCAGATGGAGTAAATGGCGCAACTCCTGCGTCACGTTGCGCAAGAACCGATGCACCTAACTCCTCTCTTATTACTCTCTCTATGGATGTAGTTCTAATTGGCGCACCTGGAAGAAGTGCCAATGGTGCTAAATCCCACGTTCCAGAACCTTTTTTCTCGGTCTCTTCTAAAACAACATAATTTTCATCTATGTGAACTATCGATGCATCAGCAAATCCGCGGGTACTGCCTTGGATGGTTTTAAAGCCTTGTGGTGCAAATTCATAAAGTACTTGGGGGATGTGTTCGTAATCTAAAACATGTCTTAAATCCACACCTTCAGTGTGAATAGTTATGGTGCGTCGATGATTTCGCTGTTTCCCAGTTAATCCCCAAACGCCGGTATCAATCTTGGTTGGAACAACCACATCATTAAATGCTTCAAGTTCATCTTGGTCTTTAAGAGCGCGATCAAAAATAGCCCACCAGGCAGGTCTTGCTTCTCTATGATGAAACAAAATTGCCGCAGACAGAAGTGCAAATCCTTGTTGTATTTCACTTCTATCCTCTTTATTTGATGGAACATCCTTTAGTAATTGAACCGCAATTGGATCTTCCCTAACTAATTCGCTGGATTCATCTAATTGAACATCGCCAACAGAATTGTTCAGTGAAAAAGTAATGCCAAGCTCTTGTGCTTGTTTCCTTAACCAATGATCTAACTGCCTTGTGGAATCAACATCATCTTTGTTGTAAGCCTTGATCTCATTTAAAATTCGTTCAAAACCAGATTCATCACCAGATGCCAGCAGTCCCAATGCTTTCTCAAATTCAATAACACTTCCTACGGCAGTTGCAACCTCTTTATTTCTATCTCCATCCCAATAAACCGGCTCTATTTTCTTTATTGAAAGTGATTCGGTAGAGAATCTAAAAGCTTTTCTGGTTATAGCGTATAGGTCAACAAATACACCATCTCGCACTAATTGATCGACCTCAAACTCACAAACCCCATGACGCTGAGCTAGTCTTAATAACGCACTTACTTCATACGAGGCGTAGTGATAAACATGCATATCGGGAAAATTACTTCGACGCTTTCTGATATATTTAACAAAACTTTCAAAGGCAATTTTTTCCTCTGCAAGATTTCTAGCATCAAAGGTATCAAATTTGAAATTATCAGATTCTGACCATAAGTAGCCAAACATGTACTCGAGCCCCTCACCAGAATTAGCAAAAGGGTTTCCCTCCATATCAAACCAGATATCTCCTGGCGAAGCCGGGGGCATTAATGAAAGAGCGAATTGTTCATTAACCTCGAATATTGGCTTACTCAATCCTTTACCGCGAAGTTGAATTGCCGCTTGTTCTCTAAGTCTGGTAAATGTTTCTTTAGAAACCTCTTTAGGAAATCTTGGACGTTGATCATCTGTTGCTGATGCCATTTGGCTTAAGTTTTTTATTCCATTGTTTACAAGTAAGGAGCGGGTATTTGATCTAATTCCTTGGATTAGGGATAGATCTTCTGCCTCTGCTCTACCTGTCTCACATTGATCTGCCCATCTGCATCTAATGCAAGATTCCTTTGGTGGAGCCCACAGCGGATTGGGAGCAGCGTTATAGGAAGTAATCTTTGTTCGAACTCGTTCCATAAATAACTCTGCCAGGTCGATTAAATCAAGTGCGGGTGCTGCCCATTCTTTGTCTCCACCCAGCCACAGCTGAACATATCTTGGAGTAGCCAAACCAATTTCGCGCATAATTGCTGCATATGCAGAAACCTGTAACACCGCCGCTCTTTTAGCAGTGCGTGCAGATTTGGCATCAACTGCGTCATAAACAAATCTTCCAACCGAATCCTTTATTGGTAAACCTTTTGAATCCTTGGCAAGAATTAAAAAATCTGCGAAACCTAGAAAATCATTAGCAAAAAAGGTTGCTTGGTGGATTGTTTCAATTCCTTCATTAATCGCTTTAACGGTCTTATCGTGGTTTTGACGGATTTTGTTGGCATCAAACTCTGGTTTGCCAATATCTATATATGAGCCGGATTCTTTTAACTTCGCAGCAATCTTACTTTCATGCTCAATTCCAATTTCAGATAAAAGTTTAAGCTCGGGGGAGTCCTCATGTTCAGGGGCTTTAATCCGATCAGTTAGCACCGACCATTCAAGACTTAATCTATGAGTACATTCAAGTTCTGCTACTAAGTCTCGTGGAGAGATAACCCAGCGCTCTTCAATTTTTCTCAATTACTTACTTCGTTCCAGCCCTTTTTAATATTATCTACAATCATCGCTTCAGCAATTTTGTCAGCCTCATCCTTTGATGGAGCTAATCTAACTTCACGATCTAGCGGAGATTTACGAGTTGATGAATAATCAGTCCAATGAACTACAAATGCAGGATACCCAGCATTTTCTTTATTAGTTTTCCAGATTACTAGTTTTCTAACATCAACCTTTCCTGCGCCCTCTTTTGTCCAGACTCTTCGTTTAATTAGCTCACTCTTGCCGATCTTTATCTCATCATTACTTGAGTTAACTGGCAGGATTCTGGTTATCTGGCTCCAGCCAATATCTTCGATTGTGGCACTCTTATCATTTCTAACTCTGACAATAATTGAATTGTGGATTGATGCGCTATTTGTCCAACCAGCAACCTGCCAGCCATCTGCATTAAAGCTCAATTTTGGATGCTTGATCGGACGGCCTTGAAAATCCTCTAGCTGTAAATCTAAACATTTAATCTCAACAATAATTGATGGCTCTACTAATTGATACATAACGCCTGAACTCTCGCTAGTTCTACGATAGGTACTTTTTCGAACCAGTGGTTTCAATTGAGTTAGCAAATCTTTTCTAAAATCATTGTCACCGACATTTCCAGTTGAGGTAAATGGAACCCAACTGCCATCATCTTGCATCACGCCAAGTAGTAAGGAACGAATAAGAAGCGCGCCATCAGCATCTCTCTTTTCAGTAAATCCAATAATCGCAGCATCAAGATCTTTTGTTGGTTTAATTTTGTAGGATCTGCCATCTTCAGCCCGAGCAACTAGACCTTCATTTCCTGCGGATCCAACTTCCTTGTCAAAAATCTCAACTACTTCAGATGCAGATTTAGTTGGAGTGCTTGGAATAAAACCAAAATTCTTACCTTGTGGCAATTTAGAGATCAATGTGTATCTACTTGTGTACGGAGTGCCGATTGCAGATACCTCTGGTGAGGTAACTACATCAAATACTTTATATGCAATTAATTCGGTTTTAGCTTCTTCTCCCGCAGCTAGTGCTGATGTTACATCTGCAATCCGGGTTCGAGTCTCACCTAAAATATGCAGCTCACCCGCATAAATAGAATCTTTATCCAATTTCGCAGCAGACACCTCTTTCAGGATTTCAATGTCACCTTGAATTATGCGTCCAGTAGGGGAGACTAACTTCCAATCTTTATCAAATAACAAAAACCAAAGTTCGCCATCTAATTTCGTAGAAATCATTAGTGGAATTGCCAAGCGACGTTCAATTTCTGAAGGATTTGTTAACACATAATTTGTAGCTACTACTTTACGGTAGGCAACAATCTCATTCATGAGAGGAGCGTTTGTGAAGGAGCCAACTGGTTCAATACTTGCTGTGCCAAGTTTTGCCATAATTAATCATCACCCTTCTCTGATTTAGAGATTGGTTTTTTCAATTCCATCGCTGATAGATGCAGAAGTAGCAAGAAGCTTTCACCTTCAACTCTTCCCTCTAGAAAACCACGGTAGGGCGATCCATTAGATTGAAGTACAAGTGGTGCCTTGCCGCCTTCACCTGATGCCAAAAGCATGACCGAATCTTTTTCACTCAACTCTTTAGCAATCGCAAAGAGGAAATCAAAGGTTACGCCATCAACATGGCGCAGTTGAAGCGTTCTCTTAATCGCAAATTTACGGATTAAATCATTTCGTGGAATTAACTTGCCAGTCCATTTGATTGGAATCTCTTCATTAACATTCGGGGCAACCTCAACGGGAACCCTTCTTTCAATCTCTTTTCCATCTGGGCCGTAAATCACTTCAAGAATTTCAGGGGCGCAGTAAAGCGGTTGATTATCTTTCGTAAGCAAGACGGTATTAGTTTCTTCAATCACCTTGCCAACCATCTCAAAATCGATTTCTATATCCTCTGAAATTAACTTATCTGTTAATTTCTCGCCAAACTCATCAGCCAATTTCTCATGTAATTTTCCTTCTCCCGCAGCCACGTATCTTTTGAATGTAACTGGTTTGCCACCTTTGGAAGGAATAGTTTCAACTTTGGCAGGTAAGGAGGTAGCAACAATTGTTGCATCTCTATTGGCTGAATTTGATATATGTAGTTTCACGTAAATTCCTAAAACATCTCAAAATCTAAATCATCGCCACTATCATCTGCTGCTTCTTCAGATGCAGATATAACAGAGGTTAGTGAGGAAAGTTCATATTGGACTGGCTGGCCAATCACTGCAAAATATCCATTTTCATTGCTAACTAATATCCCAGTTTCCATCCGATAATCAGCTCGGGGATTAAATGGGAATTTAAAAATTGAACCTGAATCTAATTCTTTCTTTAATCCATCTGGTAATTGTTCAACATCCAATGAGTATGTTGTTGTAAATCGCATACTTAATGCCTCAGCAGCCGATATCTTCTCTGCAGATACATTCTCACCAACAGTTGATGGAAGTAGTTCTGGGGGGGTGCCATCTAAATTAAGCGCTTCTAAATCAGATTGTGGAACCCATTTGTTATCTGGCGTGAAATATCCTTGAGCGGTCATTCCACTACGAATTAAGAGGGAACCATCTGCAAGTAGTGAAGCTTTGGCGCATTCATTTCCTTCGGCATCAAGCGCAACCCGTTTGCGCTTTCCGTAGATTACAGAGCGATCAATAGGTTTATAGGTAAATACCGCTGCATCAGCCCCATAAGTGAGGTTAATTGTTTTCGCCATTCATTAATAATAAGGGGAGCCACCGACAATCCACTAGGGGAGATCGTTCCATAATTGTGCGTAAGTGGTTCAAGTAAGAATTCAAAGAAAAATACTAAGCCCAAGTTATTTTCCGCTCATCGATCTCTTTTATTGATTTATGTCAGTGCCTGTACTTAGGCTTATCCACATACAGAGCGAAAGGATAAAAATGCCGTACTTTGAATTTATCGGTGAGGATGCCTCACGCAAATCAGAACATGCAGCTAAATTTTGGGAGGTTACCCAGGTTGGCAAAAAAGTAACAGTACGGTTTGGAAAAATTGGAGCAGATGGCCAACTTAAGGTTAAAGAGTTTGACTCAAAGGATGATGCCGAGGCAGAGGTAGCAAAGCTAATAAAGGAAAAAACCAAAAAAGGTTATATCGAAAAACCAAACCCTCACAATTAAGAATTAAATTATGTCAATTTGGAATATAGAAATTTTGATTGAAGGCACTGATCATTCTTTAAACTTCATTCACGAAACTGATCATAATGACGAGATGAGAATCTACACAGAAATAGAAAATGTTTTAACCATAGTTCCAACCCTTATACAACCAGAACCAAACGAAAGTTAGATAACAGTTAGGTGCATGAAATCATGACTCGAATAGAAAAATTGGAATCCTGGTCAATCTATAAACACTTTGAGGCTTCATCACTTGAGGAGGCTATCGCGTTAGCGAAAGCAGATAAAGAAGAAAATTGGAACTATACAGAAGACGATTCAGTTGATTATTTCCTAGAGGAAAACTAATGCCTAAATTTCTAGTTAAGTGTAATTATGAAAAACTCTACGCAGCAGAAATCGATGCCGAACTCCCAGAAGATGAAGATGAGTTAAGAGAGTTTATGTCTGAATATGAGGATGAAAATGAGGTTGCCTGGACTGAAGTAAACATGACATTCGATTACTCAGGATATCCGGTACTAACATGACAGACTTTTCTAGCAAGATAAAAATATTGGCGGAACTTTGGTCAGCGATTAGAGATGATGAAGATCTAAAAGATGATCTCCAAGACTTCATAGAGTATAACGACCTAGGATTGCCACTTGCGTATTTAATTGATATTGGTATGGCAATTGCCTCAGTGAATGGCAACAAATGTATTGAGGAAACATTTGATTTATTTCTAACGTCATTCGACATTACAGAGGATATAGGTTTTGAAACGCTGGATGATATTTTTGCAATCAA
>JACCDX010088002.1_pt1 | contig 12690 bp, 10 predicted proteins | sample 7449681 | NCBI WGS metagenome assembly JACCDX01 (sample SAMN15323450, study PRJNA562643) | freshwater metagenome | isolation source: river surface water | place: USA:Blue River Watershed | collected 2017-08-18
ACGAAGCCGTCGGTGCCGACGAGGCCGGCGAAGTCGCCGGAGGTGTTGCCCGGATCCGGGGTGGCGAGCAGCTCGGCACGGGGACCGCTGGAGAGGTGCACGGGCAAAAACCAGGTGAGCTTCGGCTTGAAAACCACCGGAGCCGCGAGCGCGACGGTGCGCGGCACAGGCGGCAGGGCGCCGCCGGCCCGGGCAAGCGCGGGGAGCACGTAGCGGTGCAGGCAGGTGTAGGCGGAGACGGGGTTGCCCGGCAGCGCGAAGACCGGCGTGCCGCGGCCGCTGAGCCCGAACCACATCGGCTTGCCGGGCCGCTGCGCGACCTGGTGGAAGATTTTTTTCACGCCCTGGCGATCGAGCTCGGCGGGCAGGTAGTCGAACTTGCCCTTGGAGACGCCGCCCGCGATCACGACGACGTCGTATTCCGCGATCACGTGCCAGAGCAGGTGCTCGATCTCGCTCTGCACGTCGCGCAGATGGAAGCGGGCGACGTTCGGGTAGCCCGCGGAAATGAGCGCGGCGCGCAGGGCATAGTCGTTGCTGCGGCGCAGCTGGTGCGGGGCGACGGCGGTGCCGACCTCGACGAGTTCGTCGCCCGTGGCGATGACGGCGATCTTCGGCAGCTGGCTGACGGTCACGACCCCGTAGCCGCAGGCGGCGGCGACGGCGATTTCCCGACCGGTCAGGCGTGTCCCGGGCTGGAGCATCACGGCGCCGGCGCGATGGTCGCTGCCGCGGCGGTGCACGGCGTGGCCGGGGGCGAACGCGCGGGCGGCCGCGGACACGGTGATCACGGCGTCCTGCCGCGTGACCTCCTCGTAGGGCACGACGCAATCCGCGCCATCGGGCAGCACGGCGCCGGTCATGACCTCGATGCACGCGTCGGAGTCCGGGCCGAGCCTGAACGCGCGCATGCCGGCGGCCTGCAGGGCCTGGACGCGGAACGTGCCCGGACCGGCGGCCAGGGCGGCGGCGCGCAGCGCGTAGCCGTCCATCGTCACGCGGTCGAACGGCGGGAGATCGCGGTCGGCGCGGACATCGCTGCGGAGCACGCGGCGATGGGCGGCGGCGAGCGGGCAGTCCTCGCGGTGCAGGGGCGTGACGCTTTCGCGGATCAGGCGTTCGGCTTCGGCGGGGGAGAGCATGGAGAAGGGAGGGACGACAAAAGGACCAAAGGACGAAAAGACCAAGGGACTAAATCTGGCCAAAACAAACCCGCTGTGCCCTTTGTTGGCCCGCGTGGCTCCCCCGTCCCATCCCACCGACCAATTCCAGCGCCCGCTGCGCGACCTGCGCATTTCGGTCACGGACCGCTGCAATTTCCGCTGCCCGTATTGCATGCCGGCGGAGATTTTCGGGCCCGGGCACGCGTTCCTGCGCGATCCGCAGCTGATGACGCTCGGCGAACTCACCGCGATCGTGCGGGCCTTCCGCGCGCTCGGCGTCGAGAAAGTGCGCCTCACCGGCGGCGAGCCCCTCCTGCGCGCCGACGTGCCGGAACTCGTCCGCGTGCTCAAGCAGGAGCTCGGCGTGCGCGACGTGGCGCTGACGACCAACGGCTGGCTGCTCGAGAAACTCGCGCCGGCCCTGCGCGCCGCCGGCCTCGACCGGGTGAACGTCTCCGTCGATTCGCTCGACGACGCCACCGCCGGCCGGCTCAACGGCCTCGGCTTCAAGGTCGGCCGCGTGCTGCGCGGCATCGACGCGGCGGCGGCCCTCGGCCTGCCGGTGAAGATCAACTGCGTGGTGCAGCGCGGCGTGAACGACGCGGAGCTGCCGGCGCTGTGCGAGTATTTCCGGGCGCGCGGCCACGCGCTGCGGTTCATCGAGTTCATGGACGTGGGCAACACGAACCACTGGACGGCGGACCGCGTGGTGCCGGCGAAGGAGATCGTCGCGCGCATCCATGCCCGTTGGCCGCTCGAGCCGGTGGGCCCGGCGTATCGCGGCGAGGTGGCGGCGCGCTACCGCTACCGCGACGGCGCGGGCGAAATCGGGCTGATCAGCTCGGTGACGGAGCCGTTCTGCCGCGACTGCCACCGCGCGCGCCTGAGCGCGGACGGCAAGCTGTTCACCTGCCTTTTCGCCTCCCTCGGGTGGGACGTGCTCGGCGCGCTGCGCGCCGGGGCGGACGGTGCGGAGCTGGAGCGTTTTCTCGCCCGCATCTGGGGCGGACGGATGGACCGCTACAGCGACGAACGCGCGGAGGTGCTCGCCGCCGGCGAGACCCGCGCGAAGGTCGAGATGAGCTTTATCGGCGGGTGAGACGAGGCCGGCCCGGTCCGCGGCCGCGCCGACGGCGCGCCCGCCGGAGCGCCGCTGTCACCGGTTCACTGATACCGCGCGGAGCGGCCGAGGTAGTTGAGCATCCAGATCTCCTTCCAGACGCGGTAGCGGCCTTCCTGGGTGAACTTGCCGAGCTCCTCGCGGTCGGGGTGCGCGTGGAGGAAGCCGAGCTCGGTGTTGAGCTGGTCGAGCTCGTGCTGGACGGCGTTGAGATCGGTCAGCGGATCGGCGGTGAACGGCTCCGCGGCGGCCCCGGCCGCGGCCAGGCGCGCGCGGTGGCGGACGAGGAGCCGCGGCAGGGAACGGCGCCAGGGCGCGCGCTCGACGAACCAGTTTTCCGGATAGAAACCCGCGAACGGCACGTAGAGATTGTCGGTGAGGAAGCGCCGGCCGTCGGTCGACACGGAGGTCGCGGCGAAGCAGACCGAGATCGCGCCGGTGGCCTGCGGGAGGAAGTAGACCTGCACGCGGATCAGCGCCTGCGCGTCCTGATAGACCGACACGCGCAGGTAGATGCCGCCGCCGATTTCGGCCTTGAGGGCCTGGACCTGGCGGAAGCCCTGGTCGCGCAGCCATTCGCGGATCTTCAGCAGGCGCGGCTGCACGGGCCACTCCTCGCCGGTGCTGTTGGCGGTGTAGCGCGGGAAGAGCGGCAGCGGGCTCAGGCTGTGCGCCGTGATCGCGAGCCAGTTGTAGAGCGTCTCGCCGAGGAACCAGACGAGGAAAAAGGCGCCGGCGAGGGCCCAGAAGGGCCGGTCGACGAGTTCGTAGGCCGTGCAGAGGTAGGCGGCGCCGAAGGCGAACACCAGCCAGCGCAGCCAGCGGTCGACGAGCGCCACGATCGGCGAGGCCAGCCGCTGGTTGAGCTGCATCAGCACCAGCGAGAGCAGAATCGCCGAGAGAATGAAGAACGAGAGTGGCACGGGCGGCCGCGCAGCGGACAGCGGCCCGCAGGGGCGGCCGACGCCGGGGAATGCACGGGAGGAAAGGGGCGGCGGATCAGCTCAGCCGGACCGGCATGATCACGCAGACGAAATTCTCGAGGGTCTTGAACACACCGGGGCTCACTTCGTCCTTCACCTCGAAAAACACTTCGTCCTTCGCGAGGGCCTTGAGCGGGTCCATGAGGAAGGCGGGATTGAAGGCCACCTGCAGGTCGGGGCCGCTGTAGCCGATGGCCATCGATTCGTGGGCCTCGCCGAAGTCCGGACTCTGGGCGGTGATCTCGAGCAGATTGCTGGAGAGCTTGATCTTCACCGAGTTGGCTTTTTCCGAGCAGACCAGGGCCGCGCGGTGCACGCATTGCAGGAAGAGCTCGCGCTCCAACTTGATGCGCTGGTGGGTCTCCTTGGGAATAACCTGTTGGTAATTGGGATAATTTCCCTCGACGACCTTGGAGTAGAGGTAGACGTGGTCGATCAGGCCGCTGGTGTCCTTGTCGGTGGCGATCTGGAAGGCGGCGCGGCGGTCGTTGAAGTTGATCTTCACCTTGGCGCCCTTGTCGAGGAGGCGGGTGAGTTCGCCGACGGTCTTGGCGGGGAGAATGATGGCGCCGGAGCTCTCGGCGGGCACGTCCATCTCCTTGCCGATCAGGGCAAGACGGCGGCCGTCGGTGGCGACGAGGGCGAGTTTGCCGTCCTTGAAGTTGAAATAGACGCCGTTGAGGATGTAGCGCGTCTCGTCGGTGGACTGGGCGTAGGCGACGCTCTTGAGCATCGTGACCAGCTCGCTCTGCTCGAGGCTGTAGGCCTTTTCCTCGCCGAACTCGGGGAGCGGGGGAAACTCCTCCTTGCCGATGCCCATGATGCGGAAGGTGGAGCCGCCGGACGAAAGTTTGACCTGGTGGTTGGGGGCGGCGTCGAACGCGACGTCGACATTGGGCAATTCCCGCACGATTCCGGCCAAACGCTTCACCGGGAGGGTCACCGCCCCGGTCTCCTTCACCTCGGCCTTGATTTTGCAGCGGATGCCCAGATCGAGATTCGTCGTGGTGAGGGAGATTTGGTCCTTTTCGGCTTCGATCAGCACATTGCTGAGGATGGGCATGGTCGCCTTCGAGCCGACAACGTTGAGGACTTGGGCAAGACCATTGGCGAAATGGTCGCGGTTGATTTTGAATTTCATCGGGGCGACTTCGAGAAGTCTGGAGAAGCTAACAAAGGCTAAAAGAATAGGTGTTCAATAAGGAATTCCTATCCGTAGTAGTATAGGCTGCGAACAACCGCGCGGCGGGCGAAATTCTCCTCTGAAAACCGGCCCGGAAAAGGCCGTGAAGAACTTCGGAGGATCGAAGAAAAACCGGCCGGTTGTTCGCGGGGGCGGGATTCTTCGGAAATTCCGCGCAGGTTCCTCACACGGTTTTCGGCGCCGGGGGTCGCGGGTCGCGCGGTTCGATGCCGGGACGGCCGCGGCGCACGTAGCGGAACAGGCCGAAAAAGATGTAGCCGAGGCACAAGCCGAGGACGGCGATCTCCTTGTAGATGACCACCAGGCCGGCGACGACGAGGAAACCGATGAACGGCCGCAGTTTCGTCTGGGTCTGGAGGTCGACGTTTTTGCCGCTCGGGTAACGCACCGTGCTCATCATCAGGAGCGCGACGAGCAGCATCAGGAACGGGAGCACCAGCCGCCACGCCTTCAGGGAGCGGTCGGTTTCGGCCAGCTTGAGCAGGAAGAGCACGGTGGCGGCGACGGTGGTGGCGGCCGCCGGCACGGGCAGACCGATGAAGTCACGATTCGACTCCTTCTTGCCCGGGCGGAGGAGAGGGTTGGTGATGACGTTGAAGCGGGCCAGCCGCATGGCTGCGCAGAGCAGATAAACGAAACCGATGAACCAGCCGATATTGCGAAACCACTGATACTCCGGAGCCTGCGTGGGCGAGATGATCAGGTAGAGCATCAGGAGCGCCGGGGCCATGCCGAAGGAAATGACATCCGCCAGCGAATCGAATTCCGCGCCGAACAGCGATTCGCGGCCGCCCATGCGGGCGAGACGGCCGTCGAGCGCGTCGAAGGCCGCGGCGCCAAAGATACACCAGACCGCGAACTTGTAGTGCTCGGCGTTGGTGGAGCCGGCGTATTCGCCCGTCATCGAGCTCTCGGCCAGACGCGCTTGGATGCAGTGGATGATGGCCCAGAAACCGCAACCCAAGTTGCCGGCGGTCATCAAATTGGGCAGAAAGTAGATGCGGCTCGCCTGGCTGACACTGTAAGGATCCTCGGGATCGCGCGGCGGAGGACTGGACGACTGACGATGGCGACGCGGGATCATTTGGTCAGGCTCTCGAGGTATTTCCAGAACTTGGAATGCTGCTCGACCAGCTGTTGCTCGGAGACCGGCAGCTTGTTGCGCAAGAGGAAGTCTTCCAACGAGTTCTTGTGGAGGATGTAATCGACGTGGAGCGTCTCGCCGTGCACCTCGAAGTAGAACCGGAAGTCGCCTGCCCGCAGGCGATAGAGGAGCTTCTGGCCGCGCCGAAACTGGCCGAGCGGCTCGCGGGGGTGAGCGAGGTCGGCGGCCTTGAGGTTGCTGATCGGGTCGATGGCGTCGAGCTGGGCGAGCTTGTCGAGCTTGTTGAGCTCCTGCATCGCCTGGCCGGAAAAGTTTACCTGAAACATGGCGGCCGCTCCTTCCCGGGGTAACCGGCCGGTGCGGGGCGCGTCATCGCCGCCACGCTGCTTTTCGCCACATTTGCGCTCGATCGCTCCATGAAAAACCCCGGTGTAACCCCGCTCCCCCGCTCGGCAACGCTATTCCTTGCCGCCCTCCTCGTCGCCGCGCCGGCGCTCGCCGCGCCGCCGATGGACGCCCTGCCGATGGCGATGGAGGCGATGCCGGCCCTGCGGGCGCCGGTCTATGCCGCGCCGACCGGGGCGCCGAGCGACAAGTTGAAGCCGTTCGACCGCGACGGGGACGGGTTGCTGGATCCGGCGGAATTTGCGGCCGCGCAGCGCGCGATCCGGAAGGAAGTGGGCGTGGCCGAGCCGACGTCGGCGGCCGAGGCGGCGGAATCCCTGCGCCGCCGGGTCTTCGCGCAATTCGACAAGAACGGCGACGGCCGGCTGGACGACGGCGAACGCGCCGCGGCGCAGACCTTTGTTTCCGACGGCAGCCTGTTGCGCAGTCCGGAGATGCGCGAGGAAGTGCTCCAGCGCTTCGACCGCAACGGCAACAACCGCATCGATCCCGACGAACGCGGCGCGGTGGTCGCCTTTTTCCAGGAGTTGCGCAGCCAGGCCGCGCCCGCGGCCGCGGCGGCGACCAAGCCGAAGGCCAAGGCCAACGCCAAAAATGAAGGCAAGGCCGAGATGAAACGGGAAAAGAAAGCGGCGGAAGCGGACGCGGCCTTCATTGCCGACGGGGTGGCGGGCAAGGAAAAGGTCGCCAAGGAGCTCGCCCGGCGCCGTCAGGCCAGCGTGGACGCCGCCGCCCGGCCGGTCGACACGCCCTGAGTCGTTTCCCGGGCAGCGGACGGTCGAGGGCGCGCCGGCGAACAGCGTGGCCGGGGCGCGCGCAGAAAGGCGCGGCGATCCCACGGGGCACCGGCGCGACCGCGGGGGCCCCGCGCTTTTTTGGTTCTCGTGCGGGACGGCCGGGCGTATCACGGCGCATGGACGTCACCCTGGCCGACATCCGCGCGGCGCACCGACGCATCGCCGGCGGCGTCATCGTCACCCCTTGTCCGGAGTCGATCCCGCTGTCGGAAATCACGGGCGCGCGGATTGTCTGCAAGCTCGACAACTTCCAGCGCACAGGGTCGTTCAAGGAACGGGGCGCGCGCAATGCGCTGCGGCTGCTGCCGGCCGCGGCGCGGCGGCGCGGAGTCGTCGCCGCCAGCGCCGGCAACCACGCGCTCGGCCTCGCCTATCACGGCCGGCTGCTCGGAATCCCGGTGACGGTGGTGATGCCCGACTATGCGCCGCTGATCAAAATCACGACCTGCGAAAAGCTCGGCGCGCGCGTGTTGGTGCGCGGACGGGACTTCGCCGAAGCGCGCGCGGTGGCGGACGGCCTCGTCGCCGCCGAAGGGCTGACCTACATCCACGGCTTCGACGATCCGGCGATCATCGCCGGCCAGGGCACGCTCGCGCTCGAGGTGCTGCGGCAGGTGCCGGACGTCGACGCGATCGTCTGCCCGGTGGGGGGCGGCGGCCTGCTGGCGGGCGTGGCCGTGGCGGTGAAGGCGCTGCGGCCGCGCGTGCAGGTGATCGGCGTCGAGAGCGCGGCGACGGGGAATTTCGCGGCGGCGCTGCGGGCGGGGGCGCCGGTGCGGCGCCCGAGGCGGGCCACGCTCGCCGACGGCCTCGCCACGCTGACGGTCGGGGCGAACGCGTTCGCCCTCGCGCGGGAGCGCGTCGATGCGGTCGTCGCGGTGGCCGAAGCCGACATCGCGCTGGCGATTTTGCGCATGCTCGAGCTGGAAAAAACCGTCGTCGAAGGCGCCGCGGCCGTGCCGCTCGCCGCGATGATGGCGGGCCGGCTGCCGCAGCTCGCGGGCAAACGGGTCGCGCTCGTGGTCTGCGGCGGCAACATCGACCCGGCGATCCTCAGCCGGGTGATCGAAAAAGGGCTCGTGCACGACGGGCGCCTCACGCGTTTCACGGCGGTGATCAGCGACCGGCCGGGCGGGCTGGCCGACCTCGCGCGGGTGATCGCGGCGAGCGGCGCGAGCATCAAGGACATCGCCCACGACCGCGCCTTCAGCGGGCCCGATGTCAGCGCGGTCAACGCCGTGTGCACGGTCGAGACCCGCGACCGCGCGCACGTCGCCGCGCTGCGGCGGGCATTGCGGCGCCAGGGGTTCCAGGTGCGCTGAGGCGCCGGCGGCGAATCAGAGCCGCACGAAACGAATCCGCCGTTCGCCGGGTGTTGTCGCGACGCGCACGAGCAGCGAGGCGTCGTTGCCGTCCTTGGCGATCCACAGGCCCGCGGGCTCCGCGACGCGGAATTCTTTCGGCACGCGGAGGAAAACGTTCCCCGGCCGCGACGTCGTGAAGCGCAGCTCGCCGGTCGCGTCGTCCCACGCCGCGGCGGAGATCTCGGCCTGGCCCTGCCGGATGTGGATGTCGGTCGCGAGCACCCACGGGTGCGGACGCAGCGGGGCGACGCGCAGGAGCTTCACGCTGCGGGGCGGCACGAGCACCGCGAGGTTGCCGTCGGCCGTGCCGGCGTAGCGCTCGTCCCAGAAATCCCAGACGGCACCGGTCGCGGGCACGGTTTTCCGGAGCACGTCGGCGCCGAAATTGAACACGGCGAACAAGTCCCACTCGTCCCACGCCGTGCGCACGCGGAGGCGAAACGTCTTCGGGTGGTCGGGTTCGGGCGCGTCGAACAGGTCGAGCGGCTCGGCGGCCTCGGGCAGCCGCGGGAACTGCTGCCGCAGCAGCGCGAGGCGCTCGGGGCTCATGCGGTCGACGTCGTCGCCGATCATGAGCGGGCTGCCGTTGAGCCCGAAAATCGTGGCGCTGATGCGGGCGTCGTTGAGCGCGACGGGCTTGTCGAGCGTGAGGACATTGCCGGAGTCGGCGATCCAGAGTTTGCGGTGGACGAAAAAGTGCGTCGCCCACGCCTGCACCGCGCGCAGGTGGCCGGTCCAGTAGTCGGGCTTGTTGACGACGAAGGTGCCGGGCCAGAAGCCCTTGCCGGGACCGTCGAGCGGGCGGCCTTCGCCGTAGTCGGTGCCGGCGCGCACGGCGTCGAGCAGGCCGACGGTGTGGAACGTCGGTCCGGTGCTCACGAGCAGATACGTATCCGGACCGGCCGCACGGCGGATGACCTTGAGGGAGTCGCGCACCGCCTCGACGCTCGGGACGAGGGCCTGGTTGAAATAACCGTCGGCGATGTAGCGGCCGGGCGTGGTGCCCGAGGCGGAGTGGACGAAGTCGATCATGTAGTAGCGCACGCCCCACGCGCGCCAGGTGCGGAAGATCTCCTCGAACCACGCGTGCGTCTTCGGGTGGGTGGGATCGAGGATGAGCTGCGGGCCGAGGTCGCGGTGCGGCACGCTCATCGGCTGGCCGTCCTTGAGGAGAAAGGCGTCGCGCAGCTGCGCCACGCGCGCCTCGAGCCGGGCGCTGACCCAATAGGCGCCGGCCCAGAGCCCGAGCTTGAAGTCCTGCGCGCCGAGGTCGCGCACGAGCGCCTCCGGTCCGCTCGGGAAGAGCGTGCGGTTCCATTCGAGCCAGGCGCCGGGCTCGCGGTCCTTGAGGTTGCCGATGCTGACCCAAATGTAGCCGATGCCGGAGTCGGGGAGCTTTTCGCGGATGGCGCGGGCGTTGCGGCGGACGACGTCCTCGTAGCGCTCGACGTTGAAGCCGTCGACCCACGACCAGCCGACCCAGCCGGCGGGCGTGCCGGGCCAGATCGGAACCCGGTAACGGGCCGCGGCGGCGTCGCCCCACGCGTGGAGTTCCGCGATCGGATCGGTGCCGCGGACGACGCGCAGGCTTTCGGTCGCGATCGCGGCGCCGGGCGCGAGCACGAAACCTTCGAAGTCGCACACGGCGGTCACGGTGCCGCCGTCGACCTCGATCTCGGTGTTGATGCGGTCGAAGGTGACGAAGCCGACCTGCACGGCGGCGGCCGGCGCCGGCTGCCAGAGTTGCAGCAGCGTTTTGGAGACGAGCTTTTTTCCCGGCACGACGGGCTGGACGGTGTTGGTGAGCTGCCAGCCGCTCATAACGAGCGCGCGGTCGCCGGGCACGCCGGCAAGTTGCGCCACGATGAAGCGGCCGAGGGCAAGGGGACGGCCGGAGGTGTTGCGCACCGTGGCGGCGACGGTGCCGTCGGGCGCGGCGGTCCAGGTGGCCTCGAGGCCGGCGGCCGGAAAGGCCGGGCCGCCGGGGCCGGTTTCCGCCCAATGCAGGGTGCCGTCGACATGGATGCCCACGCGGGCGGACCAGCCGGCGATCGTCGGGCGAAACTCCGCGGCGAGGACGGCCGGGAGCAGCGGGGCGACCAGCAGGAGCAGCAACGCGGCGCGGCGGGCGGATCGGGCGGACCTCACGATGGCGCGACGAGAGCCCGGGGGCCGGGACCGGTCAACGCTGCGTTGCCGCGGCGCGGGCGAGGTCGCGCTCGACGCTGAGGCGGTAGGCGGCGACGAGCGCGAGGCCGGCGAGCACGAAGAGCAGCGAGATGCCGGCGAAGATGGCGTCCAGGCCGAGGCTCTTTTTCAGGTAACCGGCGAGCAACACGCCCACGCCGCCCGCGGCGGTCGCGCAGGTGTTCATCAGGCCGATCGCGGTGGAGCGGAATTGCACGGGCACCACTTCGACGAGCGTCGGGTTTTCGTTGGCCTGCCCGAGCCCGCGCAGGAGCGAGAAGGCGGACACCGCGATCGCGACGGTCGTGAGCCCGGGGCGCAGGAGGAAGAGCAGGAGAAACGGCGCGGCCGCGAGGTAGCTGAGACCCTGCACGAGCATGCGCTGTTTGGCGCCCTTGGCCGCGGCGCGATCCGAGACCCAGCCGCCGAGCGCGATGCCGAGCACCGTCGAGATCTGCAGCATGAAGGTGCCCATGAAACCGGCGGCGCCGAGCGACATATCGAAGGCCTCGCGAAAATACAGCGGCAGCCAGTTGAGGAAGATCCAGACGCCGACGCCCGCGAGCATGGCCTTGGCCAGCAGCACATGATACGAAGGAACGCCGGCGAGGTAGCGGAGCGCGGCGCCGACGGTGGCGCGCGGGGCTTTGGCGGTCGCGGCGGCCGGCGCCGCGGGGCCGTCGGTGAGGAAAAACCGCGCCGAGAGCGCGAGGCCCACGCCGCCGAGGCCGAGCACCCAGAAACCGGCGCGCCAGCCGAAATGCTCGGCGAGGTAGCCCGCGAAGGCGCCGCCGAGCACGACGCCGAAGTTGAGCCCGACGGAATGCAGGCTCATCGCGCGGCCGCGGGTGGCGGGGCCGTGGTGGTCGGCGAGCAAAGCGGTGGCGGCCGGCAGGTAGAGGCACTCGGCGAGCCCGAGCGCGCCGCGCAGCACGGCGAGCGCGACAAAACCGGTGGCGGCACCCATCAGGGCCGTGACGAGGCTCCAGAGGGCGAGGCTCCACACGACGAGCGCGCGGCGCGAGACGCGGTCCGCGATCATGCCGGCGAACGGCGAGCCGAGGGCGTAGGCCCAGAGGAACACGGAGCCGAGCAGGCCGAGCTGGACGTCGGTCAGCGCAAAGTCCGTGCGCAGGGCCGGCAGCACGGCCGAGAGGGCGGCGCGATCGGCGTAGTTGAGTGCGGCGGCGCAGGCGAGAAAGCCGGCCGCCTGCCAGGCGGCGGAGAGAACGCGCGGCGGCGCAGGGGAGGGCGCGGCCGGGGCGTTCACGCGGCGGGGGCGGTGGACGCAGGGTCGAGATGTGCCTGCATGAACTCGGCGATCATCCGGGAAAATTCGGGTTCGATCGTCGCGTGCGGCAGCGCGCCGGCGGTCGTGGCGATGACGCCGCGCTGCTGCAGGGGCAGTTTCAGCGTGTGGAGGAAGTGCGCGAAGGACTGCCGCACTTCGGCGCGCGTGAACACGCTCCAGAGCGCGTCGATGCGGCCCTGCAGTTCGGCGGCCCGGCCGGCTTCGCCGTTTTCCCAGGCGGAGAAGAGATCGCGGTAGAGGCGCGGGGCGATGCAGCCCTGGGCGACCACGCAACCGTGACCGCCGGCGGCGAGGGTGGGCAGGACGAGTTTCTCGACGCCCTGGAAAAACTGCAGCGGCCGGCCGGCGGTGGCGGCGAGAATCTCGGCGCAGCGGTTGTGGTCGCCGCCGTTGGTGTCCTTGAGCGCGACGATGTTGGGGTGCTCCGCGAGGCGCGCGACCGTCGGCACGGCGAAGGGCGTGGGCATGCGCAGGTGGTGGTAGACGGCGAGCGGCACGGGGCTGCCGTCGGCGACGGCCCACGCGAAATCGGCGAGCTGGCGCTGGTCGAGGGCGACGAAAAACGGGCTCATCACGACGGCGAAATCCGCGCCGGCGGCGGCGGCGGCGCGGGCGTTGCGGACGGCGTGCTTGTGGCCGCTGCCGCTGACGCCGGCGTAGAGCACGCCGTCGGGCGCGGCGGTGCGGACGGTTTCGATCACGGCGAGCCGGTCGCTTTCGTCCAGCAACGGCGCCTCGCCGGTGGAGCCGACGGCGAAAAACTCGTTCACGCCGCCGGCGCGCAGGTGGGCGACCAGCCGGACCAGGCTCGCGCGGTCGACCGCGCCGTCCGCCGTGAACGGCGTGATCAGCGCGACGATGAGGTGCGGGCGGGAACGGGTCGGTGCGGTGGAGGACATGCCGGCGGGAGACGGAAGGGTGCCGGCAGAATGCGCAAATGGTATACCAAAGCAAGGCCGGGTTCGATCCGCGCCGGCCCGCGCCCGGCGGCAGCGCCCGGCCGGGGCGAACCGCCTCGCCGCATTCGCCGGGCGGACCGGGTCGGACGGC
>JACCDX011493382.1_pt1 | contig 12685 bp, 6 predicted proteins | sample 7449681 | NCBI WGS metagenome assembly JACCDX01 (sample SAMN15323450, study PRJNA562643) | freshwater metagenome | isolation source: river surface water | place: USA:Blue River Watershed | collected 2017-08-18
GGGCACACTGGCCCCGCCCACCTGGGCACAAGAGCCCCAGGCCCAACCCACCCCAGCCACAGCAGAGGCCGTGTTGCCTGACGTGGCCGTGACCGCCACGCGCCAGCCGATGAAGGTACTGAACACGCCAGCGGCCGTCAGCGTGGTGAACGCGGCGCAGGTGCGTGAAGCAGGTGTGGGCATCAACCTGTCTGAATCGCTGGGCGGTGTGGCTGGCGTGACCGCACTCAACCGACAAAATCTCGCGCAAGACCTGCAGATCAGCAGCCGAGGCTTCGGCGCGCGCGCCACGTTCGGTGTGCGCGGCGTGCGCTTGATCGAAGACGGCATCCCCCTGACGATGCCTGACGGCCAGGGCCAAAGCTCGTCGTTCGACATATCGGAGGTGCAGCGCATCGAGGTGCTGCGCGGGCCGGCTTCTGCGCTGTACGGCAATGCCTCAGGTGGTGTCATCGCGGTGTTCACCCGCGACGGCACCGAAGTGCCTGAGTTCAGCGTGCGCCGCAGCATGAGCCGCGACAACACGCAGAAGACGACGGTGGGCGCCAGCGGTCGCAAAGGCGATGTGACGTACGCGGTGGATGCCAGCCACGCCAGCACCGACGGCTACCGCGAGCACAGCAAGGCCACACGCGAGCAGTGGCGCGCCAAGCTGGGCTGGCAGGCCACGGCCGCCACGCGGCTGACCTTCATCAGCAGCTACGTGTCGATGCCATTGGTCGAAGACCCCTTGGGTTTGACGCCGCAGCAGTGGCGCGACAACCCCAGCCAAGCCGGCACGAACGCTTTGGCCTACAACGCCCGCAAGGGCATCGACCACAGCCAGGTCGGCCTGGTGCTGGATCACCGGGTGGACGATGCCAACCAACTGCGCGCCATGGTTTACAAGGGCCAGCGCGCCGCCACGCAGTGGCAAGCCATCCCTGCAGGATCGCAGGGCTCAGCAGCCAACCCGGGCGGCGTGATCGACCTCAACCGCGATTTCGGCGGCGGCGACGTGCGCCACACCCACCAGAGCACCTTGGCCGGCCTGCCTTGGCAGTGGACGTGGGGGGCCAGCATCGACACCCTGCGCGAGCAGCGCCGGGGCTACCAGAACTTCATCGGCAGCCAATTGGGCGTGACCGGGGCCTTGCGCCGCGACGAGCTCAACCGCGCCACCAGCCGCGATGTCTACGCCCTCAGCCAGCTGGATGTGCACCCCGACTGGCGATTGAGCCTGGGCTGGCGGCAAAGCCAGGTGGCCTTCCGCTCGGTCGACCGGTACATCGTCACCGGCAACAGCGACGACAGTGGCCGCATGGACTTCACCGGCCGCAACCCCACGGCCAGCCTGATGTGGCGCTTCCAGCCCAATTGGCAGACCTACGTGAGCCTGGGGCGCAGCATGGAGACGCCCACGCTCAATGAGGTGGCCTACCGCAGCAACACAGGCACAACCACGGGCTGGAACCTGGGCCTGCAAGCGTCTAAGGCCTTTCACCGTGAATGGGGCGTGAAGTACAGCAGCGATCCTGGCAGCGCGCGGCCTGACTACAGTGCGCAGGCTGCGGTCTTCGATGTGTCGGCCTCGCAAGACATTGCGGTGCTGGTCAACAGCGGCGGGCGCGCCACCTACCAAAACGTGGGCCACACCCGCCGCCGAGGCGTGGAGCTGGAGCAGCACTGGCAACTGGCGCGCACGGTGGCGCTCGACACGGCAGCCACCTGGACGACGGCGCACTACCAGGATCCGTTCAACAGCACGTCGGCAGGCAGCACGCAGGTGGTGCAGGCTGGCGCCAACCTGCCTGGGCTGCCACAGCGACAGGTGCAGGCGGATCTGGTGTGGCGCCCCGCCGCCATGCCTTGGCACGCCGGGCTGACCTGGCGCCATGTGGGCCGCATCTACGCCAACGACATCAACACCGTGTGGGCCCCGGCCAGCCGCACCTGGTCAGCACGCATGGTCTGGCGCACACAACTGGCCAACTGGCGCGTCGACACCTTGGCCCGCATCGACAACCTGCTCAATGAGCATACCGTGGGCTCGGTCATCGTCAACGAGGCCAATGGGCGCTACTACGAACCGGCCCCGGGCCGCAGCGCCACGGTGGCCGTGAGCTTCACTCACGCCTTCGATTGAAGGCTGCCGTGATCAGCCTCGCGCCGCGATTGCAGCCAGGCCAGCATGGCGGTGCACAGCGCCACCAGCACCAGCGAGCTGGGCATGCGGCCCAGGTCGCTGCTGATCCACATGGCCTGGGCCTGCCCCCAGGCCACCCCGATCAACAGCATGATGGTGCCTGACCAGGCTGCAGCCAGCCCGGCGTGATCGGGGAATGGCGCCACGGCCGAGGCCTGGCCGCAGATCTGGTTGGTGCCGTGCCCGGCCATGAAGGTCATTTGTGCGGCGATCAGGCAGTACAGCGCGGCCTGGCCTTGCAAGGTGCCCGAGAGGAAGAACAGCCCTGCCCCCATCAGCGAGGTGAGGACCGACACGCGCAGCGCCAGGCGCGGGCCATGACGGCGCAGCATCCACTGGCAGGCCATGGTGCTGAGCAAGAAGCAGCCTGAGCAGAGGGTGAGCGTCCAGCCCAACATGGCCGGCGACACGCCAAAGCGCTCGGGCAACACGGTGGACGAGCCGCTGACGAAGCAGACCGCCTCGGTGAACGACAAGGACGCCAGCAAGGTGCTGACCCAGAAACTGCTGTGGCCAAGGATGTCGCGCAAGGGTGCATCGGTGTGGGCCTGGGCCGCCCCTCGGGGCTGGTGCTCGACGGGTTTGAACGACCACCACGTCCAGGCCCACAACAGGGCACCGGCCACAGCCAGCACGCCCAGCACACCGCGCCACGACAGCCAGTGGGCCAGCTCGCCGCCCAGCGCCCCGGCCACCACGGCCGAGATCCCCATGCCGGTGAAGCCCTTGGCCAGGGCCTGCTCGCCCGCTTCAGGCTCGAAGCCATCACGGATGGCGGCGCGGCCGGCCACCATCATGGCCGCCACGGCCAGGCCCAGCCCCAGGCGCGACAGCAACAGCGACCACGGCCCGATGGCCAGCGCACTGCCCAAGGCCGATGCCGTGTAGAGCGCCCCTGCCCAGACCAACACCGGGCGGCGCCCCAGCCGGTCAGACAGCGCCCCGGAGGGCAACTGGCCCAAGGCAAAGCCCAGCAGGTAGGCCAGGAAGCCGCCTTGCGCCTGCACATGGCTCAGCCCCAGCTCGACCGCCATGGGTGGAACCGAGGGCAGGTTGAGGTCGGTGCTCAGCGGCTGGAAGGCCAGCAGCACGGCCACATAGGCCACCAGGAACTGCGGCCCCATGTCAGCCGCCTTGCATCAGCGAATCCAGCGTCTTGTCGTAGGCGCCCGCGAAGTGGTCGAGGAAGTAGCGCACCTCGTCGCACATGTGCTCGTCGATCTTGGCGCGTACCTGGGCCTCGGCCTGCTCGAACTCGCGGTTGCCGTAGCGCAGCTCGGCGCGGCACTTGAGCCAGGCGGCCAGGCGATCGGCGGCCTTGACCAGGCGCGCCTCGTCGGCCGGCCACCGGCGGTGATCGACCATGGCCCCGATGGCGCTGCGCACCGCAGGCGGCAGCAGGCGCACCATCTCATCGGCCACCTCGTCTTCGAGGTGTGCGCTGGCGTGGCGCATGGCCGGCGAGTACTTGACGGGCGTGGGCAGGTCGCCAGTGATCGCTTCAGTGGCATCGTGGAACAAGGCCTTGGCCGCCACCGCATCGGGGTTGACGTCGCGGCCCAGCACCTCCTTGCTGATCACGGCCAGGGCGTGGGCCAGCACGGCCACCTCCCAGCTGTGTTGCGCCACGTCTTCTTCCACGGCATTGCGCATCAGGCCCCAGCGCTTGATGAAGCGCAGGCGGGCCAGGTGGGCGTAGAAGGGGCTGGTGGCGGTGGAGGCAGTCATGGCAGGCACAATGAACGACAGCGCATTATCCGTGCGCCATGAAGCGCGCACCTCTTCACCCTGCCGTTGCCCTGCATTTCTTTCCGCCTTGCCATGACCCTGCTGGACTGGAGCCTCGAACACCTGGCGCTGCCCCTCATCCTTGCCGTGATCGCCGTGGCGGCATGGTGGGCCTGGCAGATCAAGCGCGACAGCCCGCAGTGGCCCAGTGTGCAGGGTGAGATCGTGCTGTCGCGCGCGCGGGCCATGAACGAGACCGGTGACGCCAGCGGCACGCCCACCCACCACTGGCTGGCCGAGGTGCAATACCGCTACGAGGTGAATGGCCAGGCCTATACCGGCAGCCGTATCCGTGCGCTGGGCCTGAACCACTTTGATGAGGCTTCGGCCTTGTCCGAACTTGCGCCATTTCCGGTCGGGGCGCGCGTGCCGGTGTATCACCGACCGGATCAGCCAGGCACAGCCGTGTTGATCCCGGGCTGATTCAGATCAAGTCGGCGATCCATACCCCCGGGGGGATCTTCACCCCCTGCGGATGCGTGGCCACACCCTGTTGAACTAGGGGGAGCCAGATGCCCACAAACATGGGGCCCCGTTGCACAATCGGCCCACGCCCGCCCCTCTCTTGGCCCCTCCTTGCACCATACGGATCCGCCCATGTCCGCACTGAACAACGACCAAAGCCGCGCCGACATCCTCAACCGCCTCAAGCGCGCTGAAGGCCAGTTGCGCGGCATCCAGCGCATGATTGAAGAAGGCGAGCCCTGCCTGCAGATCGCCACACAGATGGCAGCGGTGCGCAAGGCCTTGGACAGCACTTACGTGCGCATGACCGTGTGCTTCATGAGCGAGCAGATCCAGAGCAAGGTCGACGGCAAGGCCAGCACGCAAAACAAGCTCAACGATGTGTTCAGCGAGGTCGAGACGCTGCTGGGCAAGATCCGCTGAACACCACTGTATGTTGAGTGCGGCGACTTGCCGCATACTCGGCGTCATGCCCACGCCGATGTCGAACAGCCTGCCCCGCGCCCTGGATGAGCGCCACGCCATCCCAGCCGATGACGCACTGCGCGAGGTGTTGCACAACGAGGTGCACGCGCGCCCGCCCGCACGGATTCGCCTGCCGGCTCTGGTGGTGTACGTGGCCGTGCTCAACGAGGGCGTGAGCCGCGAGCAAGAGTTGACCCACCTGCAAAAGCTGCCGGGACAATCCGAGCTCAAGGCCGAGGACGTGCAGAGCAACTTCGTGCGGCTGCGCTTTGCCTCGCACACCTTGAAGTGGGAGCGCCACACCGAATTCACGCGCTATTCGCTGGTGCAGAGCCTGCCCGATGGCGCCTTGCAGGGCATCGATGAAGACGTGCTGATGGCCTCGCTGCGGGTGGACCCGGCCTGGCTGGCGGCCATCCCTGGGCAGACGGTGGCGGCCATCATGTTGGCCATGGTGCATGGCGATGCCGACGACCCGGCCGTGGTGCGCAAACTCTCTGACGCCTGGTTCGACAACAAGCCCACGCTGGCCTCGCTGTTGGGCCTGCGCCGCGCCTGTGCGCTGACCGACTTCCACCTGCGCCCAAGCGGCTTCGAGCGCATGATGGTGATCGCCCCCAGCAACACCAGCGAGTTGCGCGCGGGCCGCACCTCGCAGCGCCTGCTGGAGCTGGAGACCTACCGGCTGATGGCCTTGCGGGGCCTGCCCGTGGCCAAGGCCTTGTCGCCCCTGCTGGCCAAAGGCGAGGCCGAGCTGGCCGAGATCACCGCGCACCTGGAGCAGACCCACATCCCCGATCAGCAGCTGCTGAGCGAACTGATCGGCCTGGCTGCGCGCATCGAGCGGGCGACGGCCCAGCACATGTACCGCTTCTCGGCCACGATGGCCTATTACGCACTGGTGCAGCAGCGCATCGAGCACCTGCGCGAAGCCCCCATCCCGGGTACCCAGACCCTGGGCGAGTTCCTGCAGCGTCGGGTGGCACCGGCCATCGCCACGGTCGATTCAACGGCGCAGCGGCTGACCGCACTGTCGCAGCGCATCGAGCGCGCCAGCGGCCTGTTGCGTACGCGCGTGGACATCGCCACCGAGGCCCAGAACCAACAGCTGCTGGCGCAGTTGACGGCTGGACAGGCCCTGCAGCTCAAGCTGCAGACCACCGTGGAAGGGCTGTCGATCGCGGCGATCTCGTACTACGTGGTCAGCCTTGTGCTCTACATGGGCAAGGCGGCCAAGGGCGCCGGCCTGCACGTCAACCCCGAGCTGCTGGCGGGAGGGGCGATCCCCCTGGTGCTGCTGGGCGTTTGGTGGGGCACGCGGCGCATCCACAAGGCCTTGGCCGGTCATTGAGGAGACCATGGCGGCGGCCATTGAAGCGGCTGTTCAGTCCCAGCGCCACGACCAGATGAGGTCTGCGGCGTTGTCGTCACCCGTCTGCAGGCGCAGCATGAAGCGCTGCGCCAACTTGTAGACCAGCTGCCAGTTGCCGGCCGTGGCGTTGAGGTTGCGCTCGTAGCCCACGAACCAATGGCGCGACACCTGCTTGCCCACGTTGACCACCGTGTTGCGCGCGGTGGTGGTTTCGTTCTGGCGCACCGACAACTCGTCGAGCCCGAGGCTGCTGATGAGGTTGTCCGACGTAGAGGGCCCCTCGCCAGACAGCAAGGCCACGGCTGCCGTTTGCAGCAGGCCGATGTCGGCGGTGCCCAGGCCGGATGGCGCCCTGCCCAGCACCAGCCACGAGAGCTTTTCGGTTTCGCTCATCTCGGGCTCAGACCACAGGCGAATGCGTGGATCCTGCGCGGTGCCCGTGATGCTCACCCCCACCTTCACGTCTTGATCCGTGGCCCCGCCCGACTGCTTGCGCAAGGCGAGGATGTCCAGTCGTGGGTTGTCGACCAACCCATTGAACACCACGGTGCTGCGCGACACCACCAGCTTCTGGCCATAGGCGGCGTAACGGCCTTTGACCACCGCCACCGTGCCGTTGAGCGTGGGTTTGTTGTTTTGGGTGCCGGCCCGCAGCAGGCCCGTGAGCGTGGCCTCCAGCCCGCGACCCTGGATGCGCAGCTGCTGACCCAGGTCGATGTCCACCTTGACCGCCATCTTGCGCGGTGTGGCCTTGCTGCCGCCCTCATCGGCAGCCGCGTCGTCGCGCCCCAGCACATTGACGTCGTCGCCGATGGTCGGGGCATCGGTGCGGCTGATGTCGAACAGGCCCTCGTCGACGTTGAGCTTGCCGTCGAGCGCCAAGTCGTCTTGCCCCAGCTGCAGCGTGGTCTGGCCGCTGAGCACCAGCTTGCGGTCCACGCGCTGCAACACGGCCAGACGCTGGGCCTCGACCTTGAGCACGGCCCGCGCAGGCTCGGCCAGCCTGGCCTCGCCCGTGGCGCTGAGCCGCCCCTGCCCCGCCGACTGGGCCACCAGGCGCTCCAGCGTGACCTGGTCGCCAGCCAGGCGCACATCCAGCTCGCCGTCTTGCAGCTGCACCCCCATCAGCGTGTTCGAGATGCCCAGCCGCCTGCCACTCACCTGGCCTTGGTATGTGGGCGCGCCCAACGTGCCGCCCAGCGTGGCCTCGGCCTGGGCCGTGCCGGTCAGGCGCCAGCCCGCCGGCATCCAGGTGCCCCAGGGGCGCAAATTGGGCGCGCTGAGCAAGAGCTTGCCGCCCAGCACATCGGCCACGGTGGGCACAGCGCTGGGGTCGCTCAGGTGCACGCGCTGCTCGCCTTCGAACCGGCCCAGCAAGGCGCCGTCAAAGCGCTGGCTCAGGCGCCAGTCACCATGTGCCACCTGCAGCGCGATGCGGCTCTCGCGGATGCCCAGCGCCTGCGCACGGCTGCCCTGGATGGTGGGCTCGCGCAGGCTCAGGTCGCCCTGCTGGCGGCCCACCTCGGCCTGCACCTGCCAGGCACCAGCCGCATCGCGCCGCAGGTTGAGCAAACCACCCAACACCAGGTTGCCGCCCCAGCCGGCATCGGGCTGCCATGTCTGCAGGGCGGCGGAGAGGTCAAAGGCGCGCAATTGGGCCTGCACTTGCAGCTGGTCATCAGCGCGGTCGGCTGCAGGACCCGCAGCCGACTGGTGCCACACCCAACGTTCGAGGTGCACATCCAGTCCGCCCAGCGTGAGGTCGGTGGGCGACACCACCCAGGTGCTGCCGCGGGCATCGCGCTGCCAGCGCGCCGTGGTGGGCGACACGGCCAGCGCCACCACCGGCACTGGCCGCGCCGCGCTGCCCCCAGGTGGGGCGGCACCGGCTGCCCCTTCTGGGCCGATTTGCACATGCACCTGGCTCAAGCGCCCGACCCAAGTCGCCAAGGCTGTGCTGACTGGCTTGGATCCTGTTTCGCTGGCCCACCCGGGCACCTGCCCCTGCCACTGGCCACCGGCGCGCACGCGCAGGCTCACGGGCTGCTGCGCCCAGCTGCCTTTGCCCGCTGGCGTGCTGGCCTGGGCATCGACCTCCAACTGGTGGGCGCGCAACTGGCCGTGCAGGCGCGCCACCACCTTGCTGGCCTTCCAGCCCAAGACCTCTGCATCGCTGAGTTGCGCCTCCACGCTGGCCGGCGCATCAAGGTGCAGACCATCCCACATCCAGCTGCCCTGGGCATGGCCCAGTTGCACCAGCGGCCCTTGCATGGGCGCCACCTTCAAGCCCTCAGCCAGCCATTGACCGGATGTCGCCAGGTTGGGCCACAGACCCTGCATGCGGCCTCGCAGGCTCAGGCGCCCCTGCAGGTCTTTCAGCCCCAGGATGGGCAAGATGGGCCGCAGGCTCGGCAAGGCCTGCGCATTGAGCGCCCATTGCGCCTGGGTGCCGGCCCAGCCTGCGTCATCGTGGGGCCAGGCGGGCTGCTGGGCGCGCCGGGGCCAAGTGGCCTGGGCGTCGAGGGTGTTGCCCGCAGCATCCACCTTGGCCTGCAGTTGTGCGCTGGCTGCGGCCGTGTGCCAGTGCAACAAGCCCTGCACAGGCACACCTGCCAGCTCACTGGGGGCCAGGTCGATGTGCAAGTCGCCTTGAGCCCACGCATCGAGCTTGGCCTGCACCTGCCCAGACAGGCTGTTGCGCCCCGCCATGCCCTGCGGCCAGGGCAGCCACAAGGCGGGATCGAAGCGCGCCAGCGTGAGCGTGCCTTGGAGCGCACTGAGCCGATCCGGACCCCACACCACGCGACCATCGCGCCACAGGGCTGATGCAGGCTCGGCCTGCAAGGCCAGGCGCTGCACGCCCAGGCTCAGTTGGCCGCCCGCGGGCTCACCTCCTGACGCAAGCTCTGACGTGCGCCAAGCCCAATCACCTTGCCCGTCCACCGCCAAGGGCTGCACGCGGCCACCAGGCAAGCTGTGCGCGCCCCCCAGCCCCATGACCTGCCCTTGGGATTGCAGCTGCCAGCGCCCCGTGGGCGCCTGCCAGGGTGAGCCCGACGCCGAACTGGCCTGACGCACCCACTGCGGCGCGAGCTTCAAGGTGCCTTGCGCCCATTGCATCGGAGGGGCGCGCTCGTCCCAGGCGGGCAGCCACAACTGACGCCAGCTCAGGCTCAGTGCCTGCTGCGCGCCCCAGCCGCCAGCAAGCTGCAATTGCCCCCCCGCAGCACGCGCGGGCTGGTGGCCTGCCGCGGCCTGGGCCACCGGGCCCTCGACGCTGGCCTCGATGGCACCCTGCGCCCAGGGCTGGGCGGTGATCGATGGGCCCAGTCGGGCCTCGGTCCAGCGCATTTGTCCTTGCGTTTGCGACACGGGCAAGCGGCCCGCGCTCCAGGCCCCGGCCTGCGTGTTGCGCAAGCGCCAGGTGGTCAACAGGCCTCGTGCGCCCTCTGGGGCGACCTTGAGCTCGCCGCTCAGGTCCGTGGGCGGGGCATCCGGCCACAGCCGGTGGGCATCGACGCGCTGCGCCTGCACGGTCAAGGCGGCCAAGGGCCAGGCCTCGAACAGCTGGATCTGGGCCTGGGCGTTCAGCGCCATGGCGTTGGCCGGGTCTGGCGCGTCCACCGCGTGGGCATCGGCCTGCTCGGTCAGCTTGAGCTGCACGGCCATCTCGCCCAGGCGCCCGTTGACATGGGCCTGGGCGCGCAACTTCAGCGGTGCGGCATGGTCATCACCCTTGGCATGACCGCTGGCTTGAGCCCCCCCTGGGCTGGCCTGCGGGGTCACCTGCGCGGCCGCTTGCAACGTTGCGCTCAATGGCAAGCCACCCCGGGTGCCCAGGACCAGCTGGCCTTGCAAGGCCCAATCGCGCACGGCCAGGCCGTGCAGCACCACGGCATGCACCGGCACGGCAAAGCCTGTGGCCCCCACCGATGCCTTGGGGCTCGGATCGACATCAGCAGCCACAGCGGCCACGGCAGCCACATCGGCCGGTGCCCCTTGCACCACAACGCGCGCACGCAAGCTGCGCAGCACCTCGCTGCCCCACCATGGGCTGCGCGCCTCGCCCACCCACAGCTCATCGACCTCAACGGCCACAGGCGAGGCCACGTCTTGCGGCGCGCCCGTGCTCGGCTGGGGATTGGGCACCCAGCGCAGCGACAGCCGGCTGGCCTGCAGGCCCTCAAGGTGCACGCCCAGGCGCCACGCAGCCTGTTGCGCCCAATGCACGCGCAAGCCTTGCCAGCGCACGCCTTCGAGCCGCGCCAGGCCGCCACGCGGCAAATCCACCTCGATGGCATCGGCCTCGAACGCTTGCCACAGCTGGCCTTGCGCCCCGCTCACCCGCACGCCGGGCACATGCTGCAAGGCCCACTGCTGCACGGTGGGCGTGGTCAAGGCCAGGCCCACGAGCGCAGCGCCCACCGCCAAGGCGCCACCCGCCCCCACCCACCAACGCGACAGCGCCCTCACAGGCTGATCCCCACGCTGAAGTGCAGTCGCCAACCCTGCTCGCGCACACCATGGGCCACATCCAGGCGCAGCGGGCCAACCGGGCTGCGGTAGCGCAAGCCCACGCCATAGCCCACGTGCATGCTCAGGTTGCCGAAACGGCTGGCCGCATCGCCAGCGTCGACGAACACCGCGCCCCACAGCGATGGCAAGGTCGACACGATGGGCCGCGCCAGCTCCAAGCTGGTGGTGGCCATCGAACGCCCGCCCACCACCACACCATCCTTGATCACACCCAGCGAGCGGTAGGCATAGCCCCGCACCGACTCATCGCCACCCGCGCGGAACAACAAGGTGTCAGGAATGCTGGTGTCATCGGCCGCAAAAATCTGCCCGACCTCACCGCGTGCCGTGGCATGCCAGCCATTCAGAAACGGCTGATACCAGGTGATGCGCAGGTAGCTGCGTCCAAACAGGCCTGGCGTCACCAGTGCCGAGTACGAACGCCCTCCCGTGGCCTCGGCCAGCGTGGTCGTGCCCTCGGTGGGCGAGACCCGGTTGTCAACATCGCGGAAGATGAACTGCGAAGTCCACGAGTAGGCGGTGGCCAGCGAAACCACTTCATCGGCCTGCGAACGCACCTCGGCACGCTGCAGCGACACGTAATCGGTACGCTCCAGGCGGTTGCCCTCGCGCAGTTGCCCCACCTTCAGGTACTGGCTGGTGGTCACGTTGTCATCGCTGTCCACCAAGTAGCTGCCCTGCACCGAGACCAGCCCCTTGCGCCGCCCCGGCCAAGGCAGGCTTGTGAAGTCCAGTCCGCCCGTCGACTCCTTGACGCCCACCTGCGCCTTGGTCTTGACCTGCCACTCGGTGTCCCACGCATTGCGGTGCACATGCTCCAGCGACAGGCGCGGCCCCGTGTCGGTGCTGATGCCCACGCCGACCGTGGCGTTCTGCAGCGGGCGCTCCTTCACCTGCACGATCACCGTGGCGGCCTTGGCCTGGCTCGGGTCCATGTCAACACTGACGTACAAGCTGTCAAACAGCGCGAGCTTGCTGATGCGCTCTTGCCAGTCAATGACCTGCTGCTCGTTGTACGGGTCACCCGGCTTGAACGGGGCCACGTTGACGATGGCCGATGCGGGCAAGCGCTGCAGCCCCTCGATCACGATCTGCCCGAAGCGATAGGCCGGCCCACTGTCGGCCACCAGGAAGAGCTTGGCTTGCTGTGTGTCGGGGTCGACGGTGACGGAGGTGCCGCTCCAGTTCGCGCCGGGATAGCCCCGGGCGCGCAGGGTGGCCATGGCCGCATTTTTGGCCGCTGACCAGTCGGGCTGGGTGAATACCTCACCCTCGGCCAAGGCCCAATCTTCGGCCACACGGTCGATGAGGGCCCGGGCGGTCGCATCGTCATCCGCGGCGCGCGCGTCCAGCTCGCCTTCGTACAAGATCGTGACCTTGCTGACCCGCGTCAGCGGACCGGGCTGCACCTGGATGCGCACATCGACCACGCTGCTGCCCGGGGCCTCGTTGACCTCGATGTGCACGGTGGGTTTGAAGTGCCCTCGCGCCTGCAGCAGCCCCCTGACCTGCTCCGGCGTGGCTGCCACGAGGCGACGCAACTCGGTGCGCGTGATGAGCACGGGCGATGCATTGGCCGCATCGCTGGCCGACGGCTCGGGTGATGCGGCCGCCTGAGGTTTGACCTCGGGCGCATCCGCGTCGACAGGCTCGGGTGTCGACGCGGCCGTGAGCGACTGGTAGCGCGACAGGTCGAGGTAGTTGCTCAACAGTGCCTTGAGCTCGGCTGGGGCGCGGATGTCGAGCCGCCAGCTGACCTGCTCCAGCGCGGCGTCGGTGCTGCCGACGTCGGACTCCTGCGCCCACAGCGGCCCCGCTGCCAGCAAGCACAAACACAGGCACCAGCCAGCGGCCAGGCTGCGCGCCCATCGCCC
>JACCDX011081395.1_pt1 | contig 12684 bp, 7 predicted proteins | sample 7449681 | NCBI WGS metagenome assembly JACCDX01 (sample SAMN15323450, study PRJNA562643) | freshwater metagenome | isolation source: river surface water | place: USA:Blue River Watershed | collected 2017-08-18
CGCATCCTGCTCGGGCAGCGCGCCGATCACCCACACGTTCGACAGGTCGGCCACCGTGAACAGCGGATCACCCGGTTGCGCCACCTGGCCCTGGCTGACTTTGCGCTCGATGACGATGCCGCTGCGCGTCGCGGTGATTGGCACTTCGGACGTGATTGCGCCGGATTCACGCAGTCTGTCCACATGCACTTGCGACAGTCCGATCAGCCGCAGCTGATCCTGTGCAGCACGCAGCTCGGCACGTGCCACGCTCAGCTCCACCTCACGGCGCTGCAGCTCGGCATTGCCGATCACATCGGCCGCGACCAGCGCCTGCGCACGTTCGACGGTGCGCTCGGCCAGCTTGGTGGCCGACAGCGCGCGCAGGAAAGCCAGCTGCGCCTGCGTCAGTTCGGGGCTGGCGAGCATGGCCAGCGCCTGGCCGGCTTTCACACGGTCGCCGACTTCGGCCAGCACATGCACGACGCGTCCGGTCACGGATGCGCCGATGCGCATCGTCCGCTGTTCATTGGCTTCTATGCGGCCGGCCACCAATTGCGTGATCGCGATATCGGCGATCGCAGCATTCTCGACGGCGAACTGCTTCGTCATCGCCGGATCAAGGACGACTTCCATCGGATCGCCTTTGGCGATGGCCTTCGTGTCAGCAGTCGTTGCGGGGGTCTGAGCTTTGTCCTTGCCGCAGCCGGCCAGCAGCAGTGCCGTGCCCATCAGGCAGGCGGCAGCCAGTCTTTTTGTATTCATTGCGTGCAGTGTGCGCATGGTTGACGAAAAAATGAGGAAGAGGGATCAGCGTGCTGAGGCGTAACGGCCGGCCAGCGTGTCGAGTTCGATCAGAGAAGCCTGATATTGGAAACGTGCGAGCAGCAAGTCCTGGCGCACCGAGCGCAGCACGCGCTGCGCATCCAGCACCTCGAGGATGCCGCGCTCACCGAAGCGATACGCGGCTTCCGATACGCGCAATGCGGCCTCGGCCGCCTTGATCGCGCCTTCGGACAGCGCTTGCACGCGCACGCGCGCAATTTCGATCGAGCGCCAGGCCAGTTCCAGTTGCTGTATCAACTCTGCGCGCCGGCCTTCCAGTCGGGCAGTAGTACGTTCGCGCTCGGCGATGGCCTCGGCGCGCGGGCCGCGTCGCTGGTCCAGCAGCGGCAGTTGTACCGACACGCCGATCATGTCCTGTCGCACGTCAGGCTCGCGCAATTGCGACAGCTTCAGTTCGACGCCGGGCAGTCGGCTTGCATTGGCTTCCAGGATGCGCGACTGGTTGCGCTCGAATTCAGCCTCCAGCAAACGGATCTCGGGATTCTTGCGCACCGCTTCCAGCTTCAGCCCCTCCAGTGAGGGCAGGGCTTCGGCTTCATCCAGCATCGCATCCAGTTCCCAGCGCGGCGGCAGCATGCCGGCCGCCAGACGGTTCAGCGATATAGCAGCTTGCGCAATCTGCAGGCGCGCCGTTTCTTCACGCTGACGCGCATTGACGATCTCGGCGTCGGCACGGATCAGGTCGAGCTTGCCGGTCTCGCCGGTCTCGAAGCGGACCTTGATGCGCTCGCGCGTCTGCTCGAGCAGGGCCAGCGCATCGGCGGCGGCCTGCGCTTCTTCGCGACGCAGCAGGTATTCATAGGCACGCAGTTTCACCTGGCCGATCAGCTCATTGCGCGTCAGCGACAGCGCTTCCTGGCTGCCCATCTCTGCATACAGCGCGCTGTTGATGCGCGCGCTGCGCAGCGCCGGGTTTTCGATGAACTGCGACAGGCCAATGCCGTTCACGCGCCCGGCCTGTGATGCGCCTATCGGTGCAGAATTGCGGCCGGTATTGAGTTCGAGTCGCGGGTTGGGCAAGGCACCGGCCGTGGTGACGGCAGCCGTGGCGGCCTCTACTGCGCGCGCACTGGCGCGTAATGACGGATTGTGCTGAAGGACGATGTTGATCAGGTCATCGATATTCAACACTGTCAGCTGCGACGTTTCCCTGGCCTCCGCTTGCGCATGAGCGACAGTGGGTAATGCCATGGGCAGGGCGACCGGCAATGCCAGCGCAATGAGCACAGGCAAGGGACGCAGCCGGCGCAGGGACAGGACAGGTTGTTCGGGCATAAGTTCGGGCGTTCGAGCTCGTTGTTGAGTGAGCGGCGCAGTCTAACAAGCGACCGTCAGGTTTTTGTCAGCTTTAAGCGCAGATTATGTCAGGAAACTCTCAGGATTTCACGAAAGTCGAAGCGCCTTCGGAATGCTGCAATGCAATATTTCGGGCAAGAAAAAAGGCCCGACATCGTCAGATGCGGGCCTTTTGCGGAACAGCGGTGAAGAGGTATGGCGATCAGTAATTGTGTTGCCAGTGCAGGCGCCAGGTTTCGCGCTCTTCGTCCAGGTTCTTGGACTGGCTCTTGGTGAAGCGCAGCCCGAGGGTATCGGACGGGCTCAGCTCATACAGCAGCGTCGAGTGAACGCGGAAGCTGCGATAGTTCTTCGCCGAGTCAAACGCATCGCGATGGCGTACGCCGACATCCAGCGCCGTGCTGGTGGTCATCGGGATTTTCAGGCCGGCATCGAACGAGTAATGCGTAAACGAGGTCGCGTCCTTGTTGATCTTCTGGCCCAGACGCACGGCGACGTACGGCGTGAAGAAGGTGCCGATGTCATAGGACTTCTTGATCTTGCCTTCGATGTTCGAGCTGAGCGAATCGCTGGTGCTGTTGGGGACATCTTTCAGGCTGATACCGGACTTGATCGAATACTCGACCTTGTTGGCAGCCTTGATGCCTATCGTGATGTTGGCGGCGATGTATTGGTTGGCCAGCGTGTTGTGATCTTTCTCGGTCGAGCTATCGACAACGATGAATGGCTTGTACGGGCTGGCGGCGTCATCCGCAGCCAGAGCCGGGCCGGCGATGCTTGCGCAAGCGGCTGCGATCCACAAAAGATGCTTCATGCTTTATCTCCAGAAACTATTTCCTGAGCGGAGTCTAGGCCACAAGAAATATTTCTGTCATATAAAAAAGTGTAAAGACCCCGAAATCTGCGGGTATTCGAGGTGTTTTCGGCCAAGAAAGCGGGATGGCGGCCAAGCCATCTCGCCGGTGACCAGTTGGGGGGGCGGACAAGTCTGCCGGACAGGGCCTTACTTTGGAACGGTGACCGTCTTCGGCGGCCAGAAGGCCTTGTTGAAGGCGATCACCTCGGCGGCCGTCACGACGCGGAACGGCGGAATGGTATTGGCGGTGACCTTTTCACTCGGCAGCGCGGTGTAGACCGAACTCTTGACCGGGTTTGGCATGCCATAGCTGCGCTTCTCTATCTTGGGTGTAGCGGTGAACAGGCGCTCGGTGCTGGTCGACGTCGGCGCTGGCAGGTCATCCGGCGCCGGCGTTTTCTTCACGATGCCGAGTGCGGTGGTGGCTTTCGGTGCCTCGTTCGCGAACGACTTCATCGCTGCGAAAGGGGCCAGGCTGTCATAGCCCATCGATACCAGCTTCTTGGCCGCGATCGACTGCTGCGACAGGTCTTGCGACGTCATGCCGGTCGGCAGGGACTTCATTTCGCGGATGCTGTCCGGCAGTTGCATCAGCACAGCCATCGCTTCCAGCGACGAGATGTTCTCTTTCTTGAAGTAGCTCTTGTCGATGCCGACCATGTCCAGCATCAGCCCGGCCTTGGGCTCGAGCATGTCTTTCGCTTCCAGCAGCGTGGTACCGCGCGGGAAATTGACCAGGGTTGTGATGCCCATGGATTTCAGCGCGACCGCCGAGGACTTGTACTCCTCATAGCGATCGCGCGAGACCTTGCCCGGCTCGTTCGGATCCTCGATCAGCTTGAATGCGTTGAATGCGCCGGTCCCGTCCGGGAATGCGCTCAGGTCGTAGATGCCGGACTGCGCGAGTACCGACGCCAGCTTGCCGTTCGAGGTCTGCTTGTACAGCGCATCAAGGGCACCCGTGACTGACGTGCCCTTGGGGAATTTCACCAGTGAGTTCACGCCCAGTTGCGCAAGGGTCTTGGTCGCTTTCAGGTTCGCGCTCAGCAGCGCCGGGTCGATGACCAGGTTGCCCGGGGTGGCCGGATTCTTGTCATCCACCCGCTTGGTGACCATCCTGTAGGCCTCGGACCAGTTCGTCGCGCTGGCGACCGCGCCATTCTTTTCATAGGCGATCGGGAAGCCCTTGGGATAGGCATCCGTTGGCTTCGCATCGGTGATGCCGGCAGCGACCAGAGCCGCAGCCAGATCTTTCTTGATCTTCTGCAGCTCGGCATTGCCCGAGATCGCGCCCGCGCCGGTGGTGGCAGTGGTCGTGGTCGTCGTGGTCGTCGTCGTTGTGGTCGTTGTCGCCATGCGTGGGCGTGGATTCAGGGTTGGCAAGCCTTCAGCAATTTGCGTACCACTGCGCAAAATGTCGGAAAATCCTGCATCGCTGCGCCCGGGGCGGCAAAGTCTTGCCACCCCAGGCAAAGCCTTGCCACAGCTCAGCAGCGCAGGATCTGGCGATATGACTGGTAAAAAGGCAAGGTCAACCCTAAAGCCGAAACGCCGGGCAAACAGAAAGCAAACGCAAGGAAAACAACGATGAGTGAATCCGGAGAGACGCGCCGTCCGTCGCTGGGCGTGGTGCTGCTGGCCGCCGGCGAAGGTGCGCGCATGGGCGGGGTGCCGAAATGTCTGATTCGCATCGACGGCCAGCCGTTGATACAACGCTCGCTGAACGCGATGAGCTCGGTCGGCACATCGGAGCTCGTGGTCGTGACCGGCCATTATGCGGATCTGATTGAGCCATGGGTCATCGCGCCGCATGCGCGTATCGTCCGTAATCCCGCACCCGAGCGCGGTCAGGCCTCGTCGGTTCGACTCGGGCTGGAAGCGCTGGGCGGCACACACGATGCCGTGATCGTTGCGCTGGCCGACCAGCCGCTGGTCGGGGCGAGCGAGCTCGCCGAGCTGCTGGAGGGCTTCCAACGTCGTCCGTCCGGAACCCGGGTCGCCTATCCGTCGGTCGGCGGCGAGCGCGGCAATCCGGTGGTGCTGGCGGGTTCGCTGGTGCAGCAGCTGATCGGCGACGGCAAGGCCGGCGCTGTGCGCAAGTTCATCGACGAGCACCCGGCGCAGGTGCATGTACTGGAGACAAACAATCCTGCTTTCATCACTGACCTCGATACACGCGACGATGTCGTCGCATTCGAGGCACGCACCGGTTGCAAGCTGTCGCTGCCGGCCTGATCGCCGCTCTGTCTGGTATTCCGGTATGCTTGTCGCGCCTGACGCTCGTGAATGCGGTCGTCGACGATATCTCCGACCAAGAACAACCATCCCGGGACACCATGACTTTCACATTCCGTACTGCTGCGCTGCTTGCAGCACTGTCTGCGGCCGCAGGCTGTGCCTGCGCCGATGATCACGACGCCAATGAAAGGCAGGCGCAGCAAGCGATACCCACGCCGCAAAATTTCATCGGTATCGGTGCCGGTGTCCTGCCCAAGGTGCCAGGCAGCAGTGGCGTGCGCTTCCTCGCACTGCCGGTGCTGCAATATCAGTACAAGGATGTCGCGTACGTGAGCGGCCTGAAGGCAGGTGCCTGGGGTTTCGTGTCCGCTGACGAGTCGCTGCGGATTGGCCTCTATGCCGAGCCGCGTTTCGGTTACACGGCTTCCGACAGCACGAAGACAGCCGGCATGGCCAACCGTGATTTCGCGTTCGAGGCGGGCCCCAGCCTGCGCTGGCAGACCGAAGCCGGCGTGCTGAACGTCGATTATGGCTTCGATATCAGCGGCAAGAGCAAGGGCCAGGTCGCGCAAGTCCAGTTCATCCGCCCGCTGGTCAAGGACATGGCGTTCCGGCTGAATGGCATTGTCAGTGCAACCTGGCAGGATGCGAAGATGAATGACTACTACTTCGGCGTGCGCAGCAATGAGGTGGCTACGGGCCGTCCGGCGTACGCCGCAGGATCGGGTACAGCGTTCAGCATCGGCCTGAGCGGCCTGTTCGCGTTCAACCGAACCGGCGCGGTGTTTTTCGGTGCCACTGTGAACCGCTTGTCATCGACGCAATCGAACAGTCCGATCGTCGAGCGTGACTACACGCCGGTCGCCTATATTGGCTACGGCTGGCGCATGTAAGCCGGCTCGCTCAAGCCTTCGTCAAACAAAAAGGGGACCGGCAGGTCCCCTTTTTGTTCGGCAGCGTCGTTGCTGATTGGTTTGCTCGCCTGCTGCAAGGATTTTTGCAGCAGGGTCAGGCGTCGGCTACGCGTCTGGCCAGATGTTCGAGCGCTTCTTCGACCTGATCGACCAGTACCAGGCATTGATCGCCGGGCTTCAGCATTTCCAGGCCACGGTCGATCGCGATGAATTCGCCGCGGATCTCTTCGACATGGCTGGCTCGGCTCGCGCCCTGCAGACCTTCGCGCAGCAGCGCCAATACCTCGCCATCGGCGCGGCCGCGCTGGCATGCATCCTCGAACAGCACGATATTGTCGAACGCGCCGCCAAGCACGCGCGTCAGTTCGCGCAGGTCTTCGTCACGCCGATCGCCGGCGCCACTGATGACGACGGTGCGTTTCGTCGTGTCGGTGGCTGGCAGCGCGTCAAAAGCGGCGACCAGCGCGCGCATCGCATGCGGGTTGTGCCCGTAGTCGGCGACCACGGTGGCATCGCGGTAGCGCATCAGGTTGAAGCGCGCAGGCGCGCCCTTGATGTCATTGTTGAAGCTGCTGACACCATCGACGATGGCCTGCCATGGCAAGTCCAGCGCCCAGCAGGCGCCGACCGCGGCCAGCGTGTTCTCGACCTGGAAGCCGAGCAGGCCGCCGCGCGTCAGCGGCACATTTGCCAGCGGCATCCTTTGCTGATGTGCGCCTTCGGCGACCACGATGTCGCCGCTGTCGACAAACACCACGCGATGCCCGCGCGCGCGGTGCGTGACCAGCACCGGGTGGTAGGCATTTTGCGCAAAGAAGATCACCTTGCCAGGGCAGTGCGGCGCCATGCCGGCCACCAGCGGGTCGGTAGCGTTCAGTACCGCATGGCCAGTGGGCGCCACGTTCTGCACGATCATCTGCTTTACGCGGGCGACGTCTTCCGGCGTATGAATATGGTTCAGGCCGAGGTGATCGCCTTCGCCGACATTGGTGACTACCGCCACCGAGCATTTGTCGAAACCCAGGCCCTCGCGCAGCATGCCGCCGCGCGCGGTTTCCAACACAGCTGCCTGCACATGCGGATGCGCGAGCACATTGCGCGCGCTCTTCGGGCCGCTGCAGTCGCCGCTGTCAGTCTGGCGCCCACCGACATACACGCCATCGGTATTGGTCATGCCGACGCACAGGCCCCGCGTCGCGAGCACATGCGCAATCAATCGCGTCGTGGTGGTCTTGCCATTCACGCCGGTGACGGCGACGACCGGGATACGGCCGTCATCGCCGGGCTCGAACATCAGCTGCATCACTGCCTCGCCGATGTTGCGGCCCTTGCCGTACGACGGGTTCAGGTGCATGCGCAATCCCGGCGCAGCATTCACCTCGACCACGCCGCCATTCTGTTCTTCCAGCGGGCGCATGATGCTTTCGCAAACGATATCCACGCCGCACACATGCAGGCCGACCATCGCCGCCGCATCGATCGCGCGTGACGCGGTTTCCGGATGCACGTCATCGGTAACATCCGTCGCGCTGCCACCGGTGGACAGGTTCGCGTTATTGCGCAGCACGACCCGGCGGCCTTTCTCCGGCACCGAGTCGGGCTTCAGGCCCTGGTCGGACAGACAGGCCATCGCGATGTCATCGAAGCGTATCTTGGTCAGCGAAGTCGCATGGCCATCGCCACGGCGCGGGTCGGCATTCACCACATCGACCAGTTGCTTGACGGTGCTCTTGCCATCGCCGACCACATGCGGCGGATCGCGCCTTGCGGCCGCGATCAGGCGGTTGCCGACGACCAGCAGACGGTAGTCGCTACCGGGGAAAAATTTCTCGACCAGTACCGGGCCGCGCGCAGCCTGTGCCGCATGCTGGAACGCATGTTCCAGCTGCTCGCGGGTCTGGATGTTGACGGTAACGCCCTTGCCCTGTGAACCGTTCTGCGGCTTGCAGACGACCGGGTAATTGATGCGCTGGACAACCTCATACGCTGCTTCGATCGTATCGCACGGTGCGCCGAGCGGCACCGGCACGCCGGCGGCATGCAGCAGGTGCTTGGTCAGATTCTTGTCCTGCGCGATGGTCTCTGCCACGGCGCTGGTGGAATCGACCTCAGCCGCCTGGATACGGCGCTGCCGATGGCCCCAGCCCAGCTGCACCAGGCTGCCTTGGGTCAGGCGCTTGAACGGGATGCCGCGCGCCACGGCCGCATTGACGATGGAACCCGTCGATGGGCCCAGGCGCTCGTCTTCGTCCAGCTCACGCAGCTCGGCCACCATGGCGGCCACGTCAGGTGCTTCAGCGTCAGCAGGCAGGGTGCCGCGGGCCTGTGCATATGCATAGTCGGCCAGCGCCAGCGCCATCTTCAGCGCGCGCCGGCCGACATCTTCCTCACTGTATTCGACCACGACCTGATAGCGGCGCTCGACTGGCGTGGCATTGGTCAGACTGAAGCTGACCGGGCAGCCCGCCTGCGCCTGCAATGCGAGCATGGTCGCTTCCAGCACATGCGCGACCGTCAGCGGCCCGTGATAGCCGGGCGCGCGCAAGTCGGTCACGCCGGGGCAGAGGCTGCGCAGCCGGTCTTCGAAGCCTTGCATGCCGTCGATCGTGCATTCGTCGGGCGTGCACACGACTTCCATTTCGAGCGCGGTGTATCGGCTCCACAGGTTCGGTCCACGCAGCGCGCGGGTCTGCATCAATTCCATGTTCGTGTTCCTGCTTGTATTCCTGCGTATCTTTTCAGTGCGTCGCTGTCAGGCGATGACCAGGGTCTGGGTATCGACAGTACCGTAGGTCTCGAGTCCGGTGCGAATCAGCTGCGCATCCAGCCCCAGCGCCCACGCACCCGAGATTGCGGCCAGCAGCACATCCGTCGGCAGCTCATGGGCAGCCGGCGACAAATCACGGTCGATATCGAGCGCGTCGACCACATCATTGCCGCTGGCACGAATGATCTTGTTGTCGCTGATGTAGGTGACACGCTTGCCGGCCTCGCGCTGTGCCAGCAAGGCTGCGTGCTGTCCATCGGCCGCATACAGGATCACATCGCCATCGGACAGCTCGGCCATCGACAAAGCCACGTCATCCGTCGCATTCAGCACCGCGACGCCGGTATCGACCACCACATCGACCTGTGTGCGCATGATTTTGTAGCGATGCTCGGGCTCGGTCATCAGGTGCTCGTCGAGTCCCGGCACCGGCTTGGTGTCCGTGACGATGCCGACCCAGCAGCGGTCATAGGCCAGGCCCTCGGTCAGCAGCGTCATCGGATCATTTTCGAAGACGGCGGCTTCGACGTTACGGTTGATCAGCAGGCGCTGGCCTGCTTCCCAGTGCGCGGCATTGCCGGCTTCGAGCCGGCGCGTACCGACGAACAGGCCGTCGCGGCAGGCTACACCGACGCGAGCGCCGGACAATTGCATCAGCCAGGCAACCAGGCGCGCAATCTGCGTCGTGCCCTCGGTGCCGGACACACCGACGATGGGGATGCGGCCGCGCTGTCCTTCGGGGAACAGTGCCGACACGATTGCATCGCCGACCGGCTGCGGCTGTCCCTCGGCCGGTTTCAAATGCATCAGCAGGCTGGGGCCGGCATTGACTTCGACGATCGCGCCGCCTTGCGCTTCCAGCGGTTGCGAGATGTCCTTGCAGACGAGATCGATGCCCGCGATATCGAGGCCGACCACGCGAGCGGCCAGTGTGCAGGTATGCGCGACTTCCGGATGGATAGTGTCGGTGCATTCGATCGCATGGTTGCCGTTGGCCGCGATCAGTACGCGCTGGCCATCGGCGGGCACGGATTCAGCGGTCAGCTTCTGGCGTTGCAGGTTGGCCTGGATCACGCTGTTGGTATGCGGATTCAGCGTCTCAAGCGGATGGATGTCGGCATTGCCACGGCGCGGGTCGCTGTTGATCTGTGCATCGACCAGTTGCGCGACGGTTGATTTGCCGTCACCCGTGACCCACGCACTTTCGCCGCGCGCGACTGCAACCACCTTGCCTCCGACCACGAGTACACGATGCTCGGGGCCTTCGATGAAGCGCTCGACGATCACGTCCGGGTCTTCGGCGCGCGCGACTTCATACGCAGCGAGAATGTCTTCTTTCGTGCGCAGGTTCAGCATCACACCGCGCCCGCGATTGCCATCGCGAGGCTTGACTACGACAGGCAGGCCGATGTCCTCCGCCGCTTCCCATGCGGCGTCGGCACTGTGCACGACTTCACCTTCCGGCACCGGCACGCCGCAGCTGCGCAGCAGCGACTTGGTCAGGTCCTTGTTGCCGGCAATACCTTCGGCAATCGCGCTGGTGAGGTCGGTCTCGGCGGTCCAGATACGGTTCTGCAGCGCGCCATAGCCCAGCTGTACCAGGTTGCCCTGATTCAGGCGGATATGCGGGATCTTGCGCTTGGTCGCACTGGCGACAATGTGCGCGGTGCTCGGGCCGAGGTAGTGCTCGTCGATCGCCTTGCGTATCTTTGCAAGCTCGGGCTCGATGTCGAATGATTGTTTGTTGATGACTGCATGCATCAGCGCGAGGCCGGAGGCCAGCGCCACGCGGCCGACGGTCTCGTCAGGCACGCGGAACACCATCCGGTAGGTGCCGGATTTCGTGGTCTCGCGGGTCTGGCCGAAGCCGGCCTCGAGGCCGGCCATCTCCATCAACTCGATGATCACATGCTCGAGGATGTGGCCCATCCAGGTACCGTCGCGCAGCCTTTGCTCGAAGCCGTAGGGCACGCCAGGGCTGCAATGGTGCGCGGCCACGTTAGGCAGAACCGACAACAGCCGGTCGATGAAGCCGGGCTGGCGGTTGCTGGGCCATTCTTCCAGCACGCCGAGATCGATCCAGGCCTCGATGACAGGGGTGTAGGTCCACATGTTCGGCCCGCGCAGGTAGGTCACGCGCAGCACCTTGATTTCCAGCGGGCCGGGGGGCATCGTCTGGACGGCGTCGGAAGAGCTCATCGGGAAGGGAATCCGGACAAAAGGGTAAGATAGCGGTTTTGTTGGCCTGCTTTCCAAATACATGTCGTCCAGCGTCACGCACAGCTCGAGCAGCACGAACAGCCAGAACAGCCAGAACCATGTGCACCCGTCGGCTGCCGCTGATTCTGTTTCTGTGGCTGAGGCGTTGGCGACGCACTCGAAGCCGCCGCTGCATCCGGGGGAACAGGTCCTCGCCACGCTGGAACCTGACCTCGACGCCACGCTGAAATTCGCGACATGCCGCGTTTTGCTGACGACGGAGCGAATCATAAGCGATTCCGATGGCGCGGGGTGGACCAGCTGGGCACTGGCGCCGGAATTGAGTCTGCACCACAGCGACCATGGCGGTGTGGCCACGCTGGCATTGCATGGCACGCAAGCGGTACTTGCACGCTGGCGCTTCACACTGGAGCAGGAAGTCGGCGCGATTCGCTTCATCCAGCAATTCGACAAGCTGCAGGCGGCGCGCGCCGGCCAGGTTCCGGCCGATGACGATGGTGCCGCACGTTGCCCGAGCTGCCAGTCGACGCTGCCTGACGACAGCGAAGAATGCCCGGTCTGCCATCGCGAGTTGCTGGAGCCGGTGTCGACCTGGGTACTGTTCCGGCTGTGGCGTTTTGCCAAGCCTTACAAGATGCAGCTGTTGCTGGGCTTCTTCCTGACCCTGGCTTCCACGTCAGCGTTGATGGTGCCGCCTTATCTGTCGATGCCGCTGATGGACGAGATCCTGATCCCGCAGCAGACCGGCGCCGAGATCGACACCCATGACGTGATCATCTATCTGTCCGGCCTGCTGGTCGCAGCGCTGGCTGCCTGGGGACTGGGCTGGTGGCGAACCTATCTGCTGGCGCTGGTATCGGAGCGCATCGGCGCGCATCTGCGCACCGCGACCTTCGACCATTTGATGACGCTGTCGCTCGATTACTTCGGTGCGAAGCGTACCGGCGACCTGATCGCGCGTATCGGCAATGAATCGGACCGCATCTGCGTTTTCCTGTCGCTGCATGCGCTGGACTTCGTCACCGATGTGCTGTTGCTATTGATGACGACCGTAGTGATGTTCACCATCAACCCGTGGTTGACCATCGTCACGCTGCTGCCACTGCCGCTGATCGTGTGGCTGATTCACAGCGTCCGCGATCGTCTGCGCTATGGCTTTGAAAAGATCGACCGCATCTGGGGCGATGTCACCAATGTGCTGGCCGATACCATCCCGGGTATTCGTGTGGTGAAGGCCTTTGCGCAGGAGGCGCGTGAGTCACAGCGCTTCAGCGATGCGAACATGCACAATCTGGCCGTCAACGACAAGCTGAACCGCACCTGGAGCCTGTTCGCGCCGACGGTCACGATGCTGACCGAGGTCGGCTTGCTGGTGGTCTGGGCCTTCGGTATCTGGCTGGTAATCCATCATGGCGTGACGGTCGGTGTGCTGGTGGCCTTCATTGCCTACATCGGTCGCTTCTACGGCCGTCTGGATTCGATGAGCCGCATCGTCTCGCATACGCAGAAAGCAGCGGCCGGTGCCAAGCGCATCTTCGATATTCTTGACCATAGCTCCAGCGTGCCCG
>JACCDX010237473.1_pt1 | contig 12682 bp, 15 predicted proteins | sample 7449681 | NCBI WGS metagenome assembly JACCDX01 (sample SAMN15323450, study PRJNA562643) | freshwater metagenome | isolation source: river surface water | place: USA:Blue River Watershed | collected 2017-08-18
CCGCCGCCGCGGCACCCGCCCGGCCAAACCCGGGCGTTTTGCGGCCACCGGGTAGAGTCTTGCCTCGGCCCCGCCCCCCGCGGCAAATCAGCTTCCCCGCGCCCCGATGATGGCAATTCCGCTTTCGCTCCGCTCCTTCTTTGGAGCCGTCCTCTTGTTGCTGCCCTTGTCCGGCGTCGCACAAAGCCCCCCGAAGCATGAATTGCGGGGCGCGTGGATCGCCACCTTCACCAACATCGACTGGCCGAGCACCAACACCCTGTCCGTGGCGGCGCAGCAGGCGGAGCTGCTCCGACTGCTCGACCAGCTGCGGGCCACCGGCATCAACGCGGTTTACTTCCAGGTGCGCAGCCAGTGCGACGCGATGTATGAGAGCCAGCTCGAGCCCTGGAGCGCGGATCTGACCGGGCGGCAGGGCCGGGCGCCGGACCCCGCCTACGATCCCCTGGCGTTTCTCATCGCCGCCTGCCGGCAGCGCGGCCTCGAGGTGCACGCGTGGTTCAATCCGTTCCGCGCCGTGAGCAACGTCGCCAATCTGGCCGCCTTCGCGCCCAATCACATCGCGCGGACCCGACCCGAGTGGCTGCTCGCCCAGGGGAGTCTGCGCATTCTGGATCCCGGCATCCCGCAGGTGCGGGAGCATGTGATCGGCGTGATCCTGGACGTGCTGCGCCGGTATGACGTCGATGGCATCCACTTCGACGACTATTTCTATCCGTATCCGCCCGCCTCGGGCCCGGCGTTCAACGACGATGCCACCTTTGCCGCCGATGCGCGCGGCTTCACCAACCGGCAGGACTGGCGGCGGGACAATATCAACCTCTTCATCCAGCGGAGCCAGGAGAGCATCCGGGCGGTGAAGCCCTGGGTGAAATTCGGCGTTTCCCCCTTCGGCATCTGGCGCAACCGCGGCAGCGACCCGGCCGGCTCGGCCACCAACGGCCTGCAGAGCTACAGCGACATCTACGCCGACAGCCGGAAGTGGATCCAGCAGGCGTGGGTGGATTATCTCACGCCGCAGATCTATTGGTCGGTCGGTTTCAGCGTCGCCAACTACGGCGTGCTGCTGCCCTGGTGGAACGCGTTGGGCGGGAGCCGCCACATCTACAGCGGCATGGCGGCCTACAAGGTGAACAACGGCGGCACCGACGCCAACTGGAGCCAGCCGGCGCAGCTGCCCGACCAGGTGCGTCTCAACCGGCAGCACCCGCAGGTGCGGGGCCAGACCTTTTTCAGCACCCGCAGCGTGCTGGGCAACCCGCTGGGCGTGCGCGATGCGCTGCGCGACGATCTGTTCCGGACCCCCGCCCTGCTGCCCCCGATGCCCTGGAAGGACGACCAGCCGCCGCCGCCCGTCGCCAACCTGACGGTGCAAACCCGCGGCAACGAAGTGACGCTGAGCTGGGTGGCCCCGCCCGCCACCGCCAACCCCTTGGACCAGGTCCGCCAATTCGTGATCTACCGCGCCACGGGCAGCGCCATCGATCGCGCGGACGCCGCCCACATCGTGCGCATCACCGCCAACGAAACCGAGACCAGCCACACGGAGGCCGGCCTGTTGCCCGGGACCTATTACTATACGGTGACCGCACTGGACCGCCTGCACAATGAAAGCCTCCCCGCCGCGACGGTGAGCGCCCAGGTGGTGGCCACTCCCGGCGGGACGCCCGGAGGCACGGCGGGATCCTTCAGCCGGTTGGCAAATCTGTCGGTGCTCGCGCCCATCCAGGGAGCGGGGGATTCCTTCACGGTCGGCTACGTGGTGGGCGGAGGCGGGACGTCCGGGACCAAGGCCGTGGTGCTCCGGGCCGCCGGGCCTTCGCTGGCGCAGGTCGGCGTGTCCGGGGTGCTGGCGGATCCCAAGCTGGAGCGTTTCACGGGGAGCACCCGGACCGGGGAGAACGACAATTGGGGCGGATCCGCCGCCCTGGCCTCCGCGATGTCGGCCGTGGGCGCCTTCGCGTTTTCCGGCCCGGCCTCCCGCGATGCCGCCGCCAGCGTCGCGCTGCCGGCGGGAGATCAATCGATGCGCATCTCCGGGGTGGGCGCCGGCACCGGGCTCGTGTTGGCCGAGGTCTACGACGCCACGCCGGATGCGGCCTACACGGCCACCACCCCGCGCTTGATCAACTTGTCCCTGCTCAAGGATTCCGCCGGGGGCATCACGGTCGGATTTGTCGTGGCCGGCGGCGGGGAGAAACGGGTCTTGGTCCGCGCCGTGGGCCCGACGCTGTCGGCCCTCGGGGTCGTCGGAGCCGCAGCGGATCCGCGCCTGATCCTCTACGCGGGCGAGCGGCAGATCGGCGCGAACGACACTTGGGGCGGCGGTGCGGACCTGGCCACCACCTTTGCCCGCGCCGGCGCCTTCGAACTTCCCCCGAACTCCCGTGACGCCGCGTTGGTGGCCAGCCTGCCCGCGGGCAACTACACGGTCCGGGTGGAGACGGGCGACTCGACCGGCACCGTCCTCGTCGAGGTCTACGAGTTGCCGTAGCGCAGCGGCCGCGCCCGCGGCGAGCGGAGGGCGGCCCGCCGCCGGGCTCGGGCCGCGATTCGACTTTTGACCTTCCCGAAAAATCGCGACCGAGTGTCCGACGGCACCGGCTCGATTCGTAGAAAGCGAGAAAGCACCGCGTAGTCCTGCCCTGTCCATCACCCCCTCCCGCCTCCCATGAAGATCACCATCGAGACGACCGTGAAAGCCCCGCTCGAAGCCGTCTGGCGCGCCTGGACGACGCCCGCCGACATCATGCAGTGGAACGCCGCCTCCGACGATTGGCACACGACCGCCGCGACCTTGGACCTGAAAGCCGGCGGCGCGTTTTCGTTCCGCATGGAGGCCAAGGACGGCAGCTTCGGCTTCGATTTCGCCGGCACCTACACCCGCATCGTGCCGCAGCAGGTGATCGAGATGGAGTTCGGCGGGCGCGGCGCCGTCGTGGAGTTTATCGCCCAGGCCGGGAGCGTGCTCGTCCGCGAGACCTTCGACGCGGAAGACACCCACACCGCCGAGCAACAGCGCCAGGGCTGGCAGGCGATTTTGGACCGCTTCGCGCGCCACGTGGAAGCGCGCGCCTGAGGCGGGCTCCGCGCCGTCGCGGCGCCTTGCTCCGGCCGGTTCGCCGGCGACCGTTCCGACCCGCGGTTACTGAACTTTTCGTCAGGCGCTCCGGGCTAGCCCCAACTTTTCCTTGCAGCCGACGCAGGGCTGCGATGTCCCGGGAGCACCGCAGCCCTCCAGCCCGCGGTTCCAGCTTCCACTCGTAGCGTTTCCCCGCCGCTACGGCGTCCCCTACCCCGCGGACGTAACCCCCCATCACCCCCTTCCCTGCATGCTCAATCGCTTTGTCACCCTCTCGGTCGGTGGCCGGCACGATCTGACGGCTTGGGCGCACCGGTCCATCCTGTCGGCGATGGCCTGGGCGCCGCCGCACAGCGAATTCTGCGTCGTGACCGACGAGCCCGAAGCCTTCGGGTGGTTCGGCGACCGCCTCCGGATCCTCCCCGTCAGCGCCGCGACGCTGCGCGAGTGGCGCGGGCGCCACGACTTCTTCTGGCGGGTGGAGCTGATGTGCGTCCTGCACGCCGCCGCCCAGGGGCCGGCCAACATCATCTACCACGATTCCGACGTCGTGATGCGGAAGGACCTCGGCGATCTCTGCGCGTCGCTGAACGACGGATACGTGTTCATGCACGAACGCGAGTATGACCTGTGCACCGCGAAGCGCCGCGGGCAAAAGCGCCTGTGGCGGGCGGTCGCCGGGCGCGAGGTCGCCGGCTTCCGGCTGGCCGCGCCGTGCGCGATGTGGAACGCCGGACTGATCGCCGTCGGGGCGCAGCACCATGCCCTGCTCGACCAAGCGCTCGTCCTCCTCGACACCCTGATGGACGAAGGCGTGCACCACACGCTGGTCGAGCAACTGGCGATCAGCACCGTTCTTGCCGCCACCGCCCGCCTGCAGGAAGGCCGCCCGTGGATGGACCACTTCTGGGGCAACAAGGACGGCTACGCCGTGGCCGTGGACCGCCAGCTCGCGCAAATCCTCACCCGCGGCCTCGACGCCGAGTCCGCGCTCCCGATGGTGCGGCGCCGACCGATCGTCGTGCCGCTGGTGGTGCGAAAACGGTGGTGGTCCAAGCTGCTGGCCCGCTGGGCCGGCCACGGCCCTCCGCTCGCCCCCGCCGAACCACGCCGGCCCGAAACGATCGTGGTGCCCGACGATCTGGTCGGCGCCGCATCCGCCGGGAGACTGACGTGACGCCCCGGCCGCCGCGGTCCTGACCGCGGGACAACCGACCATGGCGTCCTCGCCGCCCCTCCGCCCCTCGCGCGGTCCCCTCGAACGCCTCGGCGGGCACTGGCGCGATCTCTTCATCCGCTGCTTCCCCATCCATGCGCGGTCGCGTTCGGGCTTCGTCGTGCCGATCTGGAACCGCACGCAGCGCCGCGTCTACGAGCGGGTGTTCGTCGAGGACATGTTTCCGCTCGGGCGTCACGGCGACCTGATCGCCGGCGCGGCGCCCGTCGTCCTCGATGTGGGCGCGCACACCGGGCTCTTCTCCCTCGCGGTGGCCGACCGCTGGCCGCAGGCGTCGATTCACCTGTTCGAGCCGGTGCCGCACCTCGCGCGGCGCATCGCCGACCTCGTGCGGCTCAACCGCCTCGAAGGGCGCTGGCGGATCGAACAGGCCGCCGTCGACGTGTGCAGCGGGGAGCGCACCCTGTTCACCACCCGCACGCCGCTGGGGGCGACCTTGCTGCCGGAAAAGGCGGCGGAAGTCGGCCTGCGCCGCGCGATCCGGGTGCGCGCGGTGAATCTGGCCGACCACTGCGCCGCCCACGGGCTCTCGGGATTCGACGTGGTGAAACTCGACGCCGAGGGGCACGAAGTGCCGATCCTCGAGGCCGCCCTGCCGGTCCTCGCCACGGCGCGGCTGATTTACGTCCGCGTCTTTCCGCCCCGCTCGACCCGGGCCGACATCGCGGCGCGCCTTGCGCCGCACGGCTTCGTGGAAGCCCGCGAAGACCACCGGGGCGGCGATGAGCACCTGTTCATCCGGCGCTGAGTGCGAAAACACTCCCGGGCGCGGCGGCGCGGCCGGGTTTCCCGCCCGCCCGCGCTCCGGTCTCCGCCGCCCCGCCTACTGCTCGAACGCGTAGAGCTTCGTCTGCGTGCGCAGGTAGAGATTTTTCCCGACAATCGCCGGTGTCGCGAGGATGCGCTCGCCGAAATCCACCGCGTGCAGCACCTCGGGCTTCGCGCCGCCGGCCCGCACCACCGAGAGCTTGCCCGGCAACGACGCGACGTAGATGCGGCCGTCGGCCGCCACCGGCGACGCGTAGTAGCTGCCCGCCGCCCCGAGCCGCTCCTGCGCGTAGAACGCCTCGCCCGTCTGCGCATCGAGCGACGACATCAGCCCGCCGTCCCGCACGAAATAGAGGCGCCCACCGTAGACGAGCGGCGACGGCACATAGGGCAGGCCCGGCCGGTATTGCCACGCCACATGGGATCCGGAGATGTCGCCGGTGCCGCCGGGCTTCACCGCGATGAGCAGGTTGGCCGCGCGGGCGTTGCGGCCTTTGCGGATTTCCCAGTCCTCCGCGGTGTAGCGGCCGTCGCGGTTCGCATCGATGCCCCGCCAATAGTCGCGCCGGTCCACGGCGATCTCCTCCGCCTCGACCACGCCGTCGCCGTTCTTGTCGTGGGTTTTCCGGAACTCCTCCCAGGGCGGCACCGACGAATCGGCGACCGCATTGGAGAACCCGCCGAAAATCAACCGGTCGCCGGCGACCACGGGCGTCGTGCACACGAGGCCCGTGATACCTTCGATCACCCACCGCTCCGCGCCGGTGCGCAGATCGTAACCTTTCAGCCGCGCGGAGGCGCCGACGACGATCTCGTCTACGCCCTGGTTGCGCCACAGGGCGGGCGAGCTGAAACCGCCCGCCGCCTCCGGTCGCGGCGCCTCCCACCGGGTCGCGCCGGTCGCGAGATCCAGCGCGAGCAGCGAGGAGTTGCGGTATTGGTCGCGATTCAGCACCACGAGCCGCCCCGCGATGATCGGCGACGCGCCCGAGCCATACTGCCCGTAGGTCTCGGCCAGCGCCAACGGCCGCCGCCAGCGCTCCCGGCCCTCGAAGTCGTGGCACACCACGCCATACGAACCGAAGTAACTCACCACCACTTCGCCGTCGGTCGCGGGCGTCGAGGCCGCGGGACTGCCGTCCGAGCGGTGAAACTCCTCGACCGCCTCCGCCTTGATGCCGCGCGTCCAGCGCAGCGCCCCCGTCGCGCGGTCGTAGCAGCGCACCTCCAGATTGGGCGCCACATACGTCGTGAGAAAAATCCGGTCGCCCCACACGCACGGCGACGACGGCGACCACGGCACGTCGATCCGCCACTTCACGTGCTCGCCCGGGCCGATCTTTCCCGGCGGCCGCGCCTCGGCCGTCGCCACGCCGGCGCCGTCCACGCCGCGGAACTGCGGCCACGTCTCCGTCGCGCTCGCCGCGCCAACCGACACACCGACACACAGCACGCACAGCGACAGGGGGCGGGGCAGCATGCCGGCCACTGCGCCCGAATCCGGGCCGCGGCGCAAGCCTGCCGCAGCCCGACGGACCCCGCGCGTCCACCGCACGCTCGCGGCCTTCCCGACCCGCCCCTGGCCGGACCCGCCGTCGGCGCGATCACCGGCGCCGGGTGGTGGCGCCCGGGACGCGAGGGGCGCACGGCGACTCCCCCCTTCCGATGCACGTCGGTCGGACGGCCAAGGACCCGCAGCGCCGTCTTGCCGCCGCCCCGCGCGGCTGCTTTTGCTGTCCGCCTGATCGCCATCCCGCATTTTTCCGGAGTTGCCGCTCCCGCCGGCGCGAAAGCACCCGACCGGTCACGCTAGCCCCGCGTTCTCCCATGGTTCACCTTGCCCGATGGCTGTGGCTCATCCTGCCCGTGGGCCTCGTGCTGGGCTTCAACCAGCTGATCGTGGCGGCCCTGACGGCCTGGCACCGCAGTGCCGGCGCCATCCCGCCCTGGGCGTTCTTCGCGCTGCCGTTCCTGTCGGTGATCCCGCCCTCGATTCTGGCCGCCCTTTGGTTTCTGCGCCGCAACCGCGAGTCCGCCGGACCGCTGCCCGTCGTCGACCGGACCCGGGTGGGCCGCGACGTCGGCCTCGGGGTGCTGGCCGGACTCCTGTGCGTGGCGGTGTATGTCGGCTGCCAGAAAGCCCTGCGCTCCCTCGGCGTGGCCGCGCCGGATCTCTCCTCGCTGCGCCTGCCGCACCACGTTTTCTTTTCGACCGTCGGCGCCCTGATCCCCGGGATCGGCGAGGAGCTGTATTTTCGCGGCTTTCTCCTGACGCGCTTCCGCGATCTGCACGCGCCCCTGGTGGTCGGCCTGACTGCCGTCTCCTTTTCGCTGTGGCATATCCTCTCGCCCGCCTACCTGCCGCACACCTTCGTCATCGGCGTGATTTTGGGCGCCCTGACACTGCGCACGCGCCGGCTCCTGCCCGCCATCGTCGCGCACTCCCTCGCAAACGCGACCGCCGGCGTGCTGATCGTCAACGGCTATGTCTGACGCCCGGCGCACCGATCCCGCTCCGTGGCGCCGTCCCGTCGTTTCCCGGCGTGCCGCGGCACGCGCCGCCCTCCTCGCCCTCGGTGCGGCGCTGCTGGCGGCGGGCTGCGACCGGACTCCGGCCGGTTCGGCGCCGGTCGCGGTCCACGCCACCGCGGCGGAACAACTGATCAACCAGGCGGGCGAGGCCCTGCAGCAGCGGCACTACAACGAAGCCATCGCGCTCTTCGAATCGGCCCTGAGCCTGCGCGCCGACGCCCTCGGCTACGCGCTGCTGGGCGACTGCTACTGGTCGCAATGGAAACACGGCAACCACGACCCGCGGCTGCTCGAGCGCGCCAACGCCGAATACCTCCGGGGCCTCGCCCTCGACCCGAACCACTGCGGGTTGAACCACGCCACGGGCCGCGACCTCGTGCTGCTGGGCCGGCCCGCCGAGGCGCTCCCGTATCTGGACGCCGCCCGAACCCGCTGCCTCCGCCAGTCGCTCGAGGCGCAGAACCTCTGGTTCCGCATCCAGGCGCTGGTCGCGCTCGGGCGCGTGGACGAGGCCAAGCTCGAACTGGCCGCGATGGCCGCGGGCTTCCCCGGGCACCGCATGACCGGACTCGCCGGCCGGCTGCTCGCCGAAACGACCCGGGATCCCGCCCTGCTCGCGCAGTATCCGGAAACCGCCGACGCCGCGAAAAAGTAAAATACCGCCACCCCTCCCGCCGACGCCATGTCCTCCTTTCGCCTGCCCGCCGATCTGAAATACAACCGCGCCCGCATCGAGGACCCGACCGCCTATGTGCGGGAAAGCGGGTGCGTCTCGTGGCTGTTTTTGATCGGCGAGGAGTATGCCGCCATGCCCGGCGGCATGTCCTACGCGCAGGTGGAAAAGGCCGTCGAACACTGCGCACGCGTGGCGAGCGATCCGCCCCGCGTGCTGGATCTGGAGCTCGCCCGCCGGCAGGTCGAAGCCCTGGATCACCTGCCGCGCCCGACGCTGATCTCCTGCCGCGTCGGTCCCCGGGCCTCGGCGGTGGCCTATATGTATGCCGGCCTCAAAGCCGGCGCTTCCGCGGACGACGTGCTCGCCGCGGCCGAACGCGAGTCCGCGCCCTTCTGCGCGTTTCCCGACTACAAGGACTGGGTGCGCGCCTCGCTCGCCGCCCTGCGCGCGGCGGCCACGCCCGGACTCGGACACTCGTCAGGCCCCGTGAGCCTTCGGCATGCACCACGTCACGCGCCGCGCTGATTTTCAAACGCCCGCCGCCCGCACCGCCTCTCTCGCTCTCATGGACGCCTACGCCGCCGATCCGATGGGCGACGGCCGGCCGCTCGCCGCGGAGGTGAAGGCGCGCCTCGCCGCCGGAATCGCCGGCTTTCGTCTCCTCCGGCTCGGGCGGGATCTGCCCATGCCCCGATCGCCATGACGCCCGCCCCGACTTTCACCTCCCGCCGACCCGAAGGAACTCCGCGCCCGAAACACGATTCCGCCCCGAACCCCATGAAATCCTGCCTGCCCCTCCTGATGTTGTTGCTGGTCGCGCGTGCGACGGCCGCCGGAGCCATCCCGCCGGCCGTCGTCACTGATCCGGCGCCGGACAAGGCCTTTCCCGCCCAGATGGTGGCCGTCGCAATCCCGAGCGAGGGCGCGCTGATGAACGGCGTGTTCTACGTGCCCGCGGGGGCCGGCCCGCATCCGGCCCTGCTGCTGCTGCACGGATTTCCCGGCAACGAACAAAACCTCGACCTCGCGCAGGCCGCTCGCCGCGCCGGCTGGGTGGTCCTGACGCTGCACTACCGGGGCTCCTGGGGCAGCGCCGGCGCGTTTTCGTTCAGCAACGCCGTCGCCGACAGTGCCGCCGCCGTCGCCTTCATGCGCACACCGGAAATCGCGAAGCGCGCGCGGATCGCGCCGGACCGCATCGCCGTCGCCGGCCACAGCATGGGCGGGTTCATGGCCGCCATCACCGCGGCGCGGGACGAGCGCATCACCGGCCTGGCCATGATCTCGGCATGGAACATCGGCGCCACCGTGAACCCGACCGTCAAGGGGCCCGCCGACCGCGCCGCAGGTCTGCGCTTCATGGCGGGCAGCCTCCGTCCGCTCGCCGGCTGCACCGCGGAGTCGCTCGTCGACGACGCCCTCGCGCACCGCGAGGACTGGAACTTCGTCGGATTCGCCCCCCGGCTGCGGGAGCGCCCGTTGCTCTTGATTTCCGCCAGCGGCGACCTCAACGGCCCGCACAGCGATGCCCTCGCCGCGGGCGTGCGGCAGGCCGGCGGCCGCGGCGTCACCGAGCTGCACTTCGAAACCGACCATTCCTACTCCGACCAACGCATCGCCCTGCAGTCGGCCGTCGTCGCCTGGCTGGAGACCCTCGCGTCCGCCCGCCGCTAGTCGGTGGTCCCCCGCCAACCGGCTTTCCCCGCACCCACCCGTCATGATTCTCAACGGCATCCTGAATTTCGTCCTGCTCTTCACCGTGCTGGTGGCGGTGAAGAAGAAACCGTATCTCGCCGCGCTGCTGTTTGCCGCGATCAAGTCCGCCCTGAATTTCTTTCTCCTCCGGTCGACGGGAGCCGGCGCCCAGCTCTCGCTCCCTGCCCAGCTCGGGGTGTCGCTGGCGGTGGGACTCGTCTACGCCGGGCTCGCGTCCGCGTTCGTCTGGTTCTTCGTCCGGCTGGGCACTCCGGCAAAAGGTGCGGACGAGGAGGTGCCGGCCTACAAAGTCGGCGGCGCCGAGACCGTCTCCTTTCGCTGGGAGATCATTCCCCTGATCGGCCTGCTGCTGCTGCTCCTGCTGCTTTGACGCCGGCCCCGCCCATTTCACACCGAATTCCCCGCCGCTTCACATTCGCTTCACCGGACCGCGCCAGACTCGCCGGACATCGCTCCCCATGAACCGCAGCACCGCCCGCTTCCTCCAGTCGCTCACCGTCCTCTTCGGTCTCGCCGTCCTGGCCTTTTTGCTCGTCGAACCGCATTTCGAGGGCCGCAACGCCCGCGCCACGGTCTTCGAGGTCTATTTCCAGGACCCCTTCCTCGCCTACGCGTATGCGGGCTCGGTGCCGTTCTTCTGGGCGCTCGGCCGCGCCTTCGGCCTGTTCGGCGACGCGGGGCGCCACGGCAAATTCTCCCCGGCGACGGTCGAGGCGCTGCGCGCGATCAAACGCTGCGCCTTCACGCTCATCGGCTTCGTGACGGGCGCGCTGGCCATCATTGTTCTCACCGGCGACAAGGAAGACCGGCCGCAGGGCGTCATGATGTGCCTCGTCGTGATCCTCGGTTCCGGCGCGGTCGCCTTCACCGCGGCGACCCTCGCGCGGAAAGTGCAGGATTCCCTGCGCCCCGCCTCGGCTTGAGCGGGCCGGCGCGGCGCTCCCCGGCCGACGCCGCGCCCGCCGACGACGCCGGCCCGACACGGGCCGGCCGCGTCCACGTCGGGCGTCGAACGACGCGGCCCGCGCGCGCTCCGTCGGCCCGGCTTGACGCGCGGCGGCCGCGGCCCCCGGCTGGTGCGTGCCGCACCCAAGGCTCCTCCCCGCGATGGCCGACTCCTTCCAGGCACGACTCGACCTTTTCTGTTCGGATTTCGCCGTGCTCGGCCACGTCCTGCCGAAAGGCGACGTGCCGTCGCTCGAATTCGTCGGCCACTGCCTGCCGCGCGGGTCGGACGACGACGACGACGAGGCGTTTGTCCTCCGCTGCGCCGCGATGGTCCGCACCTTCGCCTACCTGTCGGATCACTGGGCGGCCTTCCGCAACCTGGGCTTCATCGGCGAGCGGGACGGAGAGGCATGGACCATCGAGGGACCGCTCCTCTACGCCCTCTGCCTGTATCTGGCCGGCGAAGCGGCGGCCGCCGAAAATCCTCCCGACCTGGAAGTCGTGATTGATGCCGCGCTCCAGGGGCCCCAATGACGAGGGAAGCCGGCCCGCTCCCTTGATCATCACCACGCCCCATCCCACGGTCGCCGCCGTCGAACTGCACGGCTCGCTCCAGCGCGCGGATATCGAACGGGCCATCCTCGCGCTGCTCGCCCACCCCGCGTATGTGGGCGGCATGAACGAGCTGTGGGACTTCCGAAACGCCCACATCGCCCGGATCCAGGCCTCCGACTTGATGGCACTCGCCCGCTTCGTCGCCCTCCATCTCGAGCGCCTCGGCAAACGGACCGCCATCGTCGTCGGCCGCGACGTCGACTACGGCGTCGCCCGCATGTGGGAAGGCTACGCCGAGCAGGCCGCCCCGCAGGAGCGCCGCGTTTTTCGCGACCGCGACGAGGCGATGGCCTGGCTGGTCCCGGCGGCCGCACACCCGGAGAGCACCCCGCAGCCGGCGTCGGCCTGACCCCGCGCCGCCCCGGGGCCCGGCGGATCGGCACCGGGCTAAGTTTTTCCGATCCTGTCCGTCATCGTCCGATGAAAGCTCCCGTCGTCCTGCTGCTCGGCCTCGTCGCCGGCGCCACCCTCGCCACGCTGGCCGTGCTCGGATCGCGCGCTAGCGGCGCATCCGCCCTCGAAGCCGAGGCGGCGGGGTTGCGGCAGGCGCTGCAACGCGCCGAGCGCAGCGCCGCCGCCGCCGCCGAGGAGGCGCGGTCGACCCGCGAAAAACTTGCCGCCCACCTGCGGGTCGCGTCGCCGCCGATCCAACCCCGCGCGGAAGGTCCGGTGCGCCCCGCCGGCGACGCCCGGAACACCGCCATCATGACCTACCTCGGCGAGGCCGTGCCGGCGCCGGCGGACCTCGATCCCAGATACTCCGCCGCCGCGTTGGCGGCGACCTTCCGCGGGCTCTGCGCCGCCCGCGGCGTGACGGTCGCGAAGCTCGGCGTGGACACCTCGGAGTTCCCCTACGTCCTCCACGGTGTGCTGGAGGGCGAGACGGCCCGGGACTTTTTTCTCCAGATCACGACCCGCATCGGGGCGGCCCCGGGCTATGCCTACGGCGGCAGCGTGACCGGCCGCACGAGCGACGGCGGCGTGCACTTCTCCCTCAACATGACGCCCGGCAGCACTTATCCCCGGGAGCAGGCGGACGCGATCCGCCGCCGCCTCATGCTCCGCCTCCAGATGATCGACGCCGCCTGGGTCGACCCGGTGCGCTGAG
>JACCDX010527429.1_pt1 | contig 12681 bp, 7 predicted proteins | sample 7449681 | NCBI WGS metagenome assembly JACCDX01 (sample SAMN15323450, study PRJNA562643) | freshwater metagenome | isolation source: river surface water | place: USA:Blue River Watershed | collected 2017-08-18
AACCAGCAATGACGGTGTCGTAGTTTGGCTTCGAAACCCATTCGATCCTCATGAGCGTGATATCCATCATGTTCGGGGAGCTCCAACCATCACCCATTGGATGAACCAAGAGCAGATTGTTCTTGATCAACCAAGCGTGGTGCTCAAAAACGGCAAGCCTGTGCTCTTGGCTGAGCGCAGTGTGACGCTCATTGAGGCTGGAGATGTGATTGCTTTGGTCTCGCTGCCGCAAGGCGGTGGAGGCGGGGGCAAGAACCCACTGCAGACTGTTTTGATGATTGCGGTCTTGGTTGTGGCCAACGCCCATGGCGCAGAGCTGGCTGCATCGCTTGGATATTCGGGGGCTGTTGCCACATCGGTCGCATCGACTGCTATTGCTGTGACCGGGTCCATCATCGTCAACGCCTTGGTGCCGCTTCCCAATCAAAGCCTGCCCAATGCGACAGCGAGTTCATCCTCGCCAAGCCCCACTTACTCACTGCAGGCCCGTGGCAACTACGGACGGTTGTCTCAGCCGATCCCTGTTGTCTATGGCCAGCATCTGATTTATCCAGATCTGGCTGCCATGCCCTATACGGAGTACGTCAACAACGAGGAGTACTTGCATCAGCTCCATGTAATTGGCATTGGACAGTTTCAGTTCGAAGAACTCCTGATTGATGACAGTCCCATTGCTTCGTTTGAGGAAGTCCAAGCCCAAGTGATTGAGCCGGGTGGTCAAAACACCTTGTTCAACAACGATGTGGTGACAGCGGTTGAAGTGACTGGGCAGGAGCTGATTGCAGTCGCTGATACGGGCGGCAGCATCATTGGACCCTTCGCACTTAATCCTGCAGGCACTCAAGTCAATCAGATCGGTATTGATGTTGTGATGATGCGTGGTTTGTACTACGCAACAGACAGTGGTTCGATGGACAGCAGAACTGTTCAATGGCGGGTTGAGGCAAGAACCATCAACGAGGATGGGGATGCCACTTCTGGCTGGCTTCATCTTGCGGATGAATCTTTCTCGGCAGCTACCAATACGGCGCAGAGGCGAACCTACAAATATGGGGTAGGTGCAGGGCGCTACGAAGTGCGTGTTCAAAGGTTGGATACCAAGGACACAAGCACCCGAGCCGGGCATGAGCTTCGCTGGGGGCAGGCCAAGGGCTATTTGGTCAATCCAACATTGCCATCGGACCTGACCTTGTTGGCTTTGCGCATGCGCGCAACGGATAACTTGTCCCAGCGATCCTCGCGCTTGGTGAATTGCTTGGTCACACGCAAGCTGCCCATTTGGTCGAAATCGACTGGATGGAGTGCGCCGCAAGCCACTCGCTCAATTGCTTGGGCATTTGCAGACGCTGCGCGCGCGAGCTACGGCGCAGGACTTCCTGATGCCAAGATAGATCTCAATGCATTGGTCCGGTTGGATGGCGTGTGGTCTGTACGTGGGGATACGTTCAACGGCGTGTTCGACCAAAACCTCACGGTCTGGGATGCCATGGGCCAGATTGCCAGAGCGGGGCGTGCTGTGCCGTTCCTGCAAGGCGGTGTCGTGCGCATTGTTCGCGATGAGCCTAAGACCATTCCGGTGGCCTTGTTCTCCACCCGAAACATCGTGCGCAGCAGTTTGAAGATCCAGTACGTGATGCCCGGCGATGCCACAGCAGACGCTGTCACGGTCGAGTACTTCAACCCAAAGAGCTGGAAGCCTGATGAGGTCACAGTCGGACTTGCGGGTTCGACCTTGGCCAAGCCTGCCCGCCTGAAACTCTTTGGATGTACCGACAAGTCCCAAGCGATGCGTGAGGGAAAGTACATCGCGGCGGCCAATCGGTATCGCAGGCGAATCATCACGTTTAGGACAGAGCTCGAGGGGCTGATCCCTACTTATGGTGACTTGGTGGCCATCAGCCATGACATGCCGAGTTGGGGTGTGAGTGGTGAGGTCTTGTCGTGGGATGCCGCAACAAAGGTGCTGATCTGTTCAGAGCGCTTGCCTTGGCAGACAGGGGCGAATCACTACATCGCGCTCAGGCGCTTGGATGGCTCGGTGACTGACCCGATTGGCGTAACGCGTGGTGTGACTGATCGGCATGCCGTCTTGCAACAAATACCGAGTGTGGGACCTCAAACCGGAGGTGGTGAGGAGCGAACGCACTTTGCATTTGGTGTGGGGCAGACCTGGGCCCAGATGGCGCGCGTGATGAGCGTCAAGCCTCGAGCTGATTTGGTGGAGGTGACCTGTGTGGCAGAGAGTGCCGCTGTTCATACCGCCGATCAAACATAAACGAACGAGTTGTTCACAACCCGCCTTGAAGTGATTCAGGCGGGTATTTTTTGGGAGTTTGTAAATGCCAGAACCAACGAGTAGCGGAGTTGCCGGAGCCGCCGCTGCATACAAAGCCTTTGGCGGTAGTGCTGCGGCAGCAGCCAGCGGAGCAACGCTTGCTGCGGTCGTGGTCATGCTCATGACGCCACCACGCGATAAGCGTGAATGGACGGTCGGACTGATCAGCACCGTGGTCTCAAGCATTGGAGGTGGTGCAACCACGATTGAGTATTTCCAGCTTCACCACTGGGCGTTCTCAACGGTGGGCTTATGCGCCATGGGCGGTTTGATCTTTGCCTGCGGCTTGCCCGGCTGGGCATTGGGGCGATGGATTTTTAACTTCATCGTGGAGAGGCGTGATGCCTCGATTGATGAGGTTGCCAAAGACGTAAGGGAGATGCTGTGAAACCACAAGACTTTATTGCTCTGATTGGGCCCGCCGCACAGGCTTGCCATAAGTCGCAAGGAGTTCCTGCCAGTATCACGGTTAGCCAAGCTGCACTCGAGTCTGGCTGGGGTGAGTCAGGTCTCACTAAGACAGCCAAGAACCTGTTCGGGATCAAGGCGGACAGTTTGTGGCGCGGTGAAACCGTGATGCTGGACACCAAAGAGTTCATCCGAGGGCAGTGGGTCGTTGTGCCCGCTAAGTGGCGCAAGTACCCAACATGGCAGGCCAGTGTGGATGACCACGCAGCCTTCTTGAAGCGAAACCCTCGCTACAAAGACTGCTTCTTGTGTGTCTCGGCGCAGACCTTTGCGCGCGCGCTCCTCAAAGCAGGCTACGCCACGGACCCTGACTATGCCGACAAGCTCATTCGTTTGATTGGTACCTACAGCCTGGCTTCACTGGATGGGGAGGGCGTATGAGCTGGATTCGTGCGTTCCTCGAATTGAACAAATCCTTGTTTCTCATGGGGCTGCTGCTCATGGCGTTTTTGCTAGGCCTGCAGATGGGGCAATCCCGTCTGCAGCGCCGGTGGGATGCTGAGAAACAAACTGTGCAAATCGCTCAAGCAAAGCAAGAGCAGCACGCTGCCGATGTGGCCCAAGTTCAAAACCAAATATCTAAGGAGATCGCTGATGACTATCGCAAGAAGGCTAGTTTGTTGGCTAGCCGTACTGTTGTGTCTGAGCGGGTGCTCGACAACTCCGAATTCAGTTCAGGCAGTTTGTCCGCCGTTTCCGGAAATTCCGCAGGAGTTGCTTCAACCAGCTCCGACCCTCTATCTATTGCCCAAGGAATTCCGGAAGTGAAAAGTTGCGCGGAACTCATCTATGAAGCACAAATAACTACCTTGATGCTTGTAGAGCTGCAGAAATGGGTTCGAGCAATTAGCGAATCTATGACTGAAGTCGGGGTTACTCGATAAACCAGCTAAAACTTGCAACTCCTCCATATTCATGCTTTCATGTCCAACATAATGTCACTGGTAAATTACTATGAAATCTCACATCGTGAAATAGTCAACATGCATAAGTTAACGATCTCGTGATTTCCGAAATTACCTAAAAAAAAATCGATGAAAAAAAATAATGGTATTCCTGTAATTGATCTTTTTGCTGGCCCGGGCGGGCTTTGTGAGGGCTTTGCGTCGTTGGTGCGGGACGGATCACGAGAGTTCGATATCCGTGTTTCGATAGAAAAAGACCCGGTGGCTCATAGGACTCTTTCCTTGAGAGCATTGTTTCGCTCATTTCCAGTTGGGAAGATTCCCGAGTCCTACTATCAATACATTAGGGGAGAGATCAATCGGCAGCAGATGGAAAACGATCCTGTTGTGAGGCCGTACTTAGAAAAAGCAAACAACGAAGCAAAGTGTGCAGAACTAGGTAAGGATGATCATCGCGATATCGACCAATGGATTCGAGAAGGCCTTGGTGGAGCCAAAGATTGGGTCTTGATTGGTGGGCCACCTTGCCAAGCATATTCGCTCGCAGGCCGATCACGGATGCGCAGTAATAATCCAGAAGAGTTTGAGGCGGACAAGCGGCACTTGCTTTATCGGGAATATCTGCGAATCATCAAAGAGTTCTCACCCAGTGTTTTCGTGATGGAGAACGTAAAAGGAATGCTGACATCTCAGCATTCAGGTTCAAGAATATTTGATCGCATACTGAGTGACCTTCGTGATCCTCACAATGGCCACAAGTACTTGATTAGATCTTTTGTTGTGCCGGGTGAAATTGAAGATCCTTCTGACTTCGTTATCAAATCTGAAGAGCTAGGAATCCCACAAAGTCGCCATAGAGTGATCTTGTTTGGCATACGCGAAGATGTTGCTGATTCAGTGCCTGATTTAATTCAACATCCTGAACGATTCGTAGTTTCCTCGTCACCAAGGGTGAACACAAGGGAAGTTCTCAGTGGACTTCCAGCTCTTCGCAGTCGGTTGTCGAATCGATCAGGTGGAATGTCAGATTCAAACGAAAACTGGCAGCGTGCTCTGACTAATGGTCTGAAAATCTTAGAGAAAAAAAGAAGTGCGGTCTCAGTTGAGGTGCTTGAAAGGGCTCGCTGGGCAGTTGCAAAGTCTTCTACTCATGAGTCAATTGGTGGAAGGTTCATCAAATCCAATATTTCGATGAGTGGTCACCTAGCGCCTTGGTACTTAGATCAAAGAATCGGTGGTGTCACTCTTCATGAAGCTAGAAGTCATATGGAGTCCGACCTTCATCGGTATCTATTTGCCTCTTCGTTTGCTCGTGAAGAAAGCAAATCTCCAAGACTACGTGACTTCCCAAAGGCATTGCTTCCAAGTCATGGAAACGTATGGGATGAGTCAGTTCCATTTGAAGATAGATTCAGGGTTCAGTTGAGAAACCAGCCATCGACAACGATCGTGTCTCATATCTCTAAAGACGGGCACTATTACATTCATCCAGAGCCTTCGCAGTGCCGAAGCTTAACGGTGCGAGAGGCCGCACGATTGCAAACTTTTCCAGATAACTATTTTTTCGAAGGTAACAGGACGGAGCAATATCACCAAGTTGGTAATGCTGTTCCCCCAATGCTGGCAAGAAAAATCGGTGAAATTGTTCTCAAACTTTTGAAATCAGTCAAACGCTAAAGGTTCCAAATTTTTCTGAATAGGACTACCTTTGTGAAGGAAATCCTACTTCACTTAATTAGGTCTCATAGCGAACTTCTGGGATGCCAGAAGCAACTGGTGAGTAGGAAATTGAAAATACTGCGTCCTTACATTCAGATTTTTTTGCCCACTCAGAAATCATTCGACCACCAGCGCTCTCGTGCAAAATTTCGCTGACTTGACGTGCCCAAACTTCGATTTGAGCAAGAAGTTCGGGAGAGATTGATTGGTTGGTCCAAATTTTCTCTAAGTCGATTTTGTCTCCGATGAGCATTGAAATGACAGAAACCGTATACGCGGTTATGTTGGCTTGAAATGCTTGGAACATAGGGCGAATCAGCTTCTGTGCATCTCTATAAATTCTTGCCTTAGCAATCATGGCTTTGAAATCAGCTGTTGATGGGAGTTTGAGTTCATGTCCTTCAGGTACTACCAGTGACGCCATAAATCGATCAAAGTTCTTTTGAGATCCAAGGCTAACGATGTCTGGTTTTTGATCCCAAGCATTTAAATACTTGGCCAAATCGGTCTTTGTTAAACGTCTGCTTGTAGGAATGGCGTCCTTGATTTTCTTGAGTTTTGCAGGAGTAGTTCCCTCTCTTGCTAATAGAGTGTTGTAGCTGCCAGCGGCGCGTTCATAAAACCATTGGCTAACTCCATCTGGACAGTAGACAGTTCTAGAGATCTTTTCGATCTCGACATGAAATGGTTTGTTGGCAGAAAGATCAGATTGTCTGACTGCGTTTTGGCTGTTGGCAAATCTTGAAATGTCTGAAACCAGTGCCTCTTCTTTTGCTGGATCTTGAACACGCATGACGATGATTTTTGCCGCGATTCTTACGCTGCCCAAATCAATATCCGGATATTTCTTTTTGGTGAAATAAAGAGATGCAGTTGTCTGTCCGCCATTAACTATCTGCAAGCCTTTTAGCCATGCAATGCCAGGCATGCCATCTTGTGCATGCCCCAGCCGAATTTCATCGGCAACCATAACGATGCCATTGTTGTAAGCCATGAATCGTTCGGGAGAATTGCGAAGTGTGTTTTGAATTCCAGCATTAACTCCCTTCCCCTTGACACTCAAAAACGATCTTACGTTGGCTTCCAAAAGTCGTGCTCCAAATTTCTCGTAAAGAAGTCGTAGAGCATCGCCTGGAACAGCAGTCAAAGCGTAGTCATAGTCATCGTTCTGTCCATTCACAAATACACAAGGCAAAGGTTGCCCCGAGAGTTCGTTGAAATCGATCACAAGTTCGTCACGGGGCTTTCCCTCAGCCATGTGCCGATGTAGTCTCTCGATATCCATGACCTCTAAGCGAACGGATTTACCACTAATTTCTTTTGTCTTGAAGCTCTTGGATTTAGCAACACGATCGGTGATCACGAAAATTCGAATCTGTTCCAAATCGTTATATATGGCTTGAAGCGTTTCGGCGAGGGAACGGACATCGCTAGACGGATCGAGTTTGGGAGCCATTTTTCCTTGCGCACACAGAGACAAGAAGCGGAAACATTGCTCCACTGCCACTTTGGTTTCTGCGTCTGGAATTGGGGTAGGTTCATTCACACCTTGGTAGAGACTAACAAACAAATCCAGTTGATCGCTGTCATCAGATAGTGCATAGCCACCTAATCTCAAAGTGGCATTGCCGACCTTTCCTTCGTAGTAGCACTCAACAGGCTCAAAGGTCATGCCGATTTCAGCCATGTGATCCATAACGATGCTGGCATAAACAAGCTCTTCATAGAGAGCGCCATCCTTTAATTGAGAGCGGACGGATGCTTGTGTTTCTCTTAAAAATTCAGCTAATTCCATATTCAAATCATTTCAAGTTTTTTAAGTGCAAATGGGATACCTACATCACGATTGATGAAAGGTTCTAAATTGATTTCATACCTTGCGCTGATAACACCGGTTTTTACATTGCCATGGGTCATGCACGGAAAATCGTGATCAATCTCAAGGATGACCATTTCTTTAAAAGAAAATCTGCGGTGGTAGTGTTGTGCATGACTTAACAGATAACCCGCCCCTAACAGTCGATCTTGGAAAGCAGATTTAGTGACTGGATCTGAGTCGAAAAACTCGCTAATTTCTGAAACCTTGTCTGGTAGTGTTTGACCAGTTTCGGTTAAAGCAAGTCGGAATGCGCCTAAAAAAATGGGCTTGCAGTTAGCATCATCTAGCTGTTCTAGGGAGCCAATTTTGGCAACAAATCCATTTGAAGAAATCGTAGTTTTAACTTCGACGGCTCCAAAACCTAATGCGAAATCCCTGACTCCATCTGCAGTAGGTCCAACCCATGAATTGACAGCAATGTCAGCTTCAACGCCTGCTTTGAGCATTTCTTCGAGAAAAGTTAACTCACCTACCAAACCAACTTCGTTTTCAGCAGTTAATGGGACTGCCCCTTTGCGCATGAACTCCTGCCAAGCTCTAATTCTTCCGAGAAATACTCTTAGATCTCGACTGTCATCATCAGTATTTAATGCAAGAACTGCCTCGAGCACATTTGAAACCATTGCAGAGAACAACTCGAGGTTTCCGTCTTTACTTCTAGTGAGAGCAAGCCAAGTTAATCCATCTTGAGCAATTTCAAGACGAGTTACTTGAAAGCCTAGACCTTCAGGTAGCTTTTCATTTCGTGGAAGTGTGCTTGAGGGAAATCCTGCGATCAGTGCCTCACATTTATCAGGAAAATTTCTCCCCGCAAGAAATTTTCCTAGGCGGCTAGGTACTACAGCAACAGTGGACCAACCGGACGTTCCTTGTGCTGACTGGATAGAGCTCCAAGCTAGCTGAATTTCATCAATCAACTTGGCCATATTCTTGAGCCCATTGAGCTTGAGTTAAGTGATCAACCGCATACTTGACCTTGATGCCAGCTTCGCTGACGGGGAAACTTATACCCAGAGCAATGATTGGCTTGTCCCAATCGCCAAAGCCTGGACCAAACTGCGCTTCATGCGGATCAAGTGGATATAGGATTAATAAACCTCTCTCGGGAGCCGCTGGAATGCCCAACTCTGTGGCGCCTTTGCCTCTTATGTGCCTGATGGCCAATCCATTCGGGACTATGGGTTGTTCGGGTTTTTTCCCATCAGGAACTCGGGCTGGATCTGGATTCCAATTCTTGAGTGTTAGTGCCATAGCGGCATCCCAAGCTGGGCCATCAAGATCTATGGCCTCATCTGGAGGGGAGACTGGGCGACCAATTGCATAACGGTCATTTCGTGATTCATCAGCTTTACGTTTGATCATTCGATCAACTTTTGGACCATTGGGAAATTGAAATGATGATCCACTGCCTCCACCTGCCAGAAATACTGTCCATGATGTGAGCTGACCAATGCTTGCCATAGATCTAATGAAATCCCGAATTAGAGGGCTGTTTACCTTGCGAGCTGCTGGGTGAGTTGTATAAGCATCAAAAAAATCGGCAATAGCATCGCTGGATACGCCAGACCAGAGATGTCCAGTCCAATTTTTCTGTTTCCCATCTCGAATGCGTGTGATCTCTGGTGATTCATGGGGTGCGCCACATGCATGCAGAAGTCTAGTGGTTGCATCCAAGTTTTTAGAAAGGATATCCATCGAGCTGTGCAGAGCCACAGTTTCGAGAATTTCTCCGCTGAATGAAAGTTGGAGATCGCGGGCGGTTCGCATTTTCAGTGGCGAAGTCACTAATAAAACTGGATGTGACTGAACTCTGAGACCGTAATCCTTGGGAGTCGCTCCGCTGTCTTTCATTGCTTCAAATTCATCACGTAACTCTTCCGAGGCATCAGCAATGTGTTCGAACCATTCAATAAGGTCCTCGGTTGTGTACAAGCGGCATAAATCAAGGTATCCGGGACGGTATCCAAACCATCGTCCCATTTGCATCAAGGTGTCATACATCTTAGATGTGCGAACAAAATAGCTTGTGCATAGCCCTTCGAGCGTAAGACCTCGTGCTAATTTATCTCCGCCAATAGCAATAACTTTCAACCCCTTAGAGCCCGGAGCCGCATAGTCAAGTACATCTTTGGCCTTGCCATTAATCATCCGAATTTCAATGTCAGAAAGCACATCTGCGAGGTGCGTCTGAACTTCTGTCCATGAGTGATCGGGAGGTTGCGCCTCCGATTCAACTAATCGCTCAATTACAGCTAGTCGAGTAGGGGAGAAGTCGTCCTCCCAAAGGTTCTTCAACTGTTCGAGCACCTCAGTGTCATCAACTTTTCGAGAGATGCGTTGGCGCAGTCCTGTGACATATTCTTTGACTTGTCGGTGAACATCCTTTTGAACTTGGATGTAACGCGTGACGTGAATCAGCATCGATGAATGCTTGTTACCTTGCCCCCTAAGTTCTCGAGATACACAAGCTAGAACAAATGACTGAATGGCCCTTTTTAGAGATGGCGGGAGAGTGTCGACTCCAAGGTAGCATGGTTGGTGATTCTTATCATGTTTTTCTGGCATCCATCCCGATTTATGGTCTTCGCTCATGTGATCATCAAATACACGCATGAGCGGCAGGCCGCCGGTTCTTCCGTCAATGCCCTTTAGTCCAAATATGCGAGTTGGCCCTACGTAATTGGAGGGGGCAGCCAAATTGATGATGAAAGACTTAGGGAAAAGATCTGCACCTTCGTCCGTCGTCTGGCCTTGGCGATGGATAAACACGTTGGCAAATGGCGTGGCGGTATATCCGACATAGGCTGACTTAGCAAAGCTATGAAGGATTTTCCTAATACGGCTGTTAATAGCTTTTGGCTCGTGATCAGGATCTGGATTTCCTTCAGAATCAAATGTCTGTTCACCTGTGTCTACTGATCCGTTATCTGCTTCGTCATCGATCAAAAGAAGAGGGAGATTACTGACATATTTCTGGCCAGTTTCGTTGTCACGAGCATCGGCAACATGGTTCTTAATCCATCTTAAAAGACGATCAAGAACGGTTTTATTTTTCTTGACAACAAATAACCATGGACGTTGTTCTGGGGTGATTGCTAGATGATTTGCGACCCTTGTACTGAAGTCGCCATTTTCAGTTCTGTTGGTCGCGCAGTTAGGTTTGATCTCCAGATCACGCCCCATTTCACCTACGCCGATGAATTTGACGACATCATTGTTGGCAGAGGTTTCATAGCCAAGAAATCCTTCTTCAAGGCGAATCTGCGTTTGGGAGCGAAGATTGTTATGCAGTCCGGCAAGAATGATGATGATCTTATAGCCAGCATCAGCGGACTTGCATATCAAACCTGTGTAGTTAGCTGTTTTTCCAGACTGGACGTGGCCTACAACTAAACCTCTTCTGTCCCAGGTTCCTGTTCGATTTGGGTCCTCAAGTTGACCAAGAACTTCATCTGTCGATACATCAAGTGCATCAATGGCGGCTGGAGGCATTTCTCTTTCCAGCATATCGCGGTATCTGTGCCAGTAACGCCAGCCCTTTTTTCTCGAAGAACTAAGCCAAGCCTCATGATCGCTGTCGTCGGATAGTGTGGAATTTTTGCCGATCCAGATGCTGTACCGCCTAATAAGTTCGGCAATAGCTCCGTCAATGTCTATGGGGTCATCTTCTCTTTTTGGCATGATGGAAGCGGCGCGTTCGACGACTTCCTTGATTAGCGAGGCTGTTGGGTTTTGATTGGCATCAGCCATCAGCAAATTCTGTGCGTTGCTGATTACCGTGCTAGTTGATCGATTGAATTCACTCATGTGTATTCCAGTAATGTGTTTTGAACTTGTGCTCATTCATCTGGCTGGGAAAGCTGTGCAATGAGATGAGGGAAATTCTGAAACGGGTCAGTGCAGGAAAGTCTTGATCTTGCTTCTTCGATACTCATACCTTTTCGAACAATCATGTCATTGAACAGGGTTTTCATGACGCCAAGAACTGATTCGTCCGAGCTAGATGCAAAGCTCGTAACTGGTGTTTCTTTTTGCTCTGCAGTGTCGAGCCATATTTTTTGAACAGGTACAGTCTCCTCAATTACCCTGAGCATGCTGCGCACCAAATCAATTTGATTTGGGGTGGCGCTATCGAGAACTGAAGCAATGCTTGGATGAGTTTCATCGATTCTGTATCGAACCCCCTTAGACGTGCGTTCAACTTTCCACGCTTGTTCAATCGGCGTTCCTTTCAGGGTCGTAGTCGGACTGCCTCTAAATGCGAATACACGTCTTGCGTGTTCGCGTGTGTCAGTTGCCATCTGGGTTAACCAACTACGCAATGCAACAGGGGGACGGGCTACAGACTTTTTTACGTCAATTTTCCAATCGGCATCCGCTGTATTGGGAATGTCTAGTCGAATTCTTGCAAGCCTGTGTGGTTCTTCCCGATTCCATGCCCTAGGTTGACCTAAGCCAAGCCAACCACCAGCGACTAATAGACGCTTGTTGCGATAAACGTAAAAGCCTTGTTGGGCATTCCATCCTCCTGGTCCACCATTAATTTCGTATTCTTTGTCAGTTAATTTGTCCCTATGAGGTAGGACATGACATTGAATTTCAATTTCACCGTACGCAGTTCGATTTTTCTGAATTGGTGAGGTCCAAGGTTTTGCAGGGTGACCGCTTAGAAATGGATCCCACGGCTCGATTTTTCTTCCGTTAAGCAGAAGCTGCAATTTGGGCGAAGTTCCTTCTAGCATTCGATGAAAGATCATTGCCAGGTGCCGCTCTACATGTTCTTCCATCAGGAATAAAAAGTTGTCAGCTGTGAAACCAGTGGTGACGATCCGATCGAGCACTTCCCAAATCACTATCGTTCCATGATTCAAGGATGCTAGTTTGTTAACAAGTTCTTCTGAACCAGTGGCTGGACCTTCAATTAATACCCAACCCATGTTTGGGTTCGCAGTGAGAACGTCTAGGTCCCAACGAAGACATGTTGTTTCCCCAGCTTTTTTTGATGCAACTGTCAGTCGTTTGCACTGTGACAAGGAGGCAGTTTTTAGACCCATGCCGAATCTGCCTAAATCGTGCGTTGATCTTGTATCCAGAGGGTTCTTATCGCCGAGCGTCATGGCGCTTTCAAGTTCCTCATCTGTCATTCCAGAGCCGTTATCTAGAACGTAAATGTTGCTAGATTGACCGTCCCATGTGAACTGGATGTTGATAGTGGTTGCCCCTGCAGATATGCTGTTGTCAATGACGTCAGCTAATGCTGCGCCTGTCGAATATCCTAGTCCGCGCAAGGACTCCAGCATTGAACTAGCTCGGGGTGGTGCAAGCCTTGTTTTACCAACTGACAAGTGGTTACTATCCAACGAATTCGGGGCGCT
>JACCDX011043065.1_pt1 | contig 12681 bp, 13 predicted proteins | sample 7449681 | NCBI WGS metagenome assembly JACCDX01 (sample SAMN15323450, study PRJNA562643) | freshwater metagenome | isolation source: river surface water | place: USA:Blue River Watershed | collected 2017-08-18
GATAAGTGGCGAAAGAGGTGCCCCAGATGGACGCACTTTTGTTGCAGCCCAGCAAGGTTGCAGGCGGGGCTGTGGGAAATGTGGCAAACAGAGCGGGTACCAGTATCAGGCCGCCACCGCCCACAATGGAATCGACCAAGCCGGCAAACAGCGACGCCAGTGAGACGATGAATATTTCCATAAAAAAAAGCGCCGCTTGCGCGACGCTTATAAAAAGTGACATCTCGTTTGGATGTTCATGTTCGATTAGTTTGGGTGTCTCCTCTGCCCTCAAAACGAACCCAAACAGCAGTTCATCGAGTGAGGAGAATGTAGCCGCATTCTGAACCTCATGGCATCAGGGATTTCCCGCGGCATCTAAGGCCATCCAATGCGCCGCTTTTTCAGCAATCATGAGCGTTGGGCTGTTGGTGTTGCCGCTGGTAATGGAGGGCATCACACCCGCATCGACCACACGCAAGCCGTGAATGCCGCGCACTTGCAAACGGCTGTTGACCACGGCCATGGGGTCGTCGTCGCGTCCCATGCGCGTCGTTCCAACAGGGTGAAAAATGGTGCTGGCAATGTCACCCGCCAAGCGAGCCAAATCTTCGTCAGATTGGTATTGAACGCCAGGCTTGTATTCCTCTGGCTCATAAGCTGCCATGGCCGATTGCGACATGATGCGGCGGGTGACGCGCAAGCTGTCAGCCGCCACTTTGCGGTCTTCGTCCGTGCTCAAATAATTCGGTGCAATGGCTGGCGCGTCGTTGAAATCGGCGCTCTTTAAGCTGACGCTACCGCGGCTGGTCGGATTCAAATTGCAGACACTGGCTGTGATGGCGGGAAAGTTGTGCAGTGGTTCACCAAATGCGTCCAGGCTCAAGGGTTGAACATGGTATTGAATGTTGGGCCAAGCATGCTCAGGGCTGCTTTTGGTAAAGGCGCCCAATTGACTGGGCGCCATGCTCATGGGCCCCGTGCGTGACATGGCATATTCCAAACCAATTTTGGCTTTGCCCAACCAACTGTTGGCCAAGGTGTTGAGGGTCTTGGCATTTTTTACTTTGTACACCGAGCGAATTTGCAAATGATCTTGCAAGTTGGCGCCGACACCTGGCAGGTCGTGTGTCACGGCCACACCTTTGTCATGCAAACTTTGCGCGTTGCCAATGCCCGCGAGTTGCAGGATGTGAGCAGAGCCAATGCTGCCGGCGCTTAAGGCCACTTCGCGTGTGGCGGTGGCCGTGACCATTTGATGGCCGTCCCAAACTTTCACGCCGGTGCAGCGCTTTTGGCCATCGGCGCTTGTTTCAATGACCAGGCCTGCAACTTGGGCGCGTGTCCAAAGTTCAAAGTTGGGCCGCGCATAGCACGTCGGTCTTAAAAAAGCCTGTGCCGTGTTCCAGCGCCAGCCATTTTTTTGGTTCACATCAAAGTAACCAACGCCTTCGTTGTTGCCTTGGTTAAAGTCGGTGCTTGCCGGAATCCCGGCCTGTTGGGCGGCCAATGAAAAAGCTTCCAACACATCCCAGCTAAGACGTTGTTTGTCAACGCGCCACTCACCACCTGCTTGTCTTGCTTTTAAAAGTTTGAAGTACTCGGCAGACTTTTCGTTTGGGTGTGTTTCGGCTTTCAGCAGTTCAGGCAAAGCGCCTTTCTCACCGTGCAATTCGGTTGCGCCTTGGTAATGGTCTTCGTGAAACTTGAAGTAGGGCAAACAGTTGTCCCATCGCCAGCTTGCGTCGCCCGTGACTTCTGCCCACTGGTTGTAATCACGCGACTGACCGCGCATGTAAATCATGCCGTTGATGCTGCTGCAGCCGCCCAAGACTTTGCCTCGGGGGTAGCGCAGTGAGCGGCCATTCAGGCCAGCCGCAGCTTCTGTTTGATACAACCAATCGGTGCGCGGGTTGCCAATGCAATACAAGTAACCCACAGGGATGTGAATCCAGTGGTAGTCGTCTCGGCGACCGGCCTCAATGAGAAGCACGCGCTTGCTAGCGTCTGCTGACAAGCGATTGGCCAGCAGACAACCTGCTGTGCCTGCGCCCACAATGATGTAGTCAAAAGTGCTGTCGTTCATGCCGTGCTTATTTGGCTGTTGGCATGACGAACTCAGCGCCCTTGCCAATGCTCTCTGGCCAGCGCTGCATGATGGACTTTTGCTTGGTGTAGAACCGCACACCCTCTTCGCCATATGCGTGCATGTCACCAAACAAGCTGCGTTTCCAACCGCCAAAACCGTGCCATGCCATCGGCACTGGAATAGGCACATTGATGCCCACCATGCCCACTTGTATGCGACGCGAAAACTCGCGGGCCACATTGCCATCGCGGGTGAAGCAACTCACGCCATTGCCAAACTCGTGGTCATTGATGATTTGCACGGCTTCGCCAAAATCTTTGACGCGAACACATGACAGCACGGGGCCAAAAATTTCTTCTTTGTAAATCTTCATGTCGGTGGTGACATGGTCAAACAATGTGCCACCTAACCAGAAGCCGTTGTCGCAACCTGCGCCTGCTTTGGCGCCATCAAACTGACGGCCATCGACCAACAACTTGGCGCCTTCGGCAATGCCAGCATCGATGTAGCCCGTAATGCGCTGCTTGGCTGCAGCGGTCACGATGGGGCCCATTTCGGCATCCAGGTTGGTGCCGTTCAAAACTTTGAGTGCACGCGTTTTTTCGAGCAACAAAGGCATTAATCTTTCCGCCACGTCGCCCACCAACACCGCCACACTGATGGCCATGCAGCGTTCGCCGGCAGAGCCATAAGCTGCGCCCATGAGGGCATCCACGGCTTGTTCAATGTCAGCATCGGGCATCACCACCATGTGATTTTTGGCACCGCCCAAAGCTTGCACGCGTTTGCCATGGCGCGCGCCGTTTTCGTACAAGCTGTTGGCAATGGGCGTTGAGCCCACAAAGCTGACCGCTTTCACATCGGGGTGCTCAATGAGTGCGTCGACAGCTTCTTTGTCGCCTTGAACCACGTTGAATACGCCATCGGGCAAGCCTGCTTTTTTGAGCAGCTCTGCCATGAACAAACTGGGGCTTGGGTCAAGCGGGCTGGGCTTGAGAACGAAGGTGTTGCCGCACGCAATGGCCACAGGAAACATCCACATGGGCACCATGACTGGGAAATTAAAGGGCGTGACACCTGCCACGACACCCAAGGGTTGACGCAGGGTCCAGTTGTCGATGCCCGTTGAAACTTGATCGGTGAAGTCGCCTTTGAGCAATTGAGGGATGCCACACGCAAACTCAACGATGTCGATGCCTCGAGTCACTTCCCCTTGCGCGTCGGTGAACACTTTGCCGTGTTCAGCGGTGATCATGCGAGCCAAGGCGTCACGGTTCTGGTTTAACAACTCTAAGTATTTGAACATCACGCGTGCACGGCGCAGCGGTGGTGTGTCGGCCCATGCAGGGAATGCAGCTTGCGCTGAAGCAACCGCTGCGGCAACATCCTGCACATTGGCCAAACTAACGCGGCCGGTCACGGCGCCTGTCGCTGGGTTGAAGACGTCTTGTGCGCGAGTCGATGTGCCAGCCGTTGTTTGGCCAGAGATGTAGTGAGCAATTGAAGTGACGGTCATGACGGTTCTTAAAATTTGTCGTAGGGCTGAATGTTAATCGCTTCAAGCAGGGTTGGTTGCAGGATGTCTGCGCCTGAACATGCCCCAGCCTTCCATGTGCAGTACCAGGTCGCCATGCTGGTTGTGCATTTGCCATTCGGTCCGCACCAAACCCACATCGGGCTTGGAACGCATGGGCCGCGAATCAATTATTTTGTGCTTCAGGTGCAAGGTGTCGTTGGGCAACACCGGTTTTTTCCATTGCAAATTTTCAAGACCAGGCGAACCCAAACTAGAGGATTGATGCAAAAAGTGGGTCACCATCAGTCGCATGGCCATGGCGCAGGTGTGCCATCCGCTGGCACACAAGCTGCCAAAAACCGAGGCCTCTGCTGCTGCGTCGTCCAAATGAAAGGGTTGGGGGTCAAACTGAGACGCAAAGGCAATGATTTCCTCGCGCGTAGGGGAGATCGATCCCAAATCACGCTCGCTGCCAGGCAGCAAATCTTCCCAGTAATAAAGAATAGGGTTGGTGGTATGGCCCGCCATCAACGCCCCCCCGACACGTCGATCAGGCTCATGGTGGTGTAGCTGGCTTCGTCAGACAACAACCACACAATGGCCTGAGCCACCTCCATGGCAGTACCGCCGCGCTTGGCGGGTACCAAATGTTCCAGTTCTTTGACCCGATTGGGGATGCCACCCGAGGCGTGAATGTCCGTGTCAATTAAACCTGGGCGAATGGCGTTCACTCGAATGCCGTCGGCGGCTATTTCTTTGGCCAAGCCTAGCGTGAAGCTGTCGATGGCGCCTTTGGCTGCGGCGTAATCTAAATACTGACCGGGTGACCCCAAACGGGCTGCGGCGCTGGACAAATTGACGATGCTGCCGCCTTGGCCGCCGTGTTGGGTGCTCATTTGTAAGATGGCCTCTCGGGCGCACAACATCGAGCCTAGGACATTGATGTCAAACATTCGGCGCCAGCGCGCCATGCTCATCTGATCGAGCCTTGCAGACACATCCACAACGCCCGCGTTGTTGACCAGACCTTGAAGAGGCCCCAGCTCTGCACGGACTTTTTGGAACATGGCCAACACTTGCTCTTCGTTGGCGACGTCGGCTTGAACGGCCATCGCACGGCCACCGGCAGCCTTGATTTGCTGAACGACTTCTTCGGCAGCTTGTGCATTGGACGTGTAATTGACGGCGACGTCCCAGCCCTTTTGGGCCGCCAATATGCTGGTGGCAGCACCAATGCCGCGGCTTCCGCCTGTGACCAAAACAACTTTGCGCATTTCTTGACTCCTGCAGAATATTGATTAAACGGGTAAAACACTGTCTGGTGCTACGGCGTTGCGTAGGCAGATTACCTTAATTAGGAGCTTTTTGTGAGTCACACAGTCGACTATTATTTCGCCCCACAAAGTCCTTGGGCTTACTTGGGACATCAGCGGTTCCAGCAAATTCTGACAAAGGCAGGGGCCAGCGTTCGCGTCATGCCCATCGATCTGGGGGGCAAAGTGTTTCCTATTTCAGGGGGGTTGCCTTTGGGTCAACGGGCCCCACAACGTCAAGCCTATCGTTTGACGGAATTGGCGCGCTTTAGCAAGTGGTTGGGTGCGCCCTTGAACCTCAAACCCACCTTCTTTCCGGTCAGTGGCGACGACGCGGCCAGGCTGATCATTGCCGTTGACATGGCTGTGGGTGCCGAGGCTTCGATGGCCATCAGCGGCGCTGTGTTGTCCGCAGTTTGGTCGCAACAGCGCAACATTGCCGATGAAAAAACTTTGGCAGAATTGCTCAAAGAAAACAATTTGCCAGCCAGCTGTTTGGAGCAATCCCACAGCCAAGCGGTTCAAGTTCAATACGAAAAGTACACCCAAATGGCCATCGACGCAGGCGTCTTTGGTGCACCCAGTTATGTTTTGGCGGGTGAAATATTTTGGGGTCAAGACCGACTCGACTTTGTCGAGCGGGCACTTGCCATTTAATTAGGAGCAATCAATGGGATCTCTTATTCAACTCAGTGCCGCTGACGGCGCTCAAATTCCAGCCTACGTGGCACAACCCGAAACGCCTGCCAAGGCAGCGGTTGTGGTCATTCAGGAAATCTTTGGCGTCAACACCCACATTCGCGAAGTGGCCGACGCCTATGCCAAAGAAGGCTATTTGGCCATTGCACCGGCCATGTTTCATCGCGCCCAAGCCAATGTAGAGCTGGGCTACACAGATGCCGACATGGGGGCAGGCATGGCCCTCAAAACCGCGGTCGAATCAATGCCTGCGCCTGGCGCGATGCAAGACATTCAAGCCGCCATTGACCATGTGCACAAGGTGTGTGGTGGCAAGGTTGGCATCGTGGGTTATTGCTGGGGCGGCTTGCTGACTTGGCGTGCGGCGTGCATGCTTCAGGGCTTGTCGGCAGCGGCTCCTTATTACGGTGGCGGCGTCACTACGGCTGCCGAAACCGCAAGGCAAGCGCGTGTGCCAGTCATGGCTCACTTTGCTGAAGAAGACAAATGGATTTCGATGGAGTCGGTCGAAGCATTCAAGGCGGCGCAACCGCAAGTGCAAGTCTTCACCTATGCTGCGCACCACGGATTTAACTGTAACCACCGCGGGGCATGGCAAGCAGAAGCGGCAGCATTGGCCAAGCAAAGAACTTTGGATTTTTTCAAAACCAATTTGGCGTGATGTGAGGGGGGTGAAAGCCCCCCCAACTCATCTACCAGTTCGAAGCAAGTAACGCTTGCGCCAAAACACCCACGCCAGCGTCGCTGCAATCAAGGCCATGCTGCCCAATATCCACCAAAATCCGGTGCTGTTGTGCAGCAGCGGGATGACATCGAAGTTCATGCCAAAAATGGCAGCAATCAAATTCAAGGGCAAGAAAATGGCGGTGACGGAGGTCAGCGTCCGCATCGTCTCGTTGGTTCGATTACTTTGTGCATTGAAGTGAATTTGAACGGCAGTCTCAATGCTTTGCTCTAACCGCCTCACGTGGTGCACCACGCGGTCGATGTGTTCCAACACATCGCGACTTCGGACTTTCAAAATCTCGTGTTCACGCATGAGCGCACTGGCGGTGGGCGTCGACCAAGTGTTCAAAGACTCTAGCCAATCTTGCATGGCACTTCTTTGGTCTTCGCAAATTTCATCCAAATGATGCAGCGACAGCCTGGCCTCTAACAACGCAGACCAGTTATTGAACCGTGTGTAAGGGTTGATCAACTCAGCCTGCCAATGGTCCAATTGGCGTGTGAGCTCACGACGCAAATCCAAATAGGCATCTACCACCTGACTGACCATGCGCAGCATCAAGTCGGCGGGGCTGACAGGAATGCCGCGGGCACCTGTTGAGCGATCATCGGCGCTGACAAAGCCCGAAGCGTTTTGGGTTTTTGAATGGACAGCATGCAGCACCTCTTTGCTTGCGGTCATGAGCCGTGCAGCATAGGCCTCTCGAATCAGGCAGTCGTCTGGATGGACGGTGATCAGGACATTGTCAAAGACTGCAAAACCAATGGGGCTTGTGTCGACACGCCGCAATGCTGGCGGGCCACTCAATTTGCCTTTTGATTTTTGAGAGGGCGGCGCGTCTTTGGTTTCGACATCGTGCGCAGCACTGGCCAGCCTGCGAAACACAAGCACATCGTAGTACGAGGTTAAATCAAAGCGCGAAGGCAGCTGCGCATTGAGTAAATCGGAAACGTGCAAATCTAAAAGATTGTGGCTTGTTAGATTTTGCAAAGATTGCTGAATTTGAACTTGCTCTGTTGCAAAAAAAGTTCGAGAGCAAGCCACCCACACGAAACCATTCTCTGGCACGCTTTGCGGCATGTCCAGGGCGTCCTGCACATGCTGGCCTGAAACGATGAAGACGCGCATGGGGCTAGGCGTGCCGTGTTGCTGACTAAAAAACGCTGCTTATTAAGTGTTCTTCATGAGTCGCGCAGCATCGCGCGCAAAGTAAGTCAAGATGCCATCGGCGCCAGCGCGCTTGAAGGCCAACAAGCTTTCCATCATGACGCCATCGTGGTCGAGCCATCCGTTTTGAGCGGCGGCTTTTAACATGGCGTATTCACCAGACACTTGGTATGCAAAGGTCGGCACGCCAAATTCGTCTTTCACACGTCTCACCACATCCAAATATGGCATGCCCGGTTTGACCATCACCATGTCGGCACCTTCGGCAATGTCCAGACCCACTTCTCGCAAAGCTTCGTTGGTGTTGCCAGGGTCCATTTGGTAGGTCTTTTTGTTGCCCTTGCCCAAGTTGGCTGCTGACCCCACAGCATCACGGAAGGGGCCATAGAAAGAGCTGGCAAATTTGGCGCTGTAGGCCATGATTTGTGTATGCACAAAGCCTTTGGCCTCAAGCGATTGGCGAATGGCGCCAATGCGGCCATCCATCATGTCGCTGGGTGCCACGATGTCGACGCCGGCTTCTGCTTGCACCATGGCTTGTTTGACCAATTGGGCCAAGGTCAAGTCGTTCAAGATGTAGCCAGACTCGTCCAGCCAGCCGTCTTGGCCGTGGCTGGTAAAGGGGTCGAGCGCCACATCGGTCATGACGCCCAAATCTGGAAAATGTTTTTTCAGTGCACGCACCACCGTTGGCACCAAGCCATCTGGGTTCAAGGCTTCATTGCCTTCGGGGTCCTTCAAGGAACTGTCGATGACCGGAAACAAGGCCATGACGGGAATGCCCAACTTGACGCAGTCTTCGGCGACGGGCAACAGCAAATCCAAGCTCAGTCTTTCAACGCCAGGCATGGAGCCGACGGCTTGGCGCTGGTTTTTGCCATCCAGTACGAAGACGGGATAAATCAAGTCGTCGACGGTGAGTTGATGCTCGCGCACCAAGCGACGTGAGAAATCAGTCCTTCTTAAACGGCGAGGACGGCTGGCGGGGTAAGGGGCGTTGATAAGTGTCATCAGAAAATTGTGCCCTAAGTTGGGCGAAATAGGGAGTCTCTTGGGAGATTGATCGACTGATTTGTTGGGCAGATGCCATTTTTTGCACTTGTCCAGGGTTTGGCGGCAAGGCTACACTCTGCAAATGCTCTGGATCAAAGCCTTTCACATTGTTTTCGTGGCCAGCTGGTTTGCTGGCTTGTTTTACTTGCCCAGGATCTTCGTCAATTTGGCCATGGTGCCTGAGGGCTCAGAGGCTGAACGAGACAGGCTTTTGTTGATGGCCAGAAAACTGATGCGCTTCACAACCATTTTGTCAGTGCCGGCCGTCGCCCTGGGTGTTTGGCTTTGGTGGGGCATTGGCATTGGCTGGGGCCCGGGCAATGCTTGGATGCACGCCAAATTGGCCGTGGTTCTTTTGGTGGTGGGCTATCACCATGTCTGCGGCCGATTGCTGCGCAAATTTGAACGTCACGAGAACACCCACAATCACATTTGGTACCGATGGTTCAACGAAGCACCTGTGCTCATGATGGTGGCGGTGGTGATCTTGGTTGTGGTCAAGCCCTTCTAATTGAGGCGTCCCATGCATAAAACCGCTGCATGGCCATTGGCCGGTATTTACGCAGCGCTGATTGTCTATGCCAGCCTCTATCCCTTTGAAGGCTGGCGCTCTCAGGGCGTCGATTGGACGGCTTTTTTGTTTGCGCCATGGCCCAAGTATTGGACCGGCTTTGATGTGCTTTCCAATGTCTTGGGTTATGCGCCGCTGGGCTTCATCGTGACTTTGGCGCTGCGCAGAAGCGCTCGACATTTGCCCGCTGTGGCGTTGTCTGTGCTGATGGGCTCATTGCTGGCCTTGAACATGGAGTCTTTGCAGCTCTTTTTGCCTGCCAGAGTGCCGTCCAATGTGGACTGGGAACTCAACACTTTGGGCGCCTTCTTGGGTTCGATTTCCGCATGGACTTTGGAGCGATTTGGTTTCTTAGACCGTTGGAGTCGGTTTCGTGCCAATTGGTTTTGGCCTGACGCCAAAGGGTCTTTGGTTTTGTTGGCGCTGTGGCCCATTGCCTTGTTATTTCCCGCCCCGGTTCCGATGGGTTTGGGGCAAGTTTTGGAACGCACGGAAGACGCCCTGGCCTTGTATTTACAAGACACTCCTTGGCTAGATTGGTTACCCGTTCGCGAAGTGGAATTGCAACCTTTGTTGCCCATTTACGAAAGTTTGTGTGTCTGCCTTGGCTTGCTCATACCGTGTATGTTGGCCTTCAGTTTGATTCGTCACTTGTATCAAAAGGCCCTCGCATGGGTTCTGGTGCTTGGCTGTGGGGTGGGCTTCACAGCGCTCTCCGCTGCGCTCACTTACGGCCCTGTTCATGCTTGGGGCTGGCTCAATGTGCCCGTTCAAGTGGCCCTCATCGTGGCCGCCTTGTTGGCTGTTCCCATGATGTGGCTCAGTGAAAAACCACTTCAAGTTTTGGCCTTGGTGGGCTTGGTGTTGCAATTAACCATGCTGAATAATGCCTCAGCGAGTGCTTACTTTGCATTGACTTTGCAAAATTGGGAGCAAGGTCAGTTCATTCGTTTCCATGGCCTGATTCAATGGATGGGCTGGCTATGGCCTTTTGTGTTGCTGGCTTATTTGATGCAAGTTTTGGCAACGCCGCGGACCTCTAAAATGGCACCATGAGCCAAGCCAATACTCTCCCAACCGAAGCCCTCACAGCCAGTCATTCAAGCGATGGGGCAAGCACCTCTTATTACAAGCACCACATTTTTTTCTGTCTCAACGAAAGAAAAAATGGCGAAGCCTGTTGCGCGCTTCAAGGTGCACAAGCGGCCTTTGACCATTGCAAATCGCGCGTCAAAGAGCTGGGCCTGTCTGGCCCTGGCCAAGTTCGTGTGAATAAAGCGGGTTGCCTTGACCGATGCGCCGGCGGACCTGTTGCGGTGGTCTACCCCGAGGGCACTTGGTACAGCTTTGTCGACACAAGTGACATCGATGAAATCGTAGAAAGCCACTTAAAAAATGGCCAGGTTGTTGAGCGTTTGCTAACGCCCCCTAACTTGGGTCGTTGATGAATTCCGCCACACAGCCAATTGGGCTGACCGGACCTGCTGGCGCATTGGAGGGCCTTTGCGATGTGCCAGAAGGCATGCCCATCAAGGGCATTGCCGTCATCTGTCATCCCCATCCCTTGTTTGGCGGCACCATGCAAAACAAGGTGGTCCAGACCCTGGCCAAAGCATTTGTTCAAAATGGTTGGTGCGCTGTCCGATTCAATTTCAGGGGCGTTGGAGGGAGTGCCGGGGTGTACGACGAAGGCCGTGGCGAGCTAGATGACTTGATGCACGTCATTGCCCAATCGCAAACACTCGCTCAAGCGCAAACAGCTGGCCCTGCACTGGCGTTGGCGGGATTTTCTTTTGGCGCCTTTGTAACAAGCCACGCTGTAGCGCAACTCGCGACCAACCCGAATTTAGACAAAGTGGTGTTGGTGGGCACTGCTGCTTCGCGATTTACGGTTGCACCTGTGCCTGTTGAACTGCATGAAAAAACATTGGTTGTGCATGGCGAAGTTGACGACACCGTGCCACTGTCCAGCGTCATGGACTGGGCCCGACCTCAATCCTTGCCCGTGACGGTGATTCCGGGTGTTGAGCATTTCTTTCACGGACAATTGCCCCTTCTGCGCAATTTGGTCAGCCGCCATTTGAGAACTTGAGCCCCTCGAGGGGCCGGTTTTCAAAAGCGAAGTTTGATTTCAATTTTTTGATCACCCCTTCATGAAAAATTTGTTTTTGAAATCTCGACGTGCTTTTTGCAAAGTGGGCATGGGCGCTGCTCTTGCCGCTGTGATGCTTGTCAGTTGGACTGGGGCGGCATTGGCGCAAGCGCGACCGCCTGAGCCGCCAGAAGTGGCTGCCCGTGCGTATTTGTTATTGGATGTCACTGCGAATCAGATTTTGGCCTCACGCGACATGGACATGCCGGTTGAACCCGCCTCTCTGACCAAGTTGATGAGTGCCTATTTGGTCTTTGATGCGCTCAAGTCTAAAAAAATCGACATCAAACAAACATTGGGTGTGAGCGAGCGCGCTTGGAAAATGCCCGGCTCACGCATGTTCATCGATCCCAAGATGAAAGTGCCGGTTGAAGACTTGATCAAAGGCATGATTGTTCAATCTGGCAATGACGCCACAGTGGCTCTGGCTGAAGGCGTGGGCGGCACGGTTGAGCGATTTGTCCAAATGATGAATGACCAAGCCAAGGTCTTGGGCATGAACAACACCAGTTACAAAAACCCAGAAGGCCTGACCGAGGCAGGTCACACCACCACAGCAAGGGACTTGGCCACTTTGGCCACGCGCCTTATGCGCGACTTTCCAGATTTCGTGGCCACTTACGCCATCAAAAAATACCGTTACCCCGGAACACCTGCTGCCAACGACAGCAACCGCAACTTGTTGCTGTTCAAAGACCCCACGGTAGACGGCCTCAAAACCGGTCATACCGAGGCTGCAGGTTATTGCTTGGTGGCGACGGCCAAACGCGATTTTTCCAACGTGGGTCCGCGCCGGTTGATGGCCATTGTGTTGGGCGCTAGCAGTGAAATTGCCCGCGCCAACGAAGCGCAGAAGCTGCTCAATTGGGGATACACCGCTTTTGAAGCCGTCAAATTATTTGAACCTGGGCAGGCCGTTGCAACGCCTGCCATTTGGAAGGGCAAAGCCAATACCCTCAAGTTAGGACGTTCCGATGCGCTGGTCGTTGCGGTGCCTACGGGTTCGGCCTCGCAAATCAAAACACAGTTGGTGCGCCCGGACCCTTTGGTGGCCCCTGTCACCAAAGGCCAGACCATCGGGAGCCTCAAAATTTATCGAGGCGAGCAGTTTTGGGTCGAGATGCCCTTGCAGGCTTTGGACTCCGTGGAGCAGGCCGGGGTCTTGGGCCGCGCATGGGATGCTCTGCGTTTGTGGATCAAATGAGAAAAGTTGGCACTTGCAAACTTTGATCTAAGCGAGAAGCAAATGGCCTGAATGCAGAAATTTTTGCCTAGCCTCTAATCCAACGCTATACTAGAAGGCTTTTCCGCATTTGGGGCGGAGAAGATTTTTTTGTTCATTCCAAACGTTTAGGGACGTTTTTTTAAATGCCAACCATCAATCAATTGGTGCGTCAGGGGCGCGAGGTCGAAAA
>JACCDX010089415.1_pt1 | contig 12679 bp, 14 predicted proteins | sample 7449681 | NCBI WGS metagenome assembly JACCDX01 (sample SAMN15323450, study PRJNA562643) | freshwater metagenome | isolation source: river surface water | place: USA:Blue River Watershed | collected 2017-08-18
ATAGAATTATGCGAAGCCAAGAGGAAAAATCGGCCAGAAATTATCAACCGATTGATTGCAGAATGGTCTAAACACTTAAATGGAACCTAATTGTTTTTTACCTCCGCAAGTAATGGTAAGGATATATTTGTTAAAGCGCGAAAAAAATCCTACCGAAAAAGAAAACCTAAAACGCGAGATCACTAAACACCTGAAAGTCTGGTACGACGTTCTCTATCCGTCGTACTGAAAGGAAACTATGTCACTCCCACTACTAGAAAAACACGATATTTGTGTCGATGATTTTGAGTTTATTGCAGATCAAATGAATGCAAATAAACTTACTTGGAAAGGACGCATCGTTGATAATGCGTTTGAGTTTTTCAAGCCGCTGGATTTACCCGCATCGTATCTTCAGCGAAATACTGCGCGAAAAATCAAACTCGTTCCGCAGATGCTTGATGCCGCACTTGAAGATGAAAAGATTCGCAATCTTGTTGTTCTAACATCTGATGGTGTACCGTCTTCCATTTTCAACGGTGATCGTCAAGTCATGCAGTACGATTCTTTGTTTGAATACATTGATTCCGAAGCAAAAAAAATAAATGCAGACGATAGCAAATATGCGTTGCTAAAAGACGGAACACTGCAAGTTCAATCGTGGATTAGTAACGATTCTTTTGCAGTAACACCGCGCCTTGGCGATACTTTGCGATTTGGTACTAATTTTCGCTACAAACCTGGCGAAGTTATTCTTGCATCCGCGCTTGCGGAACGTCTCGTTTGCATGAATGGAATGACACGTATTGTCGAGAAACACACATGGCGTGGTGGAAACGATATTGAATCGCAAAAACTTTTCATATCGCAGAAACTACGCCTTGCCGCAATGTCAAATTCACATATTCGCATGGCGGCAATTTTGCTTGCTAATACCAAGATTCCAACTGGTCAATCAATTGAGGAATTTATTCGCCAACTGTGCGCCAATTTTGGCATTACTGGTGCAATGGTAGAAGCAATTGTGCTAGCTTTTAACGCTGATGGTGATGTTGATACGAATAACGTTACCCAGTGGGATATTATCAACGCCTTTACAAATGCTTTTACGCATAATTCGCCGCCAGAACTACACATGACTGACATTGCTGGAGCAATCATGTATGAAGTAGGAACGGGAATGGCTTTAGTAGATGCAAGGGTTCCAAAAACTATCGCAGATTTGTGGGGGCAATAATGTTATTCCTGTATGGCACAACCTACGTTATTATCGGGATTATTGTTACGGTTCTAATAGTGCGAAACACGCAAAAATATTGCGAAGGATTTGAAGACTTCAAACTACAGGCGGCGTTCCTTTGGTTTTTCGCTTTGGTTTGGCCTATGCTAATAGCTATGGGCGTGCTTGCGTTGCTTGGTGTACTGCTAAAAAAACTATTTCCAAATGAGGTGGAGTAAAATGACTGTACGCGATTTTATTGGAACTCTATTTAACGAGGACTACGCCGACTTTTTTGTGTTAAAACTACGAAGGCAAGAAAAGTTAGTTGGAGTTAAGCTAGAAACTAATGAAAACAACGGGCGCAACTGTATCGTTATCTCTGAAACAGACGATGATTTTACTTGCGGGGAATTTTACAAAGGCGTCTCCATGTTAGAAAGTTGGGATTGCGTTGTATTTGAGGACGAAATTGTTGATGAAAAAGAAGTGTATCTTGAATTTAACTTGGGAAATTTGGAGATAGAATGGCTGTAATAGAAGAAGATGAAGACGACATTCCTGTAAAACCACGCGCATCTGGTGGTACTATTGCAGAAGAAATGAAAGCGTTAGATGATGATTATGGCGCTCCGCAAGCGGATACTTCCGCAATCGAGCATCCAGAATTTCCAGCAAACGTAATGTTTAATGCAAGCGGAAAACTTGCTTTGCCCGCATGGGCAAGGATTTACTGGTTCAAAACAAATTGTCCGAACTGGTCGCAGAGTTCGGAAATCATCCGCGTTGACGAGAAATCTGCGATCATTAAGGTTTCCGTGCTTGATGAAAACCATGTAGTTCGTGCCGTCGCTACCAAGAAATGGGACTCTATTAAACGTGGTAGCGGAGCATTCTATGTAGAGTGTGCCGAAACAGGTGCTTACGCAAGAGCACTGGAGTTTCTAGGATTCTCTGCCGAACGCGCAAAAACAGAAGAAGGGAGAGCTTGGATGAAAAAAGTTTAGTTATATTAACCTCACGGTTTTCCGTGAGGTTTTTTCTTTTTATGACACAGATCAAAAATTCGCTGTGTTTAAGGAAACAAAATGTCACTAGCAGGTCTAAAAGACTCGACGCCACAAGATGTGGCTACCGCCGCTAATAAAGCAACGCTACTTGTTGGAAAATTCGATGGAGCTTTTACTTATTTCAAGTATAACGAGGAGAAGGGTAACTTTACGTTTGGATTTTTTCTTCACGAAAAGTCTCGTGTAGTGTTTCAATCAATAAAAACCGCCTCTCTGCTTGCAGAAATTGATAAGTGGAGCGCAGTGGATATGAACGATACGCACTGGAATGCGATGAAACATATTAGTCAAACAGTAAAGTTGGCCGATATACTTTATGCTTTGGGTCGCTTGACTCCAGAAGGAAATGTTAAAGGACTTCGTTCTGCCGAAGGTGCGCCTGTTGTTGTAAACTGCGGTGTGTCTGAAGGTGGATACCAGCAAGTAAATATCGCAAGTTCTAAAAAGACTTCGGTTTACGAAGCAGAACGCGTTACGCTGGAGGGTACTCCTAAGTTTAACGAAGTTATTGGCAAAATTCCCACGAATTGTCTAGCATGGTTGTATAAAAAATTTGAAGAGAATAGTTTTGTAACTGTAGACCCGAATATCTACAATATCGAAATTGTTTCTTACAAACATACGCCAGCAGTCGAAGGAAAAACACCCGCAAAAGATGGTTTCACCCTTCTTACAAAACTTGACGACGTTCTTTATGGACGAGTCTATGTTTCATTTCGTCGAAACGTTCCAGAAGATGTTCAGAGGCTTCAGCAACTCGCATCGGTTATTGGGTGGGACGAGAAGAAATACAAGGGTTTTAAACTTCGCGCAATGCTTGGTGTTGTGGAAATGAAAGACGGAACCGAGTTCAATGTTCTTGAAATGGCGTATACGCACGAAGCAGCTCCAAACGCAAAAGCTGTTGAGGTTGAATACGCACAAGAGGCTATAACAGAAGGCCCGGAGCCAGATTCCGAATTCGACTAAACTTAACGCCCCTGCATTTATTTGCAGGGGCTTTTTTATTTTGTGAACAAGAGTACATTTATAGAGTTGCTATCTACGAGCAACGTAGACCCAAGATACATCGAGTGTGTAAAAGAGTCTAGCAAAAAAGGTTTCTGCGCATCCCCACTAAAACTAAAAGAAACAGGAATCTTAGAAAATACAAGCTCTTTTTCAATCGACTTCGATAAGGAATTGTATTACGACTTCTCTGAATACGATGGTCGTAAAGCTCCTCGTGGTGGAAGCATTCTTAAATTAGTAGAACATCTTGGCGGAATCCTACCAGCAAAGATTACTTCTAATATTTCAGAACAACTTGAAGTTGAGTATGCGAAACTAATTCTTGCTAAACAAAAGCATGTAATTGCAATTCAAGATTATCTAAAAAAGATTAAACCACTGTGGCAAATCGAAAAGATTTTGAACTGCCCAACAATTGGCTACCACGAAGTAAAGAAAGCGTTAATCTTCATATACTGTCGCCAAGCTCCGAGCGTTGGTGGCGAGTGCATATTTAAGATTACGAATCGCGGACACGTTTATCCGCTAGAGAATCGACTTGCACCCAAGGAGTGGGTGAATATCGAGAATCCAAAAGAAGAAATTTCTAATGGAAATTCTAACGAATTCATGTTTGTCGCTTCACAAGACCTTGTTTTTGCGAACGATGAACTACGAATTCCTTACCAAGAACTTGAAATTGTACTACTGACCGAGGGCGAGCCTGACGCATTTACTGTCAGCCAGTATAACAAAAAGGCAATATGTGGTTCATGGAAGAATTCTCGTATACCAAAAGTTCCGGGTGTCGAAATTTGTGGTGTGTTTTATGACACGGGGGCGAAAGACCAAGCCCAAGGCGTAATTACAAAAGCAAGCGGAGCATATCAAAAATGCAGGCTATATAATTTCCGCGATGAAGAGTTTCTCGATAGGAACTACGACATTACTGATTTTCTGGAAAACACAGAGCAGGAACCCTATGTGGCGCTCCATCTGTTTATGCAGAATTTTACAGAAACTGTTGCGGGAATCAGCGTAATTTCCAAAGCAACCTTTTTGCCACTAACAATGGCGAACGAAGGGCAGTTTATACGCAGATCGTTTGTTGAGCGCGTAAGAAATTTAGGCAAGCTCAATGCAGAAATGTTTGACTCAATTCGGCACAATGACCGTATAGAATTTCGCGGAAATTCAAACGAAAATATCATTGTCACAACAGCAGATACATTCGTTTGCAAATTCAAAGGTAAGTCATGGAACAAATACAATGTACTAGAGTTCACGATTCCATGTGCTGAAATGGAAGTAGATGAAGAAGGGAAGCCCGGAGAAAAGTGTGCGGAGTGTGCGGTTTTCCACACAAGGCGACTACTGGCATCTGTAGACGCAAGCACGGAAGATGTTTCGCGCTGGCTAGATACTGAAATTCCGCAAGAAATAGAGCTTTCTATCTTTCCTGGAGCACCACTAACAAAGATTCACAAAGCATCTTCCACGGTTAGGGAATACCGCGAAATTTACAGACAGTTTGGACTGCGATGTACTTTCCAAACATTGCCTAAAGCTAAAAGCGTCGAAACGTTTATCGTAACATACGGTGAAAAAGATATTGTAGTCGCAACATTGTTTCAAGAAACTGCGGAAAAAGTTCGCAACAGAAATCCTTTTACGCTATTAAAGGTTTACGGTTACTGGTGTGATACAACGTTCATTCTGCTTGACTTTGATGAAATCGAGCAGGACGAATTTAACATTCCAACGCAACTGTTTGCTTTCGATCATCGACATAGTATCTTCAGGTATCAAAAACCTACAGATGATTCTGAATTGGCTGTTAAAAGACTTGAAGATACTATTAGCGATATTGAGCTGTATCTCGGTAGAATAGGTTATAGCGACAGGAATATGTTTCGCACTATCATAGCATCAATGTTGAGTGGATGCTACTATGGAGATATGTACATTGGCCATTCAATCTTAATGTTAGGAGAGCCAGATTCTGGAAAATCGTTTCTAACGAAAAAGATTTCGGAACTGTTCGCGCAAGAACAGTGCAATATATCAATCAGTAGTGTACAAAAAACAACGTTCAAGCTATCGTCTGTTCGCGCACAATCTAGTAATAACATTCCAGAGATCGTAAAGTTTTCTGGATACTCTATGGTTATAGATGGATACCAAAGCAATGCAAAAATCAACTGGGAGTTTTCCGACATTGATGCTGTTACAATTAGTGGATATACTGCCGCATCTGGCGTCCTCGCTTCAGACGCATTTGGAAGCAAACCATATGAAGCCGCTACGCCCATTATCATACTTGGCAATACTCCTAGCGGCGATACCGCAATGGGAGCCAAACGTGTCTACTATGATTTTTTTCGCAGGATTAACTGTGAAAATATCCAAGCAGGACAGAAACGTTTCGCTTTGGTATTAGCTCCTGCCAGAAGCCAGAAATCAGAAATCGTCAATATAGGAAATGCAATGACACATATCTTAGAGCAAGGACGTGAGTTCTATGCTTTTAAATACAATACGATGCATATTCCAGAGAATCGAGAGATAAGAGACTATCTTTTAACAGAAGCAATGTTTCACTCTTCAGATTCTTTTTATATTCGTAGGGTCATGCATATCGCAAATGTGCTAAGATTGTTTCGTCTTGACAGAGAAATCAACAAGACGGATATTTCATGCGCCATGCGTCTACTACACGAATCATATTTCAAGTATCTTGACGCGCTTCCAGACGAGGAAGAGAAAAACTTTACATATTTCTGGCACAAATACGACATGGAAGGCACACCGTTTAGTAAGTACATGAACTCGCTAGATGATGATGAAGCAGTTAGTTTGTTTTCAAGTTTGGTTCAGAATCGGGGTGGTCAAGTATACTTTTTAGTGCATAAGGTAAGGGAAACCATTCCAGAGGCACAGGAAGACGTGCGAAGATTTCTTGGCATATCTAGTAAAGAACGTAACTTTGAAGAAATGATTATGCCGATCTCAAAACCAGTTCTATCAATGTTCCGTCGCTACTTAACAGAGCGCGGAGGAAATGGGGTAATCTAATGCTGTTATCAGAAATTCTGATTAAACTGGAAAAGTATTTTATATGGCGCGATACAAACGAAGAGAAGCAAATCGCCAACGAAAAACTTAACGACAAAACTGTTCGACAAAATCTCAAAAAGCTAGCCCTTAAACTGCATCAAGCAGACGAAGACATTTTGGAGGACTGGTTCAAAGAAGTCGAGAAAATGCTGTACGAAACACGTGTTGATCGTAAAGCGATGCAGTTACGTGTAGCCAAACACGTTCTTCGTTACCCGCAGAGGTACAATGAAGAGTATGATTTCGGAGACAAGAATTCGCTTGCCGCTAAAGTTTGTAGTCTATACAACATTGCTTGGGAAGTCAATACGCTAAGGGCATGGGGATTTGTTCTCCTGCCCGACTTCTTCCATCTTTTCCATAGCTACGATAATCAGAAAAACCTCGTATGGCTAAAGGAGTATGTGAAACAAAATGAAAATACTTGACTCGGAAGAAGAATGGAAGGTATATTCAGAAAAATTGCATCGGTCTAAAACAGATTGGAGGACTCTTGATAACGGCAAGCCCGAAAGATTTCCATGTATTGTACATACGCATATTGAATACGACAATAACGGGCCAGACTATTTTATGCACGACTTTGTATACTCTGCTGGAAAATGTGATTGCGGAATCGAGAAGTGGAAGTTTGACTGATGTTCGTTTTACTAATCTTTAAGGAAGGCTATTTTGATTCCGCAAAAGTATTCGAGTTGGAAGAAATTGCAAAAACTTATCGCGATGGTATGGTCGATGGAAGCAATTGCGACGAAAGCCGCAAATTATCAGTCTACAGAGAATGGAATCAAAACGATTTGATAAAGATGGAGCAAACAAAAAGAGTGTCAGAAGTGCATAGAGCTATTTTTGAACTCGCAGAAGTAAAGCACGAGAGAACAAATAATGTTTACTAGCGACAAACAAAACGACAACCTAATAAAGCTGGAAATAAACGCGCTTGTGCCCTATTATGTTTTTAAAAATATAAAGCAAGACAGATACGTGCACCGAATCTATATAACAGAATTGATTCCAGTAGAAGAATTCTTGCTACAAGTTGAAACGAAACCATATTCTGAACCATGTTATATTGATTTGGAATTCAAGTTTGAACGGTGGCGCGATGGTGACGGGCCAGTCACGCATTGGTGGTCGTTAAAATCAAAGAAGATAAATGTTCCAAAAGACTCAAAAGATCAGGTGTTAAAAACAATTGCGTGTATCACAAACCATGATGGATGCCAAGTTTGTTTTAATCCCACATCGAAGCAAGCAGTTTTTGTTGTCGATAAAGTAAAAGAGCTACTAGCTCAATACAATCTTGGAACGAATGTAACATTCAAACCATCGTTATTTATGCCGATGGATTACGTGTTAGCAAATGGCGGTACGGGAAAATACTATGCAAATAGATATACACCATAAAGAAGCGCATAAATATACTGTTCTTGTCAATGGCAAACGTGCAGTTAATATAATAAGTGCATCGGAAGAAAATCGTTCTATTGCATACGCCCTCTTTCATGACTCACCAGTAAGCGTAGAATATGTCGCATATGGATTGGACGTTAAACTTGTTCATGACGATAGGTGGGAGATAGAAGGTTTGAACGAAAAGCCAGCCTTTGTCTATGGTTGCGAATGCGAAGAATGTAGTAAATACGTTTATCAATATTTGGGTTTATTGTAATGCATATACACGGTCACTCTGAATTTAGTCCACTGGACGGTAAAGGTACGCCAAAAGAAATCTGCGTTCGTGCGAAAGAACTTGGACATGATTTTGTTTGTCTAACAGATCATGGAGTAGTTTCTGGCTGGTGGCCTTTGCAGAAAGCCGCGAAAGAAATCGGTATCAAACCTGGATTCGGTGTAGAAGGTTATATTGATTTTAAAGGAATTGAAGGTGGAGAAGGCAACGAAGGTATTCCGCATATTACATTGGTTGCAAAAACACCAGAGGGTTTCGGCAACTTACGTGTGCTCGTAGAGCTTGCAAGCAAAACACTGCGCCGTGGTAAACCAGTCTTTACAATTGAACAATTAGAACAACACTGTAAGGGTTTAATTGTGACTACTGGCTGCCCTACTGGAATTGCTCACCGCTTAATTGTAGGCAATAATCTTAATGGTAAACTCGGGCCTATTAGAACTAATAAAGCAGGTATAGACAACTCGCGGGAATATTGTCGGCGTATTTCTGCAATGCGCTATCGCGGAGCCACGCCAGTATGTGAAATTGTAGCACAACCAGGTTTTATTCCATCTGAATTGTGCTGGGAGTTCATTGTAGAATTCGCACAAGAATTAGATATGCCTTACGTTTTAACTTCTGATTATCATTTTGTGCGGAAAGAAGATTTTCCTTCGCAAGATTTGTTGGTCAGAATTGCAACTGACAATCCGTATAGCGACCCCACTAAAAAGATTCCAATTCCTAGCTATCAATTTATGTGTTCAGAACAAGGATTGTTGAATCGTGCAATTAAAATGGGAATGCCGCAGTGGGTTGCGCAAAAAGGAATCGACAACGCAAAAGAACTTGGTGCATCTATTTCTGACCAAATAGAAATCAAAAAAGGTTCTTTCCCAAAATTCAATACTGGAAACAAAACTGCTGGCGAAATGTTGCGCGAACTTTGTGTTCGTGGAGTAGATTCGCAAGAACGTACTGATCGTTTAAATTACGAACTTGAAGTTATTATTCGCAAAAACATTGCAGACTACTTCCTGATCTTACATGAAGTTGTAACCTATGTTAAGTCACAAGGCCATGTCGTTGTATGTCGTGGTTCTGCCGGGGGTTCGCTTGTTGCGTATAGTTGTGGAATTTCCGAGACAGACCCAATTCCATACGGACTTCTCTTTGAAAGATTCTACGATGAAGAGCGCACGGAGCCGCCAGACATTGATATTGACTTTTCACCAACAGCGCGTAAAAAAGCAGTAGATTTTCTTAGCGAACGATACAATACTGCAAAGATTCTTGCGCTTTCTATGCTATCGCGGAAACAAGCAATTATTGACGTAGCTCGCATGGTTGGAATCAAGCGCGATGAAATCGAAAGTGCGCTATCCGTGTGTAACGACGATCTTGACGAAGAGCACGAAGAGTCCGCACTACCAGATGAAATCAAGTTGATTTATGATCGTTACGATAAGCTACGTTTGGCAGAAACACTAATCGGGGTTCCGCGACAAGAAGGTAAACACGCCGCAGGTTTGATTATTTCTAGCGAAGAAATTCCTGTGCCAGTCATTACAGATAAGTCCAACGAAAGAATCTTAACTGTAGATAAGCGCAGTATAGATGCACTTGGAATTATGAAGGGCGACCTACTATCTGTCGCGGCATTAGAAGTAATTGAACGAACGTTACGCAAAATTGGCAAAACACCGGAGCAATTGTACAAAGCACCAATCAAAGATGTTGTTTTGCATCATGCAGTTCAATATCCTGCTGGAATTTTTCAGCTTGACGGTGCCGTGCTACCAATCTTTCGTCAGATTAAAAACGACAACAATCTTTTCAAAGAGTTCGTAGCCGCAAGTGCATTAGCTCGCCCAGGTGCTATGAAATACGTTGGCAAGTATGCCGCTAAGAATATAGTTGGGGACTCTATTCTTGACGAAACGTATGGCGTTGTTGTTTACCAAGAACAAATTATGAATCTTGCACGACGTAGCGGCTCGCTATCGCCGCAAAAACTGCGTAAAGCAGTTTCCAAATCAGAAGCAACAGAAGTTCGCAACATGATTATGGAAGCTGGTGGATTAGGTTTGACTGGCGAACTGCTAGAAAACGTTATCGCTCATGGTAAATATTCATTCAATAAATCGCACTGTTTAACGTACGGACTTGTTGGATACTGGATGAGTTTTCTCAAAAAGTATTATCCGTGCGAGTTTGTAGAATCGTATCTTAATGTCGAAGTAACTTCGGATAATCCAAACTGGAGTTTAATTCGTCGTTTGATTTACGAAGAACGGAAACGACTCGGAGATAAGTTTGGTTTTATGCTCCTCAACAACGGACAGGAATTGCCGTTCCAATACACGAACGGTTTTCTCAGCGGCGGATTCCTTGCTACTGGATTAAAGACACGCAAGTTTCTAAGCGAGGTAGCGAACAATCATACGGCAAAAAGAAACGAAGACTGGACTATGGCTACAAATATATCTATGTCCGTTCTTATGAAGCAATCGGTCAATCAGAAGTTGCTGTTGTCGATTTTTCCGTGGTCGCCAATATTAGAGCCTCGTAGTACACGCGAACCAGTGCCAGAATCACATGAGCGTAAAGCGTTTTCTGCTGTTGGCTATATGACAAGCATTCGCCGTATTCCACAAACAAAAGCTATGCCATACGCCACGGTAGGATTTACATTTGAAGATAACGAGAATCTGATTCATGGCAAAATTTCCGCGAAGGACTACCTGAAATATAAAAAGGTTTTAGATACCGAACCAGGTACGCCATTCTTTGTAGAAGGTCGCGTAGATAAAACTTGGTCGCAGATAGGGTGGGTAGAAAACGCATGAGTATAGTAGATGAAACGATAGGTAACGATAACGCACGAAACCGTTCTTTTCTATTCAGAAGTTTAGACGAAGTTACGAAATTTCGTGTGACAGGAATTCAATCTGCCGAAGTCTGTGGTAGATATTGGCGAATGAATTTTCTTAAAGCTAGTAGCGATGAAGAACAAAACGATTCTAGCAACAAGTGGACTAAAATTGGTACACTAATACATCTTCTTGCAGAGGATTTTTTATTGCGAATGTCTGGACAGCCTGCAAAACTAAAACAGTCCGATATTACGCAAATCATGAATGCATTAGAAGAATTGGAAGATTTGAAGTCATATCAAAACTGGCTTATTTATCAACAACGCTTGATGATGTATGTTTTGGGTGGAGAAATTATTCGTGTTGAAAAAGATGTAATAATTCCAAACAATATCGCTCCGTTATCCGGTCAAGTTGACTTGTTGTTTCGCGACAGAAACGGCATACTAACGGTTCTCGATCATAAAACAAACCGTAAGCCAGTCAAAAACCATAAATGGAAATCTAAATTCCAAATAAACGCATACGCAACAAGCATATGCAAAGAGTATGGAGTAGACAAAGTCCGGTTTATAATTGGTAACGTCAATCAAGAAACAGACAATGACTTCATAATACATGGGAACGTTGCGAATATGAACATTCGTATCAACCATGCGATAAATAACATAAAAAGAGGAACAGAAGGTGTCGGAGATAACTGCCTTTCATGTGTCGCAAAAGAAAACGGAACCTGTTCGACGTATCGTAAATATCTTGAACTCAAAGAGTAGCGATGAATACGATGTGTTTTGGATACGATGTGGCGGTAAAAAGCGCGGACTATATATCACAGAAGACCGCGCATATTTAGTCCACCCCTGGCAGTTTGAAATAAAGGCTAATTGCAGTCCTAAACTACACGAAATATACAAAATGATAAAAGTTCTTTCTTTGAAGGAACTCATGTCTTTAAAAAATTACAACGAAACAAAAACACTTGGTAGGAGCGACTTTCTACAATGAGTTCGATTGACGAATTACTATACGTTAAAATACTAAGACCTGATAAGTCCATAATGCAATGCGCTCCGTGTGCAAGATTTGATCTTGCACGCCGCAAAGTCCGCATCGTGGAAGAACTCCGGTTAAGATACGAGTGGGTTGCAATGGAGTTGTTTGAGCGGAAATCAAATCTAATGTATGTAGTCGACAATCCGCAAGGCAAACACTTCAAGTTATATGCTTACGAACTCTGCGAACAAAATAAATATCCTCAACATAAGTGGAGCGAACCTAACCCTATAGAAATATACAAGCGTTCGAACCACTCTAAGCGTATTCTCTATTACATGAAAACAGGCGAACTGTGGAACGACGACGAATGTCTAGGAAACTGGAACAAGAAATGTGAGGACGAAAACGCTGAAAAGCGACTGGTTCAAGCAATGAAGAATACCAATATGTTAATCAAAACAATTGACGTACATGGCTTCGCAGTAACAACGATTAAAAACGCAGAAGAATTGTTTATGTCTAAGCGGGAGTTCATGGATGGGTGAGCGAAGTTACTACGAACCTATTATTATCGTTATGTCCGAACATGGTTTTCTTATGCGTCGTGAGGCTGATGGTTTTCAGCTAATCAACGAAGGTCAGGAAGACCAGCAGAAAGTTTCGCAACCACGATCTACAGATTTGTTCGGTATTGCTACAAATGGTAGTGGTAGATACGTTGCTTGCGAAGTAAAGCTGTTTGCAAAAGACCAAAGTA
>JACCDX011257664.1_pt1 | contig 12679 bp, 16 predicted proteins | sample 7449681 | NCBI WGS metagenome assembly JACCDX01 (sample SAMN15323450, study PRJNA562643) | freshwater metagenome | isolation source: river surface water | place: USA:Blue River Watershed | collected 2017-08-18
ATCTTACCGAATACCTCCTTTTGCCGTTTACATACTACATACACACTACGTGCGAAGCACCGCCGTTGACGTTTACAGGTTTTTATACACACTACATACACACGCCGTTTACAGGTTTTTACACCTACGCCGTTGTGGAAAACGTACAGTTCCATCATACTGCTTTATCCGCGATTCGTGACGACTAGATTACAACGAATTAGTCTAATCTAAATCACTGATGACGTTTTCACTTGTTAGGTTGTTAGGTCGGCGTTCGTAACTTTTCGATGATCGCTAATCTCCCTAATAAATTCTGATTCTTCCGCCAATTTTTACCCGCTGCTTGCAATTCCTCAATTTCGGCAGTGATCGCTTCAAACTCTTTATTGATAGCACTTTTCAATTCTTCCAGTTCGGCGGTGGTCTGCACATCGGCGGTGATCGGTTGTAACAATTCCTGCTGCACGCCTAACCCTTTTAAAAATATTTCTAGTACAGCATCACGCATATTTTCCGCCCCGGTGATCTCCATCGCTTTGTCGATGTCGAACTGATGCAATGGTATGGCTAACAATTTGCAACCCTTCTCCTTCAATGAGTTGCGATATTCACGTTGTCGGTTCTTCGTATCCATAATGTCCCCAAAATAATGAAAGCCGCTGAACAACTAGGGCTGTTCAACGGCTTGAGTGTTGCGATTAATTAACTAACGGTTTTTGCTATAGTAACCGCTTTGATTGCAACGGACGGCGCGCCCGTTTTCTTAAACTGCAAAATTTCCTCATGTGTGACAGCGTAACCGTCCAAGGCTTTACTGTCCCACGTTGTACGTCCCTTTGAATAAACCGCCTGCAAATATTCACCTTTCACGCTGGTCTGCGCACTTTTTACCCAGTCTTTCACCTGTTCCTCGAAACGTTCCCGCCGTTCTGCGAGTTTGTCGATTTCTGCCCGTAAATTAGCAGTTTGAGCTTGGATCACTGCGTTGAGCTTTGCAATTTGTGCGTCGATTTCAGCCATTTTATCGAGATACTTTTCTGCACCTGCTGCGCTGATTAATTCTAGGGCTTCGTGTTTACTTGGTAGCAAGATCACGGTTGCAGGTTGCTCAAGTTGGACTTGACGCGGTTGAGTTAAAGCTGACATAATGCGCTCTCCTGAACCCTTGATCATTGATTGAAAGTCGAATAATCAAGGGCGGTTGTTGTTAATTAGTAAGGTATTTCATCATCGGTGAAGGCGTTTACTTCATCGGTGATTCTCTCTACTCTATCGGTGAAACTAAAAAGTTTGGCGTGTACATCGTCGCGATACTGCTCTGCCTGTTTGAGTAAATCGTGAGCGATAACAACCTTTTCCTGTAACTTCCTCACTTCTCTGCTATTGCCCTCCTCTTTGTAATTCAAAACCCATTGATCCGCTGCAAATCTGTACATGCCTATCTTTATTGTGACATTATCGTTCGCTTGTTTCAGCGTCTCGAATGTGACGATTCTGGGCAAGGGCGGGGTGTTTCTGATTCGCAGTTGCAACTGGTTACGGTTCATCATGATCAATTCCCTCTACGCAAGTATCAGTAACGCAAACTTTAGGTTTTTCAACCGTTTTCACTGGGTTACTGCATCCAACAATTAGGAAAATAGCGAACGTCATCAATGTAACTACCAATATTCCGACAATTTTATCTTTCATCACCTTTCCCCTCTTCGGTTTCAGGTTGCTCCGGTTTCCCTTCTACGCACGCCTGAGAAAAGCAAATTTTCCCCTTGTTCGCCTCTTGCCGCTTCTTTCCGAAACGAGCTACTTTGTTGAGATCAGATAACTTTTTGAACTGAAAATCGGGCTTCTCTTTCCGCTGCCCTTCTCGGTATTCCACAAGCCCCTCAGCGATTCCTGCGCCCACTCCGTCCAAACATTCCACGATTTCCTCAGCGGTTGCAGTGTTCAGATTAACTTTACAATCCGCTGGTTTCTTCTCGGCATAAACAGCAGTAGCAGTTGTGGATAAAACGATAGCAAGTGCAGCAATTAACTTATTGTTCATAGTGAACTCCATAGTATGTTAAATAAAATGTGAACTCGTTAGCAGATGAAAAAGCTGTCTATCTTGTTACTGCTAACTTATGAACATTATAACACTTTATGATAAAAGCGTCCAGATATTTTCATCATACTATATTAAATTAATTGCGTTATTGCTAACAAAACTGGTGATATTTTACAACTACGGGCGGGGGTTTTCTCCCCCCCGAAGGGGGGGCGGGGGGGGGCGCGAGTGGAGGGCGTAGCCCGGAACGAGCACTGAAAGGCGGGCAACGCCCACATTTAAACACTGAGGGCGGGACGGTGATCGGGAAACAGGACAAAAGGACTTAAATAACTAGGGAACTCTGGGCATAATTAGAGAACCCGCCGAGCGAAAAACCACACAGCGGGAAAGGAACAAACTAGAAAAGGGAACGGGCAGACGAAACCCACACGAAAGGAGACGGGAAGCCGGGGGGGACGGGAACAAACGACGCGGCAGACGACCAAGACCCAGCACCGAGAGAGGGCAAACAATCAGGCTCAAAAAGCCCACACGAGAAAGCGAAAACAGGCAAACCACGAGAAACCGCAGAAGACGCAGCCAAAAAAGAACCAGGGGACGACGGGGCAGAGAAGAAAACAACACAACCCGCCGAGGCAGCAGAAACCACGAGAGAAGTACGAGAAGCAAGACGCGCAGGGACAGGAAGAGAGAGCAGACCCGGATAAGAAGCCCACGCAACCGAACCACCCGCCGCGGCAAACGAGGAGACAGCAGACCACGCCGACGTACCCAACACCCCACGCCCGGACGCAGAGAACGCAGCAAAACAACGAACAGCAGAAACGGGAAACGCCCCAGAAACCGCAGCAGACAACACGAAAGAATCGCAACCATGAGCGCACCCCACAGACAGAGACGCGCCAGAAGCCACAAGAGAAGAACACACGGAAGAAACAAGGGGGGCAAATCGGGGACTGAGAGAACGCCCACCAGCCACAGCGAAAACAGGAACAGGAGAAGACATAAAAGCCACCAGATCATTGATTGAAAGATAGCTATATTATACGTTATTGCTAACAACTTGTCAAGTGGAAACAGCGAGTTGAAAATAAAAAGTAGTGTTTTGCCGAAGGCTATAAAAAAAGAAAAATGTGTTGACGTTTTCCTTAAAAAGGCACACGCTACCCTACAAAAAAACAGAATTTCTTTGGCGCGTAGCTTGCGAAGCACATTGAAGCCCGTAGCCCCCCCAAGAGAGGACACGCCGCCCGGACGCACGCGCAAACCCAGTAAAAGCACGGCGAACGGTCACTTCTCAGGAAATTTTTTTTTAAAAGTCAACCATTGCAAGGAATGTGACATTATAAAAATATCCACCCGGTTCAATTAAGATATTTTTATAATGGCGCATTCCTTGCCGGTTTACTTTTAAAAAAAAATTTCTACAATTTGACCGTTCGCCGTGCTTTTACTGGGTTTGCGCGTGCCCTTATGGGCGTGTCCTCTCTTGGGGGGGCTATGGGCGACCCGCTTTTGACGTTTACTACTTGCGAAGCAGCCGTTGACGTTTACGCCGTTTACATACTACATACATACTACTTGCGAAGCAGCCGTTTACAGGTTTTTAAACGCCGTTCATGCCGTACATTCCACCCATACAACTACTTTCTCTCCCCGAAAAAAACACTACGGATAAATCGCTTGGCTAGACACCATGTAATATTTTAAAACAGATTCAGAGACATAACTTTTATACTCCCCCAATGGGGTATCCGTTGAAAATATTGCAGCGACATACAAGTCATCTTCCCTTTCGTTTTTACAATCCACAGAATAAAGCGGCTCGCACAATTTGGACTGAGTGGAGGGTGTTATATTTTCAAGGTAACTTTCATCAGCGACATATTTGATCTTATTACCCCACGCATCACGAATAGAACCACTGTTTAAGTCCTCAATATTAACAGGCAATGCTCCGTGGATGATTGCATACCCCAAACTGTCATTTGCTAACTTGTCCAGTGTCTTTTTCGTCTCGTTGATCATACGGTTCTCTTGAATGATTTTCATCACAGGCAATAGACCAGACATCAAAATCGAGAGAGCCATTATTACAATAGTCATTTCCAGCAAAGAGAAACCTCTGATTTTCTTCATTTTTAAAACTCCTTCCGCAGCAACAATTGATGTGCATTCCACAAATACATTCCTCCATTTTAGACCTCTTACGAAATAATTTCCATACAACAAAGCGATACTAGACAGCATTCACAAAATAATTTCCATACAACAAAGCGATACTAGACAGCATTCGCATCGTTCTGAACTTGTCACCTCCCGCGCTTTAAATACTGTTCCGTTCTCGTCACTTTCCCTTTTCTTTAACAAGTTGAAAAGTAAAGGAAAAATTTTGACCACAATTTTTATATTAATATAGTAACACGATACTAGACACTAGACACACTAGACAGCAAAATTATCCATCTCAAACTGCTGTCTAGTATTGCATATGATATAACTCGCTGTTATTAAATAATAATTACCACTTCTGAATTCGATACTAGACACTAGACGCTCAACTATCCACTTTTTGACCCCTAGGAGCTTTTCCTCTACATCAAAAAAAAAATAAAATAAAATTAGATAGATAGAGAGAAGAGCGACTAACTAATTTGTCCTTGATTTAGTCAACATCTACGACTTTGTTAATAATCAATGAGATAAAAATTTTTAAAATTCGTGTCTAGCTGTCTACTGTCTACTGTCTAGTATCGCATAACTGTAGCACTATGTTTAAAAGGTATATATATCAGGTTCGTTATCGCTAAACTCTTGATTGCTATGATTAACATCAGTAACATTCGATTGATCAGGTAACGACAGTTTGAGGCTGCGCCCTTCCTTCTTTCTGACCAGTTGATTGTCGTGGATCATGCGATTAACCGTGCGTTGTATCGTTTCCCAAGGTTTATCAAGCATTTCCGTTAAATCTTTTAGACAAGTTGCTCCTTCTCGGATACTAGACACGATCTGTTGTCTCATGTTGCCCAAGGTGTATTGCTCAATGTCACCATCAAGCGCAGTCCACACACCCGTCGTTTTATCGAACTTAATCACAACAATCGAATCATCTCTAAAGTCTCTGCCCACTCGGTAGAGCTCGCCGTACTCGCTGCCCCTGATCCGTTTCACTATCAAGTTGTTATCGACACTTGCAGGGAGTCCGCTGCTGCCACTGATAGCGTCAAGGGGATCAGCATCATTGTCGAACTTTAATTTATTGTTGTGATGGATCAAGATGATAGCGATATTGAGTTTTTCGACTAATTCACGGAAGGCTTCCGTTGATTCGTAATCGCTATCGTAGAGGCTTTTATTATTGCCAGCAATTTTGACCTTTTTGAGGGTATCCACGATCACAAGTAGGGGTAGGTTCGGATGCTCGGCGCGTGCTTCATTTGCCCACGTTTCAATTTGTTTCTCGAAGCCGTCACCTACCTTTTTCGCTTTGGTCTCATAAAAGAAACGTTCAGGCATGGTCGTGTATTGCGCTAAGAGAAGCTGATCAAGGCGTAACTTTAACCGTGCTTCGGTTTCTTCTAAAGCGAGATACAACACGACGGACTGGGTACATTTAAACTTTTGATTTCCCAATGCAATGCCACCTTGTGCGATAGCGAGTGCGACATTTAATGCCCACCATGATTTTCCATCTTTCGGCTTGGCACTGACTAAGTTGAGAGAATTTTGTGGAAAGATTCCCGGCACAATCCAATCGGGCTCTTCAAACTTTTTACGAATTAAATCAACACCTAACTTGCCGTATCCGAATTTAACAGGTTTAGGTAAGCTCTTGAAAGTATCTTGTAAGGTATCTGCACCGTTTAGGATAAAGTAGTCATTCCAGTCTGTTGGCAAGTTCTTGATACGTTTGAGATAATCATCTTTGAGATCGGGATCAAAATCTGGCATGGTAATACTGCAATTGAAATCCTCAGCAACTTCTCTGGCGTTTTCAAGTCCTCCGTTCGGTTTATTAGGTTTCCATTGATCATTGTCGGCGTGGATTACAAATTTATGATCAGGGTATTTGTCGCGAAAGTGCGAGATGACGTTCTTGATATTGCCCAATGATGAGCAAACGATAATGGGTTGATTGGGATCGTTTAAACCTGTTTCGATACAAATACCTGTGCAGAGTCCTTCGCAAAAATGGAAGGTGGCGTTATTGCTAACGGTGGCGGGCGTGTAATTGATGGGATAGTAACAGCCGGCTTTCTCAGCATCTTTAATGGATAGTTTATTTGTGTCAACTCTCTCGATCTTTTGGTTATAAATCCGTTCAAAATTAACCAGTTCACCGTGTTGATTGAACAGTGGCATAGCTGCGAAATGACCGAGCCCGTCCTTGCCATATCGAATATCAGCGGGGGCTTTGACCTGTTTATCGGCAAAATAAGTGCAGTGGCTCGGATCGTCGCTCAATTGCTTGTATCGGCTTTGCACTTCGGCGGGTGTGACAGATGCGGTGGATTTGTGCGCGATGGCGGGATTGCTAAACGTGGGGCGGGCGTAATCTTTAAGAGGAGAAATGTTAAACTGTTCAGCGAGTTGGCGGGCGGCTTCCCCTTGATCTCCGTTTGTGAACTTGGCGGCATATAGGCTGATTAAATCACTCCCCCCTTCTTGACTGTTAAAGTCTTTCCATACGCCTGCTTTGTTGCCCTTCAAATGAATACGAAGCGATCCCCCGTTCCGTTTGCCCGGTTCGCCGCTGAGACTTCCCACGCAAAATTCGTGAGTCTTCACACGTCCATGTGGAAACCATTGAGAAAGTAACGTGTTTATTTGCTGCAATGCAGTGTCATTGATTCTTTGAAAATCGAGTGTTATCATGATGGTTCTCGCGATTGAGCTTAACTTTTCACGGTTCGCAACGTAAAGTTAGGTTCAATCAATTAGTTAGGTTTATCATTTTCCGCAAAAAGGGGACATCAGCAGGTGTCCTTTTTTTTTTGCTATCATGCTATATAATAACAATATCGCTGCGTACTGGTGAATTTGTGTTATGTAGTAAATTTCAAAATTTTAGGCATCTGTGCAAAAAATTGCAATTATATGACTCAAGACAAAACATGGGGCTTGCGTCTCGTTTTAGAACGTGACCGATTGGGGTACTCGAAAATGGAAAGTTTTGCCCAAGCGACTGATAAATCAGTGAGAACATTGTATAATTATGCAAGTGAAGATACACCGTTAGATATTGAGTTTTTGATCAAGTTTGCGCAATTGGGCGGTGATGTTCAATTCTTAGTGACAGGAGTCCGTTCTAAGAATTTAGTTGATGTTAAACAAGCTCTTAAGATAGTGAATTCCCAAACACTTGAATCTCAGAGAATGTTATTATTACTTCAAATACAGCAACTTGCGCAAACTATTATTGAACTTGAATCTAAGAAATAGCTCGTTTATCGTGTTTCTCAAGAAATGCTTTGATTTTGGGGCGTGCCGCTTCGATCTGGTCAGAATATCTTTTAAGTTCAGTCTCGTTCGCTCTGGAGATAAAACCGATGGGATCAATGCCCCACCTTTCGATCCACAAATAGAACGTCTGATTGGTCATAGGCTTTTGACCTTCTGGCGCAATGATTTTGAGTATCTGAGGAATTGCGACACCTTTCTTCATTAAATCAAATACTTGTTTGTAGTGATAATCTAAGGCACGGACGGTATCAATTCCTTTTGGACGACCTAGAGTGATCCCTTCGGCTTTCTTTTTCGCCAAGGCTTCCTTTGTCCGTTTCGAGATAAACGCACGTTCCATTTCGCCCATGTTTCCCAATAGACTGAGTAGAGCTTTTTGGATAATCCGCTCAATATCGGTTTGCCCATTGTTACCGATGATAATATTCTCTTTAACGATGTGGATTATCCCCCCTTTCTCGATCACATCCTTCTGAATTTCAAGCACTTCAAGCGCACTTCTTCCAAGTCGAGTTGTTTCAGCGGCAAGTAAGATGTCGCCGTTTCCCATCTGATTGACGATATTCCCAATTTTCCGTTCCCTCCAATGTACTTTGCTTGTGATGACATCTTCCACGAAGACAATTCCTGAGAAATTCATCTTGTTAGCGTATTGCAGGATTCCAAACTTTTGATTTTCAACATCTTGATCACCCTGAGAGACGCGGAGATAAGCGGTAATGTTTGGCATATGATGATAACCTCGTAATAGATTTAGATTAGACTGATTTGATATATTATAAACGTCGTCAAAACAAAATAAAGCATGATGATATAAATCAGCGTTTACATTATACAAAGTTTCGCAAAATATTTCATTTTTTTATTTACTTCTGCAACCATTTGCATTAACATATATTTTCACAGTTAAATTTGCAGGTGACGATATGAAATTGCAACACATACTTATTGCAGGCTTTGGATTGATTCCAGTGGTGGCTATGGCTGATCCCGGTTTAGTCGAAATTGATTGTAGGACAGTCGGTTATTTAGCCACTGAATGCAATGAGCCATTTGTACCAACACGGACGCGAGCGGCTCAAGATGTTGATTGGACTGTATTTAAAACAACTTACAACGGCGGTTTGACGGCTGAACAATTGGACGGGATTGCACGGGCGTTGAATGCAGTATTAGCTTCAAAGGGCACACTGGTCGTTTACAGTTTCGATAATGACCCGGCTTCGGGAGCTGCTGGTTTCACTTCTGCGCCCACGTCGGTTAAAGGCTTCTATCGTAAGCCCGTGTTTAGTGATGATCAGTGCGTGATTACTTTCGGTTCGGCGGGATCAAATGGCTCAATGACATGTGGAATAACAGCGGAATATACGACATTCGGCGTTCCTCCTGCGATGGGTGAGGGAAGTTCTAACTACACAATGGTTTATGCAGATGGCACGATGTCGGCATTGCAATCTGTTGATCCGAATGCGACACCACAGAACTTTAATATATTTGTGAGTCAAATATTTAGCTGCATGAATACGGCTAAAGATGTAGGTGACGGTGGCAGCGGGTGCGTGGTTGGAGATAACAATGTCGGCGGTGTCTTCGGCAAGTTTAAGATGAGTCCGACAACAGGCAATTGGTCGTTTAGCGGCTCGGATCGTTTTACTTATGTGGAATCTGAGACGTGAAAGGATTGTGGGGCGCGCTCGCGTAGTCTGATGATAACTGTCGATGGTTGTTAGGAATATGAGAGGGATCGCGTCGGTGGATGTGTTGAACTATCGGCGCGGTATGGGTGGAATGTATGGCATGTACCCAATGTACGGCATGAATATGAAACATTTTAATCATTACATTATCGGCGGTGCGACGTGTTACGTGTTTAACCCTCCGCTTATTCCAGTGGCATTGATTGGGTCTGTGGCTCCGGATTATATCGAGTACATTTTGAATGCTCCTATATTTCAACAGGTTAGAAAAAATAACCGGCTGGGTGGAGTTATTAAGCATCGTACAACAACGCACATTTTAATGTACTGGCTGGTATTGGTACTATTTGCATGGCTGGTTTGGGATTTCAGGGCGATCTTGTTCTGGTTTGGAGTCGGCGGTTTAACACATGTGATTACTGATGGGCTATCGCCTTCCGGGATTCCACTCACGCCGTTTTCTATGAATCGCTCATCGTTTTTAGGTGGGCGCGTATTGTTGGGAACACCTGTTGAATATGCTATTGCAATAATTTACTTAATTGTATGCGTATTTGTTGCACAATCGTTTAGTTCACAGCTTGGATTTGTGCCATTCTTCTACAATTGGGCTGATGAATATAACAAGGGGCTTATCGATGGTTATGAGTGGAAAATTAATAGATTCAAACTCATTTAAATGTGCGGGAAGTCTGTTAGAAGTGGACATTTTCATCATCTATTGTAACATGTATTTACCAGTGTTATGTAACCACAATATAACACCCCCTTATGAGTCGCTATGATTTTATAAATAGAAGCATCGCTTTTTTTAGACGAGCGGCTCTTTTCATAGCCCTTTTTATAAACTTGACCTTTATATAACATTTATGAAGTATTTACATCTCTCTGCTGCTAAATTTGATGATTCAGGTAAGCCATTTGCACAGCGTGTGACTTTTCGGGAAAAGGCGTTTAAATATGGTGATGTGATTGGTTATGAGTGCGTCTCTCGCAAAAAACGCTATACGGTGATTTCTGGGAAAACGTCAAGTGGTAAGTCTCGGTATTTGAAAAAGTTATATGATAATGCTATTGGTATCTGGTCAACAGAGCTACGCCCGTATGCGTACACTAAAAATCAGAAGGCTCTTGCATCTCGTGATGATCGTCCTGTTTTCAGGTCTAAAGATGAGGCGGTGGCGTGGTCATTTCCTGCACCGGTATTTATTCCCGTTGTTTCTGATCAAGCGGAATGGTTAGAACAATCTCATGTTGCGCAATGGTGGGATCAATGTAATGAGCAACCATTTAAGAAGTTGAAAACATTTGAGAAACGGGCTGCGGTAGTCAGTTATTTGGAGGCAACACGGGCTGTTCTGTTTATTGACGATCTCGATAAAGTACCGACAAAGAAGCTGCAATTTTTCAAGGATATGTTGAACGTTGCAAGTCGGGTGGTGGTGACAACAACTACATTAACTCAGATTTCTCAACCGCTGCGCTTGATAATTGAGCGTGATCAAATGTGGATGCAACATTTTGAATTAACCACTGATGCGAGTTTTGATGCGACTCATTTAATCATGATATTAGTGGTGATTGTCTGCGCGATGTCTGGTCAGTGGGCGGTTGCTGCACTTGCGAGCACCTTGTATGCACTCATGAATAGGGGCAAATTCACAACTAAGTTCTAAAGGATGCTGTTACCTGTAACACTTTATGTTGTTGCGGGTAACGACGGATCGGATTTTGGTAATCTCATGAATATAAAGAAAGTTCAGTTATCGCTAACGTTATTGCTAACAGTGCTTGTGATAGTGTATTCGTTAGCAATAACACAAGTTTACGCTGTCGATTCAACATTACAAGTTGCGATTAATATCGTTTTGCAGAATTCGCAAGTTATAGCGGGCAAATCTGAAATACTCAACATTGAAGAAAGGAAAACATCGTACTCGGCAAAAATACGGCTCGGTGCGGATTACGCTCAAAAGCAGAGTTTACAGAATGCAAGTGGTCTTGATGCGCGGGCTGGGATCGGTTTTGAAATTCCGCTGTTCGATGATGGTGGAAAGTCAAGAAATGTCGCAACGGCTAAAATTGAATTGGCGGCTGAAAAAGATAAACTGGTTGGTGAATTTTTAAGTAAAGTCAATGAATTGATAGAATTGGAAAGGTCAACACGGATCGCGCTTGATACGCTTGAATTTTCTAGGGAGCAGTTGCAATATTATAAAGAAGGTCAAAAGAAAGCAATTGTAGATGCGGCTTCGCTATGGTCGTTTGTTGAGAAAGTGAAGAAAGCAGAGCAAGAACAGTTCCTTGCTGATCAGAAATATAAAAATACTCTGTCGCTGATCTCTCGACAATATGGGGCGGATCAATGGGAAGAATTACAAGCGGCTGTTAATCAATATATTGTCAATGAAAGCCCAACGCAACAAATTGGTTCAACAAGTAAGCAATGACTACCTCAGCAATAAATGGCTTTGGCTGTTTGTGATCGCCCTGCTGCTGGCTTATATTTCATTCCTGCAATATGAACTTTCGCCCTCTTCTACATCGCAACCGCGCCCGTTCTCGCTGCCCACATTCGACGATAAAAATAGGGATTTCCACGTTGTCGAATTGGGCGCACCCCCGGAAGTGAAACTTGACTTTGACACGGTATTTTCAAAGATTGAACAGTGCTTTCCGATTCGATCATACTTTTCCGATAAGACAGATTTAAAACTATCTGATAATCTGAGCTCTCCTGTTACGCCTAACGCAAATATAACTGTTACGCATAACAGCGATAACTCTTTGTATAACATACCGTTTGAGGGTGGTAGCAGTGAGAGAAGATTGATAATTTTAGAAGCTGAGATGCGATTGAAGATAATTGATTTGGTATCGCAATTTTTCCAAGCGTTAGAGCAGGTTAGATATAATGATCGGGCGTTGAACTTTTATCAATCTTTAGAACAGCGGGCAAAGGAAAGAGTGCAGCGTGGGATTGTGGGAGTTGATGAGCAAGTGCTGTATTTAGAAAAGGTTATTAAAACTGAGCATGATCTGAATGAATGGCGGGTTAAGTTTAACTCGTCCCGGTTATCGCTAACAGCGTTTTGTAAGGATGATCAGCGGGTGCAGCTTAATCAATTTTTATCTCAGTATGTGAATTGACGGTGCTTAGAATGTTAAGAAAATATAGACCGAGCAATGGTAGTGAGGGAGAATGGTTTATGGGTAATTATTGCTATGAATGCCGACGATATAATCCACGTCAAGATGTGTACTGCAAAATTATCCCCCTTACGATGTTTTTAGAAGTTGATCATCCTGATTATCCAACTGAATGGATTTATCAAGGTAATGTTCCCATCTGCACGAAATTTTCCGATAAGCGATTGAAATTAGTTAAGAAGCCACGAGTAGATCGATCTCAGAATCAGTTATTTTAGTAGCATGGGCAGTATGAGTGGAATGTATGGCATGTACCCAATGTACGGCATGAATA
>JACCDX011690620.1_pt1 | contig 12678 bp, 10 predicted proteins | sample 7449681 | NCBI WGS metagenome assembly JACCDX01 (sample SAMN15323450, study PRJNA562643) | freshwater metagenome | isolation source: river surface water | place: USA:Blue River Watershed | collected 2017-08-18
CCATGGCGATGATGGCGATCACCATGAAGGCGCCCATGTCTGGCTCGGCCAGCAGCAGGCCGCCCACCAGGGCCACGGCCACCGCCATGGGCAGCACGGCGCGGAAGAAGCGCTCCTTGACCTCCATCTTGCGCACCATGTAGTTGGCGGCATACAGGACGGTGGCGAACTTGGCCAGCTCCGACGGTTGGAAGTTCATCACCCCCAGCGAGATCCAGCGGCGCGCGCCGTTGACCACGGAGCCGATGCCGGGAATCAGCACGGCGATCAGCAGCAGCAGCGCGCCCACGAACAGCCAGGGCGCGTAGCGCTCCCAGGTCGCCACCGGCACCTGGAAGGCGATCAGCGCCGCGACGAAGGCCATGCACAGCGCCAGGGTGTGGCGCACCAGGAAGTAGGTGTTGGTGTAGCGGGCGAAGCGCGGGTTGTCCGGCAGGGCCACGGAGGCGGAGTACACCATCACCAGGCCGAAGGCCAGCAGCCCCACCACCACCCACACCAGGGCCTGGTCGAACAGCGCCAGGTTGACGCCGGCCCGGGCCTGGCCATAGCCGGTGCCGCGCACGGACACGGGGATGTCCTCGCCCGGCGCGCCGGCGATCCACTGCGCCAGGCGGTTGGGCATGAGCGCCATCACGGACTTCACTCCCAGCCCTCCAGCGGCGTGCCCGCCTCGTCGGCCAGGCGGGCCACGCTGGCGCGGAACACCTCGGCGCGGTGGCCGTAGTCGCGGAACATGTCGAAGCTGGCGCAGGCCGGCGACATCAGCACCGCGTCGCCGGCATGCGCGCGCTGGGTGGCGAGGGCCACGGCCTCGTCCATGGAGCCGGCGTCGAACAGGGCCACACCCGCGGGCGCCAGCGCGGCGCGGATCAGGGGGGCGTCGCGGCCGATCAGCACGGCGGCACGGCAGTGGCGGGCCACGGGGCTGGCCAGCGGCGCGAAGTCCTGGCCCTTGCCCTCCCCGCCCAGGATCACCACCAGCTGGCGCTCGGCGCCCAGGCCGGTCAGCGCGGCGACAGTGGCGCCCACGTTGGTGCCCTTGCTGTCGTCGAAGTACTCCACTTCGTTGACGATGCCCACCGGCTCCACCCGGTGCGGCTCGCCGCGGTACTCGCGCAGGCCGTACAGCATGGGCGCCAGCGGGCAGCCGGCGGCGGTGGCCAGGGCCAGCGCGGACAGCGCGTTGATGGCGTTGTGGCGGCCGCGAATGCGCAGCGCGTCGGCGGGCATCAGGCGCTGGATGTGGATTTCCTCTTCCTCGCCCTTGCGACGCTTCTGCGTCTCGTCGGCCTCCAGGGCGCGCACCAGCCAGGCCATGCCGTTGACGGTCTCGATGCCGAAGTCGCCGGGGCGCCGGGGCATGTCGCCGCCGAAGGTGACATGGGTGCGCCGCTCGTACTTGCCGCCCTTCAGGCGCACGGGCTCGGGCAGCATGGCCATCACGGTGGCGTCCTCGCGATTGAGGACCATCACGCCCTGCGCGCCGAAGACGCGGGCCTTGGCCGCCGCATAGGCGTCCATGCCGCCATGCCAGTCCAGGTGGTCCTGGGTGATGTTCAGCACGGTGGCGGCCGTGGGCTCGAAACCGGTGACGCCATCGAGCTGGAAACTGGACAGCTCCAGCACCCAGACCTGCGGCAGGGCCTGGGCATCGGCCTTGGCGGACAGCGTGTCCAGCAGCGAGGGGCCGATGTTGCCGGCCACGGCCACGGTGCGGCCGCTGCGCTCCACGAGCTGGCCGGTCAGCGAGGTGACGGTGGTCTTGCCGTTGGTGCCGGTGATGGCCAGCACGGCGGGGTGGTAGCCGGACGCGGCGCGCATCGCCACCAGGGCATCGTTGAACAGCTCCAGCTCGCCGGCCACGCGGATGCCGCGCTCGCGGGCGGCCGCCACCACGGGCGCCACCTGCTCGGGCGACAGGCCCGGGCTGCGGAACACGGCATTCACGCCCTCGAGCAGCGCGGCGCCGAACGCGCCCGGCACGAAGGCGGCCTGCGGCAGTTCCTCGCGCAGCGCGGCCAGGTGGGCCGGTGCCTCGCGCGTGTCGGCCACCGTCACGCGCGCGCCCTGGCGGGCGCACCAGCGCGCCATCGCCAGCCCGGAGATGCCCAGGCCGAGGATGAGGCAGTGCTGGTCGTGAAGCAGGTTCATGGGGGAGTTCACCGCAGCTTCAGGGTGGACAGGCCGACCAGGCACAGCAGCATGGTGATGATCCAGAAGCGCACGACGACCTGCGTTTCCTTCCAGCCGCTCTTCTCGAAGTGGTGGTGCAGGGGCGCCATCTTGAGGATGCGGCGGCCCTCGCCGAAGCGCTTCTTGGTGTACTTGAAGTACATCACCTGCGCCATCACCGACAGCGCTTCGACCACGAACACGCCGCCCATGATGGCCAGCACGATCTCCTGGCGCACGATCACGGCGATGGTGCCCAGCGCGCCGCCCAGCGCCAGCGCGCCGACGTCGCCCATGAACACCTGCGCCGGGTAGGCGTTGAACCACAGGAAGGCCAGGCCCGCGCCCGACATGGCGGCGCAGAAGATCAGGAGCTCGCCCGAGCCGGGGATGTAGGGGAAGAACAGGTACTTGGAGTACACCGCCGAGCCGGTCACGTAGGCGAACACGCCCAGCGAGCTGCCCACCATGACCACCGGCATGATGGCCAGGCCGTCCAGGCCGTCGGTGAGGTTGACGGCGTTGCTCGAGCCCACGATGACCAGGTAGGTCATGATCACGAAGCCGAACACGCCCAGCGGATAGCTGATCTCCTTGAAGAACGGCAGCAGCAGGCCGGCCTTGGGCGGCAGGTTCACGTCGAAGCCCGACTTGACCCAGGTGTAGAACAGCTCCACCACCTTCAGGTTGGAGCTCTCGGAGATGGAGAACACCAGGTACACGGCGGCGATCAGGCCGATCAGCGACTGCCAGAAGTACTTCTCGCGCGAGCGCATGCCCTCGGGGTCCTTGCGCACCACCTTGCGCCAGTCGTCGGCCCAGCCGATCATGCCGAAGCCCAGGGTGACGATCAGCACGATCCACACGAAGCGGTTGGACAGGTCGAACCACAGCAGGGTCGACACCGCGATGGACAGCAGGATCAGCACGCCGCCCATGGTGGGCGTGCCGCTCTTGACCAGGTGGGTCTGCATGCCGTAGCCGCGCACCGGCTGGCCGATCTTCAGCGCAGTCAGGCGGCGGATCACCCACGGGCCGGCGGCCAGGCCGATCAGCAGCGAGGTGAGCGCGGCCATCACCGCGCGGAAGGTGATGTACTGGAACACCCGCAGGAAGCCGAAGTCCGGCGAGATCGATTGCAGCCAGATGGCCAGGCTCAGAAGCATCAGGCTTCTCCCTCTTCTTGTGCGTGGCGCGTGATGGCCTCGACCACCCGCTCCATCTTCATGAACCGCGAGCCCTTGACCAGGACGCTGGCGGCTCGGGGAAGTTGTGACAGGACGGCGGCCTGCAGGGCCTCGATGCCGTCGAAATGCGTGCCGCCCATGGCGCGGGACTGCTCGCCCAGCGTGTACAGCACGGGGATGCCCCGGCTGCGGGCGTAGTCGCCGACCTCGGCGTGGAACTGCGGCCCCTGGTCACCCACCTCGCCCATGTCGCCCAGCACCAGCAGCTGCGGGCCGGGCAGTTCGGCCAGCACGTCGATGGCGGCGCGCACGGAGTCGGGGTTGGCGTTGTAGGTATCGTCGACGACGGTGAGTTCGCGGCCGGCCAGGCGCACGGACAGCGCGCGCGAGCGGCCCTTGACCGGCTCGAAGGCCGACAGGCCCTGGGCGATGGCGGCCAGGGTCGCGCCGGCCGCCAGCGCGCAGGCCGCGGCGGCCAGGGCGTTGACGACGTTATGGCGGCCGGCGGTATGGAGTCGGAAACCGACCGGGCCGGCCGGCGTTTCCGCCTGTACCGCCCAGTGTCCTTGTTGCCATTCAGACCCGGCCAGAACGATGTCGGCGCCGCTGCCGGCGGCGCCAAAGGTCATGCACGCGCGCGGCGCAGCCAGCTGCTGCCACAACGCGCTGAATTCATCCCCCGCGGGGAAGACGGCGGTGCCCGTGGCCGCCAGCGAGGCGAACACGCTGCCGTTCTCTCGGGCCACGGCCTCCACGGTCGCCATGAACTCCTGGTGCTCGCGCTGTGCGTTGTTCACCAGGGCCACGGTGGGCTGCGCGATGCGCGCCAGGTAGTCGATCTCGCCCGGGTGGTTCATGCCCAGCTCGAGCACGCCCACGCGGTGCGCAGCGTTCAGCCGCAGCGCGGTCAGCGGCAGGCCGATGTCGTTGTTCAGGTTGCCCTGCGTGGCCAGCGCGGCCTCGCCCTGCCAGGCGCGCAGGATGGAGGCGATCATCTGCGTGACCGTGGTCTTGCCGTTGCTGCCGGTCACGGCGACCAGCGGCAGCGTGAACTGCGCGCGCCAGGCGGTGGCCAGCTGGCCCAGGGCCAGGCGGGTGTCGTCGACCTCGATGCCGCTGATGCCCGCGGGAATGCGGCCGCGATGAGCCAGCACGGCGGCCGCGCCCTTGGCGGCGGCCTCGGCCAGCATGTCGTTGGCGTCGAAGCGCTCACCCTGGAGCGCGACGAACAGGTCGCCGGGCTGCAGGCTGCGGGTGTCGGTGTGCACGCGGGTGATGGCGGTGGCGCCGTCGCCCACCAGGCGGGCGCCGTCCAGCCAGCCCAGGGCCTGCTGCAGGGTGAACATCACGCTCATGCGAGGCTCCCCCCGGGGGTGGTGCCGGTGGTGCCCTGGGCACGGGCATCCAGCGCCTGCTGCGCCTGCACGCGGTCGTCGAAGGGCCGCTTCACGCCGGCCATCTCCTGGTAGTCCTCATGGCCCTTGCCGGCCAGCAGGATGACGTCGTTGGCGCCGGCCTCGCCGATCGCCAGCGCGATGGCGGCGGCGCGGTCGGCCTCGACCGCCACGCCCTCGTGCTGGGCCAGCCCCAGCAGGACCTGGCTGATGATGGCCTCGGGCTTCTCGCCGCGCGGGTTGTCGCTGGTGACGACCACGCGGTCGGCGTTCTTCTCGGCCACGGCGGCCATCAGCGGGCGCTTGGTGGCGTCGCGGTCGCCGCCGCAGCCGAACACGCACCACAGCTGGCCACCGCGCTGGGCCGCCAGGGGGCGCAGGGCCGCCAGGGCCTTGTCCAGCGCGTCGGGGGTGTGCGCATAGTCCACGGCCACCAGGGGCTGGCCCGGCCGGTGCAGGCACTCCATGCGGCCGGGCACCGGCAGCAGCGCGCGGCAGGCGTCCACCGCCTCGGACAGGGACACGTCCACGGCGCGCAGGGCGGCGATCACGCCCAGCAGGTTGGCCACGTTGTACTGGCCGATCAGGCGGGTGGCCAGCACCTGGCGGTCCGCGCCCTCGGCCACGGTGAAGCGCAGGCCCTCGTCGCCGTAGGCGATGTCCAGGGCCTGCAGGCGCGCCTCGCCGGGCTGGCCTTCGCAGGACACGGTCCACAGGTCCAGCGCGCCGCCGCGCAGCAGGTCGGCCAGCTCGGCGCCCTTGGCGTCGTCGATGTTGACCACGGCGGCCTGCAGCCCCGGCCAGCGGAACAGGGCCGCCTTGGCGTCCCAGTAGTCCTCCATGGTGCCGTGGTAGTCCAGGTGGTCCTGGGTGAAATTGGTGAAGACCGCCACGCGGATGCGGGTGCCGTCCAGGCGGCGCTCGACGATGCCGATGGACGAGGCCTCGATGGCGCAGGCGGTCAGGCCGCTGTCCGCGAAGCGGCGGAACCAGCCCTGCATCAGCACGGGGTCGGGGGTGGTCAGGCCGGTGTGCTGCACCTGCGGGGGCTGGCCCACGCCCAGCGTGCCGACCACGCCGCAGCCGCCCTGGCCGCGGCCCGCGCGGGCCTTGGACAGCGCCTGCGCCAGCCACCAGGCGGTGGTGGTCTTGCCGTTGGTGCCGGTGACGGCCAGCACGTCGATGCGCTCGGACGGCTGCTCGTAGTAGGCGGCGGCGATGGGGCCGGTGGCGGCCTTGAGGCCGTCGTAGGCGGCCACGCGGCCCTCGGCCGTGCCCGCGTCCAGGGCCTCGAAGCCGAAGGCGTCCACGCCCTGGGCTTCGACCAGGCAGGCCGCGGCGCCCTGCGCCAGCGCGGCGGGCACGAAGCGGCGGCCGTCGGTGGCGGCGCCGGGCCAGGCGATGAAGCCGTCGCCCTCGCCCACCTGGCGGCTGTCGCAGGACAGGCCGCCGCGCACGCGGCCGGCCAGCCAGCGGGCGGCGTCGGCGGGGGTGTGGAAGGTCATCATCAGAACGACTCCTCCACGCCCACCACCACCTGCGGCTTGACGCTCACGTCCGGCTGCACGCCCATCATGCGCAGGGTCTGCTGCACGGTGGTGCTGAACACGGGCGCGGCCACCTCGCCGCCGTAGTACACGCCGTTGCTCGGCTCGTCGATCATCACGGCGACCACGATGCGCGGGTTCTCCACCGGCGCCAGGCCGACGAAGAAGCCCCGGTACTTGCCGGCGGCGTAGCCCTTGCCCTCCTGCTTGCGCGCGGTGCCGGTCTTGCCGCCCACCGAGTAGCCCACCGTCTGGGCCTTGGGCGCGGTGCCGCCGGGGCCGGCGGCCATGTGCAGCATGTTGCGCACGGCCGAGGCGTGGCGCGCCTCGAACACGCGCACGCCCGGGGCGGGCTTGTCGGCCTTGAACAGGGTCACGGGCACCAGCTCGCCGTCGCGGGCGAACACGCTGTAGGCCCGGGCGATCTGGAACAGGCTGGCGGACACGCCGTAGCCGTAGCTCATGGTGGCCTGCTCGATGGGGCGCCAGGTCTTCCAGGCGCGCAGGCGGCCGCTGACGGCGCCAGGGAACGGCACTTGCGGGCGCTGGCCGAAGCCGACGGCGCTGTAGGTCTCCCACATGTCGCGGGCGGGCAGCTGCATGGCCATCTTGACCGTGCCCACGTTGCTGGATTTCTGGATCACCTCGTTGACCGTCAGCACGCCGTGCGGGTGGGCGTCGGTGATGGTGGCGTTGGCGATGGTGATGCGGCCGGGGGCCGTCTGGATCGGGGTCTCGGGCTTGACGATGCCGCGCTCGAGCGCCAGCGCCGCGATCAGCGGCTTCATGGTCGAGCCCGGCTCGAAGGTGTCGGTCAGCGCCCGGTTGCGCAGCTGCTCGCCGCTGAGGTTGGCGCGCTTGGCGGGCGAGTAGCTGGGGTAGTTGGCCAGGGCCAGCACCTCGCCGGACTTGACGTCCAGCACCACCACGCTGCCGCCCTTGGCACGGTGCTGCTGCACGGCGTCGCGCAGCTTCTGGTAGGCGAAGAACTGCACCTTGCTGTCGATGGACAGCTGCAGGTCCTGGCCGTCCACCGGCGGCACCTGCTCGCGCACGTCCTCGACGATGCGGCCCAGGCGGTCCTTGATCACGCGGCGCGAGCCGGGGCGGCCGGCCAGTTCCTTGTTGAACGTGAGTTCCATGCCCTCCTGGCCCTGGTCCTCCACGTTGGTGAAGCCCACGATGTGCGCGGCGGCCTCGCCCTCGGGGTACTGGCGCTTGTATTCCTTGCGCTGGTAGATGCCCTTGATCCCCAGGGCCATCACCTGCTGCGCGATCGGCTCGTCGACCTGGCGCTTGATCCAGACGAAGGTCTTTTCCTCGTTCTCGAGCTTCTTCTCCAGCTCGGGCAGGGGCATCTCCAGCAGCTTGGCCATCCGGGCCAGCTTGGCCTTGTCACGCTCCACGTCCTCGGGGATGGCCCAGATCGAGGGTGCGGGCACGCTGGTGGCCAGCAGCAGGCCGTTGCGGTCCAGGATGCGGCCGCGGCTGGGGGGCAGCTCCAGGGTGCGGGCGAAGCGCACCTCGCCCTGCCTCTGGAAGAAGGCGTTGCCGAACACCTGCACCCAGGCGGCGCGGCCGGCCAGGCCGATGAAGGCCACGGCGATGGCCGCGACGATGAACTTGCTGCGCCAGACGGGCGTCTTGCTGGCCAGCAGCGGCGAGGATGTGTAAAGGACGCTGCGGGTCATTTCGCAGGCTCCACCGCGGGCGCCGCGCCCTGCGTCACGTACTGAGTGATGGCCGGCGAGGCCGGGCGCATCTGCAGCTGGTTCTTGGCGATGTCCTCCACGCGCAGGGGCGTGGCCTGGCCGCGCTTTTCGGCCAGCAGGCGCTCGCGGTCGGACTCGATCTTGCGGGCCTCGGACTGCGCCTTCTCGATCTGCATGTACAGGCTGCGGGAGTCGTACTGAACCCTCACCAGGTACAAGGCACTGGCGATCACGGCGAGGAGGAGGACGATGTTCAGCCGGGTCATGGCAGGAGCGCTCAGTGCGCCGTCCTTTCCGCCACCCGCATGATGGCGCTGCGCGAACGCGGGTTGCGCGCGACTTCCTCGGCCGAGGGCTTGATGCGGTCCAGCGCGTGCAGCTTCAGCGGCGCGGGCTTGGCGAACAGCGCGCGGCGGTCCACCACCTCGCGCGAGTGCTTCGCGATGAACTGCTTGACGATCCGGTCCTCCAGCGAGTGGAAGCTGATCACCACGAGCCGGCCCTGGGGTTCGAGGACTTGCAAGGCCGCCTCTAGCGCCTGCTCGAGCTCTTCAAGCTCGGCGTTGATGAAAATCCGAAGAGCCTGAAATGTGCGCGTTGCAGGGTCCTGGCCCGGCTCGCGGGTTTTGACCGCGCCAGCCACGAGCTGGGCCAGCTCGGCGGTGGTTGCAAGAGGGCCCCGTTCCTGTCGGCGAGCCACAATCGCCTTTGCAATCGGAACAGCAAACCGTTCTTCGCCATAGTCACGAATCACCTGCGCAATCTGGCCCTGTTCGGCCGTTGCCAACCAATCGGCCACGCTCTGGCCGCGCGTGGAGTCCATGCGCATGTCCAGCGGGCCGTCGTTGCGGAAGGAAAAGCCCCGGGCGGGGTTGTCGATCTGGGGCGAGCTGACCCCCAGGTCCATGAGCACGCCGCTGGCACTGGCCGGCGGCAGCTCGCCCAGGTGCATGAAGCCCTGGTGCCGGATGGAAAAACGCGGATCGTTGATCCGCGCTGCTTCGGCGATCGCCTCGGGGTCCTTGTCGAAGGCCACCAGGCGCCCCTGCGGCCCCAGCCGCGAGAGCAGCAGGCGCGAGTGCCCGCCGCGCCCGAAGGTCGCGTCCACGTAGGTGCCCTCCGGCCTGGTGACGAGCGAGTCGATCGCTTCGTTCAGCAGGACGGTGGTGTGGTTCCATGCGTTGTCCACCGCCGGCGCCATCAGAAAGAGAAGTCCTTGAACACGTCGGGCATCTGGCCGGCCATCGCTTCGGCCTCCTTGGCGTCGTACGTGGCCTTGTCCCACAGCTCGAAGTGGTTGCCCATGCCCAGGAGCATGGTCTCGCGTTCGATGCCGGCGGCGGCGCGCAGTTCGGGAGAGACCAGGACGCGGCCGCTGCCATCGACTTCGACGTCCATGGCGTTGCCCAGGAAGATGCGCTTCCACCACTGGGCGGACATGGGCAGCTGCGCGATGCGCTCGCGGAACTTCTCCCACTCCGGGCGCGGGAAGATCATCAGGCAGCCGTGCGGGTGCTTGGTGATCGTCAGCTGGTTGCCGGCGTTCGCGCTCAGGACGTCACGGTGCCGGGTCGGCACGGACAGCCGACCTTTGGCATCGAGACTGAGGGACGAGGCGCCTTGGAACACCGCTTTGCTTTCCTGGTGGAGACCTGCCAAACCGGGGGAGAAAACTCACTTTTTCCCACGTTTTTGCACTTATTCCCACTGTAGCAGGAAAACTCAGCCACGCAAGTGCCCACTCACGAAAAATTCGCAATGAAATCAACGACTTAGAGCGGTTTCTGCGAGCAGATAGCCGACAAAAATCGTTCTAAATGAAGCACTTAGCGGGGGCTGTGAAAGTGATGCGTGAAGCCCCGCCTAGAGCCAAGGATGTAGCCGGGTCCGGATCAGAGGATGTAGCGGGACAGGTCCTCGTCCTGGCTGAGGCTTTTCAGGCGGCCGTCGACGAAGGCGGCGTCGATGGTGACGACCTGGCCGTCCAGGCGGGCGGCGTCGAAGCTCACCTCCTCCAGCAGCCGCTCCATCACCGTGGACAGCCGGCGCGCGCCGATGTTCTCGGTGCGGTCGTTGACCTCGTAGGCGATGGCCGCCAGGCGGGTGATGCCCTCGGGGGTGAAGTCCAGCGTCACGCCCTCGGTGGCCAGCAGGGCCTGGTACTGCTTGACCAGGCTGGCATGGGTCTGGGTAAGGATGGCCTCGAAGTCCTGCACCGACAACGCGCCCAGCTCCACACGGATGGGCAGCCGGCCTTGCAGCTCGGGGATCAGGTCGCTGGGCTTGGCCAGGTGGAAGGCGCCGCTGGCGATGAACAGGATGTGGTCGGTCCTGACCTGCCCGTACTTGGTGGACACCGTGGTGCCCTCCACCAGGGGCAGCAGGTCGCGCTGCACGCCGGCGCGGGACACGTCGGGGCCGCTGCCCTCGCCGCGGGCGGCGACCTTGTCGATCTCGTCGATGAAGACGATGCCGTTCTGCTCGGCGTTCACGATGGCCTGGGCCTTGATCTCGTCCTCGTTGACCAGCTTGGCGGCTTCCTCGTCCACCAGCAGCTTCAGGGCCTCGGCGATGCGCAGCTTGCGCATCTTGCGCTTGCCCGCGCCCAGCTGGCTGAAGACGCCGCGCAGCTGCTCGGCCATCTCCTCCATCCCCTGGGGACCCATGATCTCCACCTGCGGGCGCGGTTCGGAGACATCGATCTCGATCTCCTTGTCATCGAGCTGGCCCTCGCGCAGCTTCTTGCGGAAGGCCTGGCGGGTGGGGTTGGCGGGGTCGGTGTCGCTGCCGGGCAGCAGTGCGTCCAGCACGCGCTCCTCGGCATGGTCCTCGGCGCGGGTGCGCACCTTGCGCATCTCGGCCTGGCGGGTCTGCTTGACGGCGATCTCGGCCAGGTCGCGGATGATGGCGTCGACGTCCTTGCCCACGTAGCCCACCTCGGTGAACTTGGTGGCCTCGACCTTGATGAAGGGCGCATCGGCCAGCTTCGCCAGGCGGCGGGCGATCTCGGTCTTGCCCACGCCGGTGGGGCCGATCATCAGGATGTTCTTGGGCGTGATCTCGGGACGCAGCTTCTCGTCCACCTGCTGGCGGCGCCAGCGGTTGCGAAGGGCGATGGCGACGGCGCGCTTGGCGTCGTGCTGGCCGACGATGTGGCGGTCCAGCTCGGAGACGATTTCCTGGGGGGTCATGGTCATGGCGGTCATCGATCTTTATCCCAGCGTCTCGATCGTGTGGTTCATGTTGGTGTAAATGCACAGCTCGCCGGCGATTTCCAGCGACTTCTTCACGATGTCGCGCGCCTCCAGCTGCGTGTTGTCGATCAGCGCCTTGGCCGCGGCCTGGGCATAGGCGCCGCCCGAGCCGATGGCCACGATGCCGTGCTCGGGCTCCAGCACGTCGCCGTTGCCGGTGATGATGAGGGAGGCATCCCTGTCGGCCACGGCCAGCATGGCCTCCAGGCGACGCAGCACGCGGTCGGTGCGCCAGTCCTTGGTCAGCTCGATGGCGGCACGCACCAGGTGGCCCTGGTGCTTTTCCAGCTTGGCCTCGAAGCGCTCGAACAGCGTGAAGGCATCGGCCGTGGCGCCGGCGAAGCCCGCCAGCACCTTGTCGTGGTAAAGCTTGCGCACCTTGCGGGCGGAGCCCTTGATGACGACGTTGCCCAGGGTCACCTGGCCGTCGCCGCCGATCGCCACCTGCCATTGGCCGTCAGCGGTGCGGCGGCGCACGCTGACGATGGTCGTTCCGTGAAATTGTTCCATCGTGGGAAGGTGGGGCCGCAGGACCCCTTTGCAAGAAAGAAGAAGGAAAGAAGGGGCGCCCGCCGGGCCGTCAGTCGCGCCGCAGCGAGATGCGGGCCTGCGCGCTGATGCCGATGACGTGGAAGAACTCCGCCACCAGCCGGTTCACGTCCACCAGGTGGATCGCCCGGCCTTCGGCGTGGCGGGCTGTCGCCCAGTTCAGCAGTGTGCCTGCTGCCGCGAAGTCCATGCGCACCAGGCGGGCGCAGGAGATGACCAGGCTGTCCATGTCGACCAGCCGGTGGTCGATGTGTTCGAGCAGGGCCGAGGCATCGCCCAGCACGGTGCCGGCCAGCTCGGCCGGCGCACCGCTGGCACCGGGACGGGTGCTGGCGGCAGTGAGGGTCGAGGGCCCCTGGGACTCCGCCCAGCCGCCCTCGTGCGTGCTCGCGGTCAGGGTGCTGCCCCCCTCCTGGGCTTCGGCCTGCACGGCCCGGTAGTGGCAGCGCGGGATGTCCCAGGACGGCGGCGAGACCTCGTAGGTGACGCAGTAGTCCAGCGCCGCCAGCTCGAACTCGTCGGGCCGGTGCATCAGGCGCAGGGCCTCCATGCGCAGCTTCCACCAGGCCGTGTCCACGGCGCGGTCGCCGGCGGGGGCGGCGTCGGCCAGCACCTGCTGCAACGCCTGCGCCCCATGGAAGTGGAAGTGCACGGGCAGGCTGCACCACTGCATGAACAGCTGCAGCAGCGGGGCCACCGCCTCGGGCAGGATGCGCACCAGGGGCGCCCAGTCCAGGCGCCAGGGGCCCTCGGCGGCGGCGCGGGCCAGTGCGGCGCGCAGGGCCGCCACCGAGCCCGCCTCCAGCACGGGGGGGCTGGTCCAGAGGAAGCGCGGCCCCTCGGCCACCGGGGCGCGCGCC
>JACCDX010496221.1_pt1 | contig 12676 bp, 15 predicted proteins | sample 7449681 | NCBI WGS metagenome assembly JACCDX01 (sample SAMN15323450, study PRJNA562643) | freshwater metagenome | isolation source: river surface water | place: USA:Blue River Watershed | collected 2017-08-18
CATCCCGAATCTCATTCGGGCTGATCTTTACTTCGGCCATCTTCTCTCTCTTCTCTTTGTAAAATAACAGATACCTTTTGAGTATCTGTTAAAACTAACTTACGAGCGATCTGCTCGCTTCTGCTAAGCGATTACTTATGGTGCCATCAATGACATCATCGGCATATCGAATTGATATGCCTCCTAAAACCTTTGGATCAATCTCAACATTTATGTGCACTTGTCTGCCCATTTGTTTGGTAAGCGCTGCGATTAGTGAACTCTTTTGTGATTCAGTAAGAGCCACTGCACTCTTTACATGAGCTACTAGGCGATTGCGACTGGTGGAAACATAGTGCGCGTAAGTAGCCAAAGTAGAATCAATATTTCGACCACGGCGTAAGGCCACAACCCGAGTAAGTAGATTTAAAGTAGAGCTTGCATACTTGCCCTTTATCACTGACTCTAACAGCGATTGCTTGCCGGCATCAGACTCAGCTGAGGAGTTTAATACCTGACGAAACTCCGGGTTTGCTACCAATAGTTGTGCAAAATCAAATAATTGACTCTCAACCAACTCTAATTCATTATTTTTATCCGCCACATAACTTTCAGCCTCAACCGCTAAATTCTCAATTGCATCTGCTATTTCAGATGGTGAGGACCATCGAAGTGATACAGCTTGAGTGAATAATGAGGTAGCAGCAGCACCTAGATTTTTTCCAAATAAATTTGAAATTAGCTCACTCTTTGCCGCCGTATCTCTAGAGTTATCGGTCAATGCTCGACGTAATCCAACTGATGAGCTTAAAACTTCAAGAATTGTAAATAGATTATTAGCAAATTGAACGGAGTCAGCAACGGAGAGTTTACTTATACTCTCTGCTAACGCTTTTCGCAGAGTAATTACTGATGCTCTACTGGTTCCGCCCAAAATTTTCATAATTACTTACTCTTCTCCAAGTCTGCAATAAATCGATCCACGATGCGAGATTGACGGACCTGGTCATCCAATGCTTCTCCGACAATCTTTCCTGCCAATTCAGTCGCTAATGCGCCAACTTCATTACGCAGTGCAGTAACTGCTTGTTGACGTTCTGCTTCAATTGCAGCAGTTGCTGCAGCGGTAATTCTGGCTGCTTCTTCTGCGGCTTTAGCACGCAAATCTTCAATTATTGCCGCCCCTTGAACTCTTGCATCTTCACGAATTTTTTGTGCCTCACCCCGAGCTTCATTTAATTGTGTTGTGTACTGAGTAAGTGCACGTTCAGCTTCAAGTTGAGCCCGTTCTGCTTTTTCCATTCCACCCTGAATTGCTTCAGTTCGAGCAGCAAATGCCTTTTCAAACATAGGCACAACTTTTGACCTAAGAACTAGGAATAAAAGTGAAAATGCAATAAAACCAACGATTAACTCCGCAGTATGCGGAACTAATGGGTTAGCACCCTCACCAGCTGCCCAGTTATTAAACTTAATTAAAGTCATGTTTTATTTACTCTCGCCTTTTATAGTACGAAAGCTAAAACCAGACCGAATAGCGCCAAAGCCTCTGCAAGTGCGAAGCCCAGGAATGCAATCGGCTGCAAAACAGATCTTGCCTCAGGTTGGCGTGCAACACCGCTTATATACGCAGCGAAAATCATGCCAGTTGCGATTGCAGGTCCGATTGCAGATAGGCCATAACCGACCAGGTTGAGTGTGCCTGTCATTTTCTTTTCCTTCTTTCTTTGTTTGTTGTTACTTTGGTTTTTTTAGTGCTCATCCGCCAACGCACCCGCAATATAGAGGGCAGTTAGAAGAGTAAAGATATACGCCTGTAGGCATTGGACCATAAACTCAAAGAAAGTTAAGGCGATACCGAAGGCAAAAGCAAAAGGCGAAACCAGCTTGAGGCCAATTACGCCCTGTAATAAATGCTCCCCACCTAAAATAAATACTAATAGCAGTAGGTGGCCAGCAAACATATTTGCAAATAGACGAAGTGATAGCGTCAGCGGTCGAACGAGGAAGTAAGTTGCAATTTCAATTGGGGTCAAAAGAATATACACAGGTTTTGGTACACCTGGCATAAACATTATTTCCTTTAAGTAGGCTATTAATCCTTTGTGCTTTATAGCTACATAGTGGAAAATAACAAATGTAAATAGAGCAAGAACATATGGAAAACTAACGCGTGACATTGTTGGAAATTGCAAGAACGGAATAATTCCAAAGAGGTTATTAGTTAAAATAAATGTAAATAAGGTAAATAAGTATGGGACAAACCTCATAAACTCATGTCCAATTACATCTCTAGCCAAGTCATTTCTCACAAATGAATAGATGCTCTCACCGGCAAATTGAAATTTTGATGGCACAACTGCAGCCTTACGGGCTGAGAGAATAAAAAAGACTGAAATTAAAATTACTGAAAAGAATGCTAGAAATACTGGTTTTGTGGTAAATGGGTTATCACCAAAGACTGGGGGTAAATTAAAATCGGCAGTGCTTGGTGGTTTGAAACCATCCTCGCTTGCTAGATACACGCCCACTTATATCTCCTGATTTTTGAATTTCTTGACTGACCTAGCCGGAGGGAAAAGCGGCTACGGGCGAAACCCTATTAGGTAAGGATGGTTAAAGTGAAATTAGGAGAGGTTAAAATCACCCACCTAATCCCCAGAGTTAGTTTTTGGTGATTTTAATCGCGTCCAAAGCGAAGCCATACTAGGTAAATTGATGCCCCAGCACCTAGAAGTAAACCCACTAAGGCAAAGTATGAGGTATCAAGCCACTGATCGACTCCCCAGCCTATTCCACCCCAAATCACAAGTCCGGACAATAAATAACCAACAATTGACCAGAGTGCATTTTCCTCATTCTTTGAATTATTTAGATCGCCACTATTAGGAGTCTTTTCACTCACAATTTTTCTCCTTCTGTCTTGGGCAAAGGCAGCTGAACCTTTAGCTTAAAAAAAGATCTAACCTCTCCAAATAACCACGCCATCGTAATCAAAATTGCACAGATTGCAAAACTCTCACGATCCACCATACTGCGTTCAGTATATTTTGTGACCAAAAGAAGGAATACACCCATAAATATAACCTTGGCAAAGTATGAAAACATTGCCAACGCCATTGTTGCCATAGGGTCTAAATTTCGAGAAATTCGCGCAACTAATAAATTAATACTGAAGAAAACTATTACAGTCACCGTCGCTAAAGCTGCACCAACTGCTCCAGATTTACCATTTAAGTAACTCAAAATAATTAAACATATAAGGGCGGTAACCGAGGCTGGAAATAATGCTCCCCGCCAAAGTTGAGTATCGCTGAATTTAGTTTTTGACATTAGAGTAGTGAACTATCTTTTATATTTTTTATAATGAATATTGAAAAACTAAATATCAAGGCACCAGATAAAATTGCAAACCAAACTGGTAAAAAAGCTGCAATAACAGTTGGTAGTGCAAACATTGCAGTCCAAAGATATAAAATGACCGTAGTTCTTTGTTGAGTCAAACCTAATCTCATAATTCGGTGATGCAAATGTTCACGATCAGCATCAAAGGGTGACCTACCCGCCTTTAATCTTCTAATAATTGCCATAACAAAATCAAGCAGTGGAATTGCCAGAATTGAAAATGGCAGAAGTAACGGTAGCAATGCATTTCCACCATTTTCCTCGTTTATAGCCGAAGCATCTACCTGACCAGTTAAAGTGATTGCAGATGCACTGATTAAAAGCCCTAAAAACATTGCACCTGAGTCACCCATAAATATTTGAGCTGGATGAAAATTGTGTGGCAAAAATCCAAGGCATAGTCCTATAACAACCGCAGTAATTAGTGATGGAGCTCCTGCACGGTTTAGGCCATTAATAACTGCCAGTAGGTATGAGAAGGCAAAAAATGAAGCTGCACAAATAAGTACGATTCCAGTTGCTAAGCCATCTAAACCATCGACAAAGTTAATTGCGTTAATAACTACCATTACAAATAAGACCGTGAGTAATTGCCCAATATTAGTAGGTAAGGTTGTAATGCCATTAATTGGTAACCATAAAATTTGAATACCATAAATTAACAATATTCCAGCAGATAGTGCTTGTCCGGCAAATTTTGTAATCGGATCTAGATCAAATCTATCATCGAGCATTCCTATAAATAGTATAAAAGTGCCACTTAAGAAAATTCCAATGGCTTCTCGGCCAAAAGATTTATTTATAAGAGGTAAATAATTTGCTATTACTAAAGTTAAAGCCATGGCAAACCACATTGCCAGCCCGCCCCATCTTGGAGTTGGCTCTCGATGAACATCTCTAGTTCTGATTGCCGCTACTGCTCCAGATTTAATAGCTAAATCACGAACTAAAGGAGTTATCAGGTAGGTAATAATCGCTGCAAGTAAAACTGTAACAAGGTACTCGCGCATCTAGATCTCTTTAAATACTTGGCTCTTGATAAACTGGAAATTTCTTAGTCAACTGGTGTATTTCAGATCTAATCGCCTGTGCTTTATTGCCATCATCGCCATCCTTGATTGCACGTGCTATTAATCCTGCAATCAACTTCATCTCATCCTTGCCCATACCCTGAGTTGTAGTAGCTGCAGTTCCTACTCTTATACCGCTGGTAACTGCTGGGCTCTCTGGATCAAAAGGAATTGAATTCTTATTTAGAGAAATTCCTGATTTACCACACCTTTCATCGGCGACTTTTCCATTAACTCCAGTAGATCTAATATCAATTAAAGCCAAATGTGTTTGAGTTCCACCAGAGACCGCGCGCATTCCTTCATTTTGTAATTCACTGGCAAGTGCTTGGCAATTTTCAATTACTTTCTTTGCATAACTTTGATAGGCCGCAGTAGCACATTCTTTTAGAACCACCGCTTTGCCTGCGACCGCACTCATAATTGGTCCGCCTTGCATGCCTGGAAACACCGCTTTATCTATTGCTGCAGCATGCTTTTCTTTGGAAAGAATCATTCCGCCGCGAGGTCCACGCAAAACTTTATGAGTTGTAAATGAAACAACATCTGCGTATGGCACAGGTGATGGAATAGCTTTACCTGCTACTAAGCCAATAAAGTGCGCTGCATCAACCCACATTATGGCTCCAACTTCATCGCAAATTTGCCGAACTTTTTCAAAATCAATCAGACTTGGATATGCAGTAGCTCCAGAGCAGATCATCTTTGGTTTATGTTCAATAGCTAGATCTCTTAATTGATCGTAATCAATTAGTTCATTATCTTGACGTACGCCATATGAAACTACATTAAACCACTTGCCAGAGAAGTTAACTTTTGATCCATGTGTTAGATGCCCACCATGAGGTAAGGACATCGCTAATACGGTATCTCCCGGTTTTGTAAATGCTTGGTAAACAGCAACATTTGCACTAGCTCCTGAATGCGGTTGCAAATTAGCATGTTCTGCACCAAATAATTCTTTAGCTCGTTGAATACCAATAACTTCAACCTTATCTACTTCTTCGCAACCACCGTAATATCTTTTACCTGGATAACCTTCGGCATACTTATTAGATAGCACTGAACCCATCGTCGCTAACACAGCAGAGGATGTAAAATTTTCACTTGCAATTAATTGGATGTCATGGCGTTGGCGCTCTAATTCTGAGAGAACAACAGATGCAATCTCTGGGTCTTGCCGCTCAAGGGCATTAAAATCTGGACCATAGTATTTTTCACTTCTAGTCATGGGCTTAGCCTAAAGGTTTGCTGAAGAAATAGAAGGTATTAGTGGTTGTAATTTAGAAATAGCTACCGCACCTTCTCGTACAAGTGTGATCTCATTCTCAGAAAACTTGATCACGGTGGTCGGTTCACCAATCTCTAAAATTCCTTCATCAAATATAGCTCTTACATCTCCTTCTCTAATAATAATCTCTGATAAGTCTGTGATGGCAGGTTTTCCAGAAAATGCTATTGATGCAGTTGCAAGTGGGCCCACTTTTTCTAGAACTTTATTTAGAAACTCTTTTTTTGGGACTCGAACATTTATAAATCCTAATCTTCGCTCATCACCAAGATCCCAACTAACTCCACCTTGAGCTTTTAAAGTTACTGAAAGCAGGCCGGGCCAAAAACTACCTAAAACATCCTTTTGTAACTGAGTCAGTGGTGCTGCAATTCCTGTTAACACATCAATATTTTTGATAAAAACTTGGGCAGCAACCCCAGCTGCATCACCTCTTAGGATATGTATGGTTTTAACCGCCTGAGCATCAAAAGCATCTGCCAAATAAACATATCCGAATTCAGCAGCAACTATTATCACCTCACCTGAATTTAAATATTTAACTGCAGATGCCACAGCCTCATCAAATTTAGATTGATCGTTGGTAAATGATCTTATTCGCTCTGCCATATTACCTATCGCTTTCTTGCACTGGTAAATCTATCTCTACCAGTTAGGTCAGCATGGGTTTGTGGTAATTTAAAATCTTCCTTTAGCGCTTGCTTAATCAGATCAGATTGATTCTCATGATGCTCCATAATTAAAATTCCATCTGGCTTTAATAATCTTGCTGCGGCTTCAATAAATAACTTGGGAACTTGCATGCCATCTACTTTCCCACCGCGTAATGCAATCTCAGGTTCATAGTTTTCAACTTCCTTGGGAAGTGATTCATCATTAGGAATATATGGCGGATTTGCAACTACTAAATCTGCCTTAACTCCAGGAAGAGCAGTTTGAACATCTTCAACTACAACACGAATTGGTAAATCGTATTTTGCAATGTTTTTGTTTAAAAATTCTGAAGCTTTCTCTGATTTCTCAACAGCAACAACTGAAACCTTTAAATTCTTAAGGGTTGCTTCAGTTGCAATCGCTATCGATATTGCGCCACTTCCTGCGCCAAGATCAACAACACTCTTTGCCACATCTTTATCCTCAGCCGAGCTTAAGAAGCCAATTGCTCGATCTACTAACAATTCAGTCTCTGGCCTTGGAATTAATACTCCTTCACCGACTTCTAAATCTAGATATCTAAATGGCGCACTTCCAGTTATGTATTGAACAGGACGACCTAATATGCGCTGGCTAAGTAAATCGTTATATTCATTAGTTATTTTTTGCAATTGCTCATCTGCTATTTCTAAACCTTGGCTATGTATTTCCTTTCTAGATACACCAAGAAGGTGAGCTAGAAGAATTTCAGCATCAACTAGTGGAATTCTATTCTTCTCAAATTGAGTAAATGCAGCCCTTAGCAACTCTTTCAAGAGTTACCTGCTGTTAATTTTGCGGTTCTATCAGCATCAATTAATGATTGGATTACACCCTCCAAATCACCATTCATAACTGCATCTAGATTGTTAGCTTTGTAATTTACGCGATGATCACTCAATCTATTTTCTGGAAAGTTATAAGTTCTAATTCGCTCACTTCGATCTACAGTTCTGACTTGGTTTTTTCGTTCTGCAGCAGCTATTCGTTCAGCCTCTTCCTGGGCGGCGGCCAGCATACGAGCGCGCAAAATTCGAAGTGCTGATTCTTTGTTTTGTAATTGACTCTTTTCATTTTGGCATGAAACCACAATTCCAGTAGGTACATGGGTAATTCGCACTGCAGAATCGGTGGTGTTAACGCTTTGTCCACCAGGTCCAGATGAACGGTAAACATCAATTCTAAGATCATTCATATTTATATCCACATCAATCTCTTCTGCCTCTGGCAAAATTAAAACTCCAGCTGCAGAGGTATGAATTCTTCCCTGCGATTCAGTCTCAGGCACGCGTTGGACTCTATGAACTCCGCCTTCAAACTTTAACTTGGCATATGGAGTTTGTCCTGGCTTTGCCACACCCTTTGATTTAATCGCTACTGACATATCTTTGTAGCCACCCATGTCACTAGGGGTAGTGTCTATAACTTCAATTTTCCAACCCTGCTTTTCAGCATAGCGTGAGTACATTCTAAAAAGATCTCCCGCAAAAATTGCAGACTCATCACCACCTGCGCCAGCTTTAATTTCCATGATTACATCTCGATCATCATTTGGGTCTCGTGGAAGCAATAACTCTTCAAGTAATTCTGCAGCTTCATCTTTACTTTTTTCTAAAGCTGCAAGTTCAGATGCAAATGTAGGATCTGATTCGGCTAATTCTTTTCCAGCATTAAAATCATCTTCGGCTAACTTATAAGCACGATAGCCAGCAATTACTGGTCCAAGCTGGGCGTATCGCTTGCCTAAAGATCTAGCCTTGTTTTGGTCAGCATGAATTGCTGGATCAGCCATTTGAGCCTCTAGTGATTCGTATTCAGCAAGCAACTCATTAACTTTTGCAAATCTTTCCATTTACATCCTCCCTTCTTGTTATAAAACTAAATTAAAAAAGAGAGCACACAACATCTTTTGGATGTTTTGTGTGCTCTCTTAACGAAAACTACTTAGTGCCGGTTTTATCGGCCTTTCCGAAGCGCTCTTGGAACTTAGCTACGCGACCGCCGGTATCTAAAATTCTTTGCTTTCCTGTGTAGAAAGGGTGGCATACTGAACAAACTTCTACGTAAATTGAACCATTCTCTTTTGTGCTGCGGGTAGTGAAAACCTCACCACAACCACAAGTAACTTTTGTCTCCACATACTGTGGGTGAATCTCGTTCTTCATATTTCTCCTTGATTATTACTGGATCAAATCTTCTTTTTGAAAATTTGTGAACCAGTAGGACTAGTGAAGTACTAGAGGGGTGTAAGAATAACTAAAGTTGTAAAGCGGTCAAAATTTACGCTTAATTACCCCTCGTTATTTTCCTTATTTGAAGATCCACTACCACTTGGTGAATCTCCACCCGTAGTTGTCTTTTGAATCTGTAGTAGGAACTCAACATTTGACTTAGTTCCTTTCATTTTCTCAAGTAACAACTCAAGAGCTTGTTGTGGCTCAAGCGCATGCAATACTCGGCGCAAACGCCAAACAATACTTAACTCTTCAGTACCCATAAGAATCTCTTCTTTTCTGGTACCAGATGCAACTACATCTACTGCTGGGAAAATTCGCTTATCTGCAAACTTACGATTGAGAATAAGCTCCATGTTTCCAGTTCCTTTGAACTCTTCGAAAATAACTTCATCCATCTTAGAACCAGTATCAATTAGTGCAGTTGCCAAAATAGTTAGTGATCCGCCATTTTCAATATTTCGGGCGGCACCAAAAAACTTCTTTGGTGGGTAAAGAGCTGCTGAATCAACACCACCAGAAAGAATTCGACCAGATGCTGGGGCGGCAATGTTATAAGCGCGGCCTAAGCGGGTAATTGAATCTAGTAACACAACTACATCATGTCCTAATTCAACCAATCTCTTTGCACGTTCGATAGCCAATTCAGCAACGGTTGTGTGGTCATCAGCTGGACGATCAAAAGTTGAAGCAATCACTTCACCCTTAACTGATCTTTGCATATCAGTTACCTCTTCAGGACGCTCATCTACTAACACCACCATTAAGTGACACTCAGGATTATTAGTAGTAATCGCATTTGCAATTGCTTGTAACACCATAGTTTTTCCAGCTTTAGGTGGTGAAACAATAAGACCGCGCTGACCTTTTCCAATTGGGGAAATCAAATCAATTATTCGCGTAGTTAAAATGTTTGGTTCTGTTTCAAGACGTAAACGCTCTTGCGGATACAGAGGTACTAATTTTGAAAAATCAACACGCTCTTTTGAATTTTCTGGTTCTACACCATTAATAGTTTCAACTCTAACTAATGCGTTAAATTTTTCTCTTCGCTCACCCTCTTTAGGCTCTCGGACAGAACCAGTAATGACATCACCCTTGCGCAAGCTGTATTTTCTAACCTGCTGTAATGAAACATAAACATCATTTGGTGAAGGCAGATAGCCACCAGTTCTAATAAATGCATAGCTATCTAAAATATCTAGAAGTCCACCGACTGGCAGTAATACATCATCTGGTCCAATTACAATTTCGCGCTCTTCACGGTGCCCGCGGTCTCGGTTGCGATCACGCCCACGATCACGCCCACGATCACGGCGATGGTCCCTACCACCAAATCGGCGATTGTCACCTCGATCTGAATCAGAGTAGTTATTGGATGAATTATTTGTATTACTTACAGAGTTATCAGCTCCAGAATCATTTACTTCTGATTCAGAATTATTATTTCGATTATTTCGATTGTTCTGTCGTTCCATACGACGAGCCTCTCGTTCATTTTTCGCAGCCTCACGATTTGCTGCTTGCAGGTCTCCTATAGCTTGGACTAAATCTGCTTTCTTAAGTGTGGTGGCATTTTCAATACCTAATTGCCCAGCAACCTTCTTCAGATCACCTAATGCCATATCTACTAACTCAACGGCATCTGCGCGAGTGGTTTTTTTCTTTTCTACCATCTATTTATTGCCATTCTTTCTGATTTTTTATTCGTATAAGAATCACCCGCAAAAAATTATTTTTATTATGGGATTTTTTGGGATTTTTTGCTGTCGCACTTTCCGACAGGTAATAATCTACCACATAAGGTAGATATTGCGAAAAGTCGCTATTGCGCCCCAGTTTTTGCGATAGCTAGCTTCATCGCCCTAAAGCCAGGAGCTAGGGCTGGAACTTGGTCGATCTCATCTTCGCTATTTGCATATAACACCATCACTGATGGACCTGCTCCAGATACAACTGCAGCAAGACCGGCTCCCCTTAATTTTTCTACCAATGCAATGGTCTTTGGCATTGCAGATTGACGATAACTCTGATGAAGTAAATCTTGTGTTGCTGTGAATAGTAAATCTGGGCGCTCAGCAAGTGCATGAACTAGTAACGCAGAGCGAGAGGAATTAAGCACGGCATCTTGATGAGAAATGCTCTCAGGTAATAACTTGCGGGCTTTTGCAGTTGCTAATTGATTTTCTGGAATTAATAGCAGAGCCTTAATTCGATCATCCACTTTCAAACTAACAGCTCTTCCAATATTTTTACTCTCACCTGTTGCAACTATTGATTTTTCAATCCAAGCAATAGTCGCACCACCATAAAATGCCGCTGCAACATTATCAGGGTGACCTTCTAACTCAGTTGCAAGTGTTATCAAATCATCATCACTCATATATTGCTCGCCAGTTAGAACTAATGATCTGGCAAGTGCCAAGCCTCCAACTATCGCACTAGCTGATGAACCAAGGCCTCGCCCATGCGGAATTACATTTAAAGCTCTTAGTGCAATGCCCTTTGGCTTAGCGCCCATGTGCTCAAAGCCTTTAAGCATAGATTTAATTACTAAATTTTTTGAATCTTTCTTAACTTCATTTGCACCTTCACCACTTACATCAACATCAAAATTTGGTTCATCTAATATTTGAGCTGCATATCGATCACGTAACTCTAGAGCTAGTCCAAATGAATCAAACCCTGGTCCAATGTTTGCACTACTCGCTGGAACACTAACTTGCGCCATCGTCGCTTTAAAAGTTAGACCGCTATTTACTTTTCGAATTGCCACTACTTAAGACCAATCACTTTTGCAGCTTTCTTCAAATCAACTGGAATTACGATTGGTTTTCCAGCAGAATTTAAAACCCACTGCACATCTTTTAATCCATTTCCAGTAACTGTTACAACAATAACTTGACCCTTAGGTAGTTTCCTTTGTTCTTTCTTCTTGATCAGTCCCGCTAAACCTGCAGCACTTGATGGTTCAATAAATACACCCTCTTTAGCCGCCACCAATCTATAAGCGCTCAATATTTCCTTATCAGTTACTGAATCAATTAGGCCTTTAGATCCAACTTGCGCAGCAACTGCTTGATCCCATGAGGCTGGGTTTCCAATTCGAATTGCAGTTGCAATTGTTTCGGGATTTTTTACAATTTTATTTTTAACAATTGGGGCAGCACCTGCTGCTTGAAATCCCCACATCATGGGCAAACTTCTTGCAAGTCCTGCCTTCTTATACTCCTGATAGCCCTTCCAATATGCAGTTATATTTCCAGCATTTCCAACTGGCATGACATGTATATCAGGTGCAGTTTTCAACATATCTACTACTTCAAAAGCTGCGGTTTTTTGCCCTTCAATTCTAAATGGATTTACTGAGTTCACTAATGAGACTGGATAATTTTCAGACAAATCCTTAGCTAATGTTAGGCAATCATCAAAGTTACCTTTTACTTGAAGTAGCACCGCACCATGAGCAATTGCTTGAGCCAATTTACCCATAGCTATTTTTCCTTGCGGTACTAGAACTACAGGCTTCATACCAGCTTTTGTTGCATACGCAGCAGCTGATGCACTGGTGTTACCAGTTGATGCACAAATTACAGCTTTTGCGCCATCTTCAGCCGCTTTTGAAATAGCCATGGTCATACCACGATCTTTAAATGATCCAGTTGGGTTTGCACCTTCAACTTTTAACCAAACCTCATTTGCCAATAATTTAGAAAAATACTCTGCGTGTACAAGTGGAGTTCCACCCTCACGCAAAGTAATTATCGGTGTTTGATCAGTTACTGGCAGCCAATTTCTATACTCATTAATAACACCTTGCCATTGATGCGCACCTGATTTTTTTCCAAAAAGATTTCCTAGTGCCATCAATTAATACCTTCAACTCTTAAAACACTGGCCACATCAGTAACCGCGGCTAGTTTGCCAAGATCCCTAACTGTTGCACTAAGTGCAGATTCTGTAGAGCTATGAGTCATAACTATCAATTCTGCCTTATCTCCTGC
>JACCDX011091790.1_pt1 | contig 12670 bp, 4 predicted proteins | sample 7449681 | NCBI WGS metagenome assembly JACCDX01 (sample SAMN15323450, study PRJNA562643) | freshwater metagenome | isolation source: river surface water | place: USA:Blue River Watershed | collected 2017-08-18
AATAACGATCAGTAACATGCGCAACAATTCTTATCAGTGGTATCAGAGCAAAGGAATCAAGAGCACCATAGTCGAAGGACAGGTGGATCTGCTTCAGGTTTTACTGGGTTCCGGCAGCATCGCGGCCGATAAGCGCGAGGACATGCAGAAACTGGTGAGTCAGCTGCAAGGCAAAGTCCGCAAGTATGAGAAGGAAAAAACGGAGATCCTCCTGGGGTCCAGGCAGATTCCCCAGGATCAGTGGATCCAGCCGACCGATGGAAAGCTTGGACTCATCGTCGGGGCCAAGGAATACGACGCTTACATGGAGATGCTGGGCAGTGCCGGCAACTATTTTGATATAGCCTCCATGCTGTTCCAGCTTTGCCTTGTGACGGGTTCGGTCGGCATTATCATCAGCCGGCCCGCTATGAAGTGGACCTTTTTTCAGTTGACGATGTTCACCGGCGTAGTCGGAATCTTTTTGAGCGCCAGCGGCATCTGGGTTGCAACCCGTTTCACCATCTAAAAAGAGACGAATCTTACCCCGATGCAAGGGGGTAAGATCCTTTGAAAGTCGCGCTGGAACAAGCTCTCACTTCGGAAGTAAAACACCCTCGATCGGGTAGACAACACCATTTTCAAGGTCCAGGCCAGGCAGCGGCAGGCAAATGCCGTTGACAAAGAGATGGCTTCCAAAGCGGGCAATCTTCACCTTCTGACCATTGGCCGTCGCAAGGTAACGACTCTTCTTCAGCGCCTTCGCGTCCAAGCGTCCTGGTACCGCATGGTAGGTCAGGATACTGGTCAGGGCCTTCAAAGACTTGGCATCGAGGTGATCAAGGCTTTTGATTCCACGGGAACGGAAGAAGGCATGGAAGGCGGCATTGGTGGGTGCAAAGACCGTGAATTCACCCTGAGCGATGACTTCTGTCAGACCTGTGCGGGCCAGAAGGTCGCCAAGTATGGAGAAATTCGGGTTGGCTTTGACCGCGTCGATGATATTCGGCTTCGTCTGGGGCAGCGTGAAACCTGGAGGCACCAGAACGCTGTCGATCACATGCACCACACCGTTGCTGGCGAATACGTCGGTCGCGGTGATTTGGGAATCGTTGATGAAAGGTTTGCCCTTGCGGAGACTGATCGCCAAGGATGGCCCAGCAGCACTGGTCAGGCTGGAGCTTTGCAGCACTTTCGCAGCATCATTCGTTCCTGCAACAACATGATAGAGAAGCACCTGCTGCAGAGCAGCCTTGTTCGAAAGTAGATAGTCCACGACGGCCTGGGGCAATTTCGCAAAAGCAGCATCCGTCGGAGCGAACACGGTAAACTCACCGTTCTTGACGGCATCAACCAGTTCGGCCTTGATCAAGAGGCTTTCGAGCGTAGAGAACTGTTCGCCACCGACGACCAGATCCACCAGATTCGGCAGGGCTGGAGAACTGGGAACTTTAAAGCCAGGCGGCACCAGCACAGAGTCGATCACATGCACCACACCATTACTGGCCAGGATATCCGTGGCGAGCAGAGCCGAATCATTGATATAGGGCTGACCGTCCCGCAGATTCACATCCAGCTGATCACCATTCGCTGCCGTCAATGTTTCACTGGCGAGAACAGCTTCAGCCTTGGCAGAGCCACTGACGACATGATAGAGCAGCACATCCCGCAGCGCGTCTTTATCAGCAAGAAGGTAATCCACGACAGCTTTGGGCAGTTTGGCAAAGGCAGCATCGGTGGGAGCCAGGACTGTATATTCGCCTGATTTTACGACATCCACCAAATCAGCCTGAATCAGCAACGCTTCCAGAGTTGTGAACTGCTCCCCTTCGACAACCAGATCGACGAGGTTGGGCAGCACGGGAGGCGCCGGAATCTGAAAGCCGGGCGGAACCAGCACTGTGTCGATGACGTGAACGACACCATTACTGGCCAGGATATCGGTTGCAATGATACCGGAGTCATTCACGAAGGGTTTGCCATCTCGCAAATTGATATCAAGTGACTGGCCATTCGCAGCTGTCAACGTATCACTGGCGAGGACAACTTCGGCTTGAGCTGATCCCGACACAACGTGATAGAGCAGGACATCGCGCAAGGCATCCTTGTTGGCGAGCAGATATTCCACGACGGCTTGAGGCAATTTTGCAAAAGCTTCGTCCGTGGGCGCCAGTACGGTGAACTCACCGTTTTGAACAACAGAAACTAAATCTGCAGCGGTGAGGAGACTCGCCAGAGTTGAGAACTGCTTGTCGCTCGTCACCAACTCCACCAGATTCTTGAGGCCTGGGGATTCGGCGAGACCGACTTCGACATTCGAGTTCCTTGCATCGGAAGAGGCCCGGGCGGATTCCGAATTTTGTGCCGAGCAAGCATTGAGACCCATGACGCCAGCCAACATCAAAGCGATGAGCTGGGGCCTTTGAAAGACCTTAACCATTGCAAATCTCCTGTACACAATTGATTGACCATAACCCTTTGATCAGGCTGTCATTATACGCATGTCCATATGAGTTTAATGCATAACCTGTACACTTAAATCGTTATAACTTGTATACCAAACAGCGTCAAATAGTTTTTTCAATCACATGATATTATTGGATTATTAAAGATCCATGAACGCCTCGTAAGAATTTTTTGACAGAATATTGTATACGGGTGCATAACCCTGACTGAATGGCTGGCTGGTCAAGATCCAGAGAAATTGTTGCCGCCAATTAGAGCCGTCCGACAGCTTTAATCCGAGTTTGCTTGCGCTATAATTTTTTATATTTCAAAGGGTTAGGCTGCGTGCTCGGAAAGAGGCGCGACCTTTTGACGGGTAGCTTTATTTATCCATTTTCCGGTCGATTATAAAGACATGAAAGCTTGGTATTTGTACGCCATCATAATCCTTACGGATTGTAAATGAGTGGGATAAGACCAGGCAGGGTTTGGGCACCGGGGGTTTACGTGGGTCTTCCTTCAGTCAAAGCAGCTGAACGCAGACGACATCCGCGAGTTCCGATCAGCGGATCGGCCCGAGTCCTATTCCAAGGAACAACCCTAACTGCAGAATTTTTCGATGCCAGCCGCGATGGGGCTCGTCTTGAGATTACAGCCCAGAATGAGCTGAGCCTCAAACTTAACGATCAGGTCTTGATTCAGCCACGCAAGGGTGAAACGTCCGTGGCCTTTCTTTGTAAAGTTCGCCACGTGAGTCTGGTCTCAGAAGACGGTTCCACGAAAGTCTTCTCTGTTGGCCTGGAACATGCCGCTGAGCACCAGAACCGACCCGATCTTCTCGCCCTGCTGCTGATGACTGGGATCGTTTCCTTGGCTCCTGAATTACCCGAAACATCAGTCCTGGGCGTTATCGATCAAAGCGGCTCGGTCATCAACGGACTGCGTTGTGGAATCAGGCAGTCTTCATTGACCCGCATTATCTCCTCGAAGCAGGAACCACCCATCCTTGAAGAAGTGCTGAACCACCCTCTGGCGATTCAGGACGACCAATGGAAAGTCATGATCGGAATTCAATCTCCGGCCATGAATGTCGAATTTTCAAGCTTCTACCGGCTATCGAGTGCTCGCAGTTTTTATTCGATAAAGAAGAATAACGAGCAGGCTGAAATCGAAGATCGACTTTGCCATGACTTCATGCGGGAGTTCTGCAACCTCACCGCGGGTGCTATCAAGATCTGGGTGGAACGCCATGCTGGGTCTCTCTTCTGGCAGAAGGACCTGCGCGTGCAGCTTCCCATCCAAGCCAAGGCCGATAATAACGTCCTGCCCTCCACCACTGTGAGCAGCGACACGACCTCGCTCTTTGATGCCTGGCATCTGAAAATCCCATCCGGGGATTATATTACCTGCTTTGTGAACATCACGATCCGGGATTGGGCTGCTGTGAAGTCACTGCAGGCCGACGATGAAACCAAGGAACAGGAAACGAACGGAGCCGCTCCCGAAGACGAAGATGTGGAATTCCTTTGATATCCGCCCCTTCACCCGGCCACAGGTGGCTTCTTGAAAAACCTGCGATTTCCAATATAACCCATGAATATTGATAGCTGTATGGAACCACTACCAAGACGTAAGGATAAGGGACTCCACTTCCCCGCCTGATCATCCGAATGCAGTCCGAATGTGTGACCTCATGGAGGAGGAATACCATGCAAGGATTGTGGCTCACATCAATCTGCTGCGTTTTACTGCTTTCAGCCTGCGCCAACGAAAAATTTCGCGATCAGGTCCAGCAAACTCAGGCACCGACAAACGAAGACCTTGCCGAAAGTGCCGATCAATATGCGGAAAAAACAGAAGAACCATGTGACAGTCCCCTGCCAGCGGACGTCAGCGAAAGCGTGCCGGTTACGGAAACAGTATCCATGCCGAAGCCGATTTTTGCCGATTGTGAAGCCACCCCGGATCGTCCTATCGTCGGAGATCTCTATCAACTGATGCCAGAAACCAAGGCACTGCCTGATTTCAAGAAGATGAAAGCCATCAAGAAGGTCTGCCTCGCACAGCTGGATATCAAGACCAGAAATTTCTCGGAAGGCTTCCCTGGTGTGGAAAAGCTTTTTGAGTGGTTCAGCCTCGATATGAAGTTTGCCGTGAAGGTCCCCAAAGCAGGTAAATGGGAATTCAAACTTGTGGCCGATGACGGAGCCATCCTTTACATCGACCAAACCAAAGTCGTGGATAACGATGGCGTTCACGGCCCACAGGAAAGAAATGGTCGCAGCCAGTTGTCGGCAGGCATCCATGATTTCCGTGTGAGCTATTTCCAGGGACCACGTTACAACATTGCCTTGGAACTTTATTGGAAAGGCCCTCAGGACTCCGAGTTTACCTATATTCCAGCCGCCAACCTCCTGCGCCCACGGGACATGAAGCTCCTGAGCGAAAAGGAATGAAAGCAGAGGCTCCCGCGCACGGGAGCCTGACTTCAGGCTGGTTCGACCCGTAGGCCCTTGATCTCGTATATCGGCAGCTGATCACGGTAAAGAAGACCATCCGCTGTGAGCTGGTGCTGCTCGTCATCGGCCGTCTTTAATTCCAAAGCAAGGGTAATGATCGCCGACTTCGGTGGCACCTGTCCGCGATAGGTCCAGCTGTGCTCCGAGCTGGGACTGATGCGCCAGCTTTCGACGTCCGGCCATCGTTCATGCGCAGCCGCTTTCAAGGTCTGCAGAAGCGCTTCCAATCCAAGAGAACCTGGCATGACAGGATCCTGATAGAAATGGGCATCAAAGAACCATTCATCGGTGCGGACCAACTTTTTGCCGAAGATCCGCGGCGTATCCCGAACCGCGACAGCATCCACCATCAGAATGGGGGAACGCGGCCAGCCTTCTCCGCTGGGATAGGCATCCTGCGCGGGATTATGCTCTTTCCAGGGCGCCACATGTCGAAGTCCGATCTGTTGGGCCAAAGCTTCCGTTGTGAAGTAACCGAAACTCGTGGCGCCTTCATAGACTGGACCTGCCGCGTTACTCACCGCGAAGGTGTAATCCTGAATAATCATGGACCCCGAACGGGAGATCTTCGTACTCTTCACGTGTATACGCAGCGTACCGGAACCTCGATGGACGCTTTGGAAAAGCCGAGCCTCACCCGACAGATTGCGGAAGGAAAGATCCTGATCACTCAAAAGTGCAGAACCCATGTAAGCCGCCATGAAACCGCAAGGCTGCAAGGCGATTTCAAGCAGCACCGCGAACGGCATCGTGCCATTGCCCTCAGCATCCCAATACCAGGCGTCTTCGGGTGGATCGTAAGCCGCCACGAGTTCGGTTCCCACATGCTGCTGCATGAGCGGACCATTCACCCACTCCACGCGATCGAGGAATTGGAAGGGCGGACGCGGAAGGCGAGCGATACGGCGCTGCTCATCGAAAATCTGATAAGGCTCGCCGAAACAATCCGAAGGCTTGCCACTGGAAAAGGCCAGGATTTGTTGGAACGTATAGGCCGGGGCCGGTTCGGAATTCTGCCAGCGGGCTTCCATGCTTTCACGGCTCTGGCCAGGAATTTTCAAGCAGATGTTGGTAATGTCGACGATGGGTTTGCCATCGGCATACATCAAAGCATCGCCGATTACATAAGGTTCGGGACCGTAGCCCATTTCTCTGATTTCAACTTCATAGGTAACTTTGCGCGTATCAGAAAGGACCTGGCCACGGCATTTCAATTGCGAGACCATACCCGGAATCGGCTCGAAACTTATGTCCTCGCGTGAACCCACCCAACCCATGCGCATGAGATAAATGCGGAGGGTATGAAGACAGCATTCATACATGAGGGTACCGGGCATCACTTTATCATCTACGAAATGGCAGGTCAAAAACCAGTCATCCGGGTGAATATCAGCTTCCCCTACGATCCGGCCCTTGCCGTAACGTCCACCGTGAACCTGAAGTTCAGGGATGCGATGCACGAGACGCATGTCGCCATCCGGCAAAGTCTTCGGCTGATCCAGAGTCATAGCCGCAAAGGCAGCACCAAAGCAAGTGGCGTAATCCCCGCGACGCAAGGCATCGAGCTGCGCATCGTCGTAGCTTTCATCCTGGACGGGAATGAGAGGTTGATAACCGCCCGTCCATAGGCCTTTTTCCGGCGTGAGCTGCAATTGACTGCGTTTTACACCACGCCCTTCAGCCAAAGCTTCTTCCGTAAAAAATCCGGCGCAACCATCGGTCATGGTCATCAGCGCCTCGCCGTCCACGGTAGCTTCGAAATTGAAGTGGAAAAAGAGGGTACCGCCCTGTTCAAAGAAGCGTTTGATTCGAATGTGATAGCGAATCGTGCTCCCAACAGCCGGCAGTCGATTATGAAAGCAGACTTTGGCATCGAGCAAACGGTAAACTGCAGCCCCACGGGTTTTGAAGTCAGCGCCAAGCCACGCGGAAAGCATGAGATCCGCCTGCCCCGATTCAACGGCGATACTGGTGGGCATGCGTCCATCATCCAGATACCAGGCATCAGCGAAAACATCATGCTCGGTGATCATATAACCTTCGCCAAGGGAAAGGGCTTCCCCTTCCACAGCCATCACACGATGGCAAAGGAGCAAACGTTCATCAGGCAAACGAACGCGCGTGGGAAAGGTATCCACCTCGGCAAACTCGGGACCAAAGACCGGGGCGATGCGGCCTGCAGCAAATTCCTTGCAGGCTGCGTAATCGAAGAGCGCAGGTTCCTGATTGAAAGGTTCGTGCACCCAGCGGTCTTCTGCGGGCGTCATCGCTTGATCAGGCGATGAGTATGATTGCTTCTGCAGAAGATTCTGCAAAATGGCATCGCCTTCCAGTCGATAACGAAGAAAGCTCTCATGACTTTGGGCCACAAGTTTTTGATGGTCGATGAGTTGCTGCCAGATCGATGAAGGCAAAGGAAGTGGGTTATGATCCACAGGAATGGAATCCGTCACCGACGCAATCTCGTGGTTCGGTTCAGGTTCGCCCTCCTTTGGGAAAACGTCCAGATCACGGCGCGCGATGACAAAGCCGGGTTTTTCCGGGAGACTCTGCGTGCGTAGCGGAGCTTCCTTGCGCGTTAAACGCAGGATACCGAGCTGTTGATCACTTCCCGCAACAGCCCATTCTTTAGGCGATTCCGCCTTCCAATCTGGATTATGGAGTTCCTGGATCACATCGGCGAGTACGGTGGCGCTACCGCGATAGGGATCGATGCGAGCCGTGGACTGCTTCCATCCCGGTTGAGGCGTTTTCAAGGCCACCTCATCCAATTCTGCCAGGATCGGGAGACCTTGCTCCCGCGCCCAATCAGAATCAGCCAGGACCAGGGCTGCAGCAGTATCAGCCGCTGACCATGCATCGATTTCACCCGACTTTTTTCGAGTCGCCAATTGCGCGCGACCGCGCGCGCTGCCTGACATATCCACGGCAAAAACCAGGGCCGCGGGCATATCCCCACGGGCGATGGCAGCCTGGGCCAAATCAAGAGCTTTCAGACCGGAATTCTCCATAGCGGAGACAGTAAACGAAGGACCACCCAAGCGAGCCTCGCGGGCAATACGCGAGGCCACGATACTGCCGAGTGCACCGATGACACGATCGGCATTGAGCGGTGGAATAAGCGCATCAGCAGCTTCCGTTTCACCATGGGCTTGCAGAGCCCAGCGACAGGCATAAAGATTGGTCACAGGATCCAATTCCAATCCCACCAGACAGGCCATCTTTTTTAGGGTGTCGTCATCCCAATCAGGCAAATCCAGTTTGCGAAGTGCCAGAAGACTATAGAGCTGCTGCGGAAGAATTTCGTTCAGTTCCGTCGGGGGAATGCGGAAGAGTCCATAAGGAATTGTTGCTGCAGCCATGGCTTCACTGGCCAGTGCATCCGCTTCAGCTGCCATGCTTCGCATCTGAAGCCATTCATGATCGGCAGCATCAAGCTGTGCCGCTGCGATAATGGCAACTTTTTTATTCAACTTTGAGGGCTTTTTATCGATCGCATAGTCAGCCGGGTTATCAACTTTTTCCAGCAGAAGATGGGCATTGATGCCACCAAATCCGAAGCCGCTGATAGCCGCACGACGACGACCGTCCACGGTCGGCCAGGCTTCAGGACGCTGCAGGACTCTGAAATGAGGACGTTCCTTGTTCCATGAAGCAGGCAGTTTTTCAAAGTTGGCCGTGGGCGGCAGTGTACCTTCCTGCATCGCCATCAGAAGTTTGGCAAGGCCAGCCGCTCCCGCAGCGGTGAGCATATGTCCCACATTTGGTTTCACTGAACCCAGGACGCATTGCGCTGCCTGCGGCGCTTGGGACCAAAGCTTTAGAAGTGTTTCCCATTCTGTCTTGTCACCGAGCGGTGTGCCGGTGGCATGACATTCGATCATCTGCACATCATGCGCCTGCCAACCAGCTGCCGCATAGGCCTGCTCCATGGCTGGCAGCTGCCCCGCGGTGGAGGGAGCCATCAACCGACCTTCGCGATCGTTTGAGAGTCCAGCACCCCGAATCACACCCCAGATGAAATCACCGTGGGCTTTGGCATCCTCAAGGCGCTTCAACACGAAGATACCAGCCCCTTCGCCGACCAGAAGACCATCCGCTTTTTCATCGAAGGCATGACAGCGGCCGCTCTTGGATAGGGCCTGCAAAGCGGTGAAACCGACCTGAGTATAAAGGCTATCCGGACGACTGAGTCCACCGGCCAACACGCAATCAAGTTGATGCGATCGCAAGGCGTCACACGCGAGTTTGATGGCATAGAGTGACGAAGCGCAGGCAGCATCCAGAGTGAATGCGCCACCGCCGAGGCCGAGAGCCCGAGCCAGGACCGAGGCAGGAAGCGCCGCAGGGGAAAGGTTCCAGCTTTGTTTCGCGGAATGATCTGTGGAAGTTCCGAGTCGTCCCAACAACCAATCAGCCGCCATCGCCGCAGAAGATTCCGTCGGTAAAGCAATGTTACCCAGGATCACCGCACAGCGCTGCCGATCCAGAGTCTGATGCCGGGACCCAAAAAAGGCATCGCGACCGGCACCCAAGGCCAGATGAAAGAGAGGATCAAGCCCCTGCATCACATCCGCATCAATTTCGAGGCCCACCGATGATTCGGTTTGCTGCTCCAAAGCATAAACGCGATCATGAGTGATACGATCCTGTGGGTGCTGCTCAAAATAGGCGGAAGGCAAAGGCCAACGCCCTGCGCTCACGGATTTTCCGAGATCCCGCCCCTCTATGATATGCTGCCAAAATTCCTGAACCGTCCGCGCTCCTGGCTGACGAAGACCCATGCTCACTATCGCAATCGACATTATACGGCTCCAATTCCGGATTCTGCGGAACCCAGTTTGGTCTGACGGAAAGCCTGGGAAAGACCGGCATCAAGCACGGCTTCCACATCCTTAAAGCGCATGACCACTTCGTTAACGCTGTTGATAAGCTCGGCGTCCGCGATCAAACGCATGGAATCGGCCCGATGGACCCGCAGTTGGAGACGACAGTCCTGCGGCAAAGGCCGAAGAATTTCAATCTGTCCCACCTGGGCTGGCAAACAGGGTTTTCCCTGCTGCAAGGTCGACCAGATGATTGCAGCTTGAAAAACAGCATCGATGGCTTCCCCGGATACAAACCAGTGAGTCGAAACCCCAACATGACTCCAGGAGGCGGGCTGGCATCCTAGCTTGAGAGTGACATCGACACCTTCCATAGAGCAGCTTTGAATACTTTGGATGAGCTGAAGATCCTCCCCGTGGAATAAAATCTCGGGATAGGGTTTTAGCCCCTGGCACAGGGTGTCTGGCGGCAAGGCATTGGCCTCTGGAACAAGACCATGCTCTTCACGCGTGCCCCAGTGGACCTGAACCTTGGCATGACGCATTTTTTTATGCTGCGGTGTTTGGCTGCATAGTACGAGGTCCAGGGCTTCATGGTCTGCCCCTGAGGTGCGTTCGATCCAAACGGGAAGTTTTTGATCCGCATCCAGGACGATGCCCTTCCAGACTTTAAAATCCCTGATTTGAGCGATTTTCTTCTGCGGCTCCAAACTCTGAGCGGCGGCCACCATCCATTCCAGAAGCAAGGCGGCAGGAACCACAGCACGCTGTTTGATCACATGATCCAACAGCACTGGGACATTCTCAACGCTGATGGTGAAACTTTCGAGACGGGAGTGCGCCGCATCCGCTTTTTGAACCAATGGTTCGGCATGGGCCAGGACGACCAGTTCATGCACCTGATCCTGCGGATACGCAATCGCACGATGCACGAGAGCCGCGCCGGCTTCCAGGGGAATAGTGGCAACGCCTTCGGCCGCAAAAATTTTCTTGAGTCCATCGTTCACCATGCCACCCGACCAAGGGCCCCAGTTGAACGCCAGTCCACGACAACCGTTGTATTGCGCGCTCAGGTACTGCGCGAATTTATTAAGCGCTTCATTCGCCACTCCATAGGCGACCTGACCTTTGCGTCCCAGACGGGCGGTGGATGAGGAAAAGAGCAGAGCCCAACGAAGACCTTTTTTCGCGCAGTCTTCGATATAGGGCAAAACTCGAAGTTTGGTGTCGAGAACTTCAAAAAATTCCTCGTCCTTTTGATCGAGTATCCACTTGTCGCGAATCACTCCGGCACCATGAATGATACCGACCGGCGTGCCGTGGTTTTGCCAGAGGCTCTGAAAGGCGTTCCGTAGGTCTGCATCACGACTCACATCCACGGCCTCGTAAATTACGGTGGCACCGAGCTGTTCCAGGCCACGAATACTATCCCGCAACTCCCGCTGCTGAATCAGCTGCCGATAGGCGGCTTCCAATTCGCGCGGATTGCTCAACCCAGGATCGCGCTGCAGAAGCGCGCGTTTCAATGCAGCAGCTTCTTTTAAGTCCCGGAGTTCTTCAGGCTCTGCGGCTCCAAGAGGGGTACGTCCCCAAATGACAAAACGCGGTTGAAACGCTTTGGCCAATGGCACAAGGGAGGCCGCCGTAACACCTCGAGCTCCACCGGTTACCAGAATCAGATCACCCTTGGCCATCACGGGTTCCTGGCCTGCATTAACGGGGAAAGACTGATCATGCAGAGCGAGGCGGATCATCTGATCACGGCTGATGCCGAGTTCCACCGGGCCATCCATCAATAGCCCATCGAGACAGCGCATCGCCGCTTCAATTCCATCCGTAAAATCGCGGCCGAGGTCCAGGGCGCGAGCATGAATCCCAGGCCATTCCTCTTTCACTGTTTTGGCCAGAGCACTCAAAGCACCGCCAAAGACCTGGGTGCTGCTTTGCAGTCCATCCAATCCAAATCGTCCGCCATTGCGTGTCACGACTGCAAAAAGACTTTGATCAGGCTGAGCGCACAACGCGGGCCCGCAGCGACGCAAGAGGCGGAACGCATGACCCAGCCATCGTATAGGTGGAACTTCCAACTTCGGGGTAGCCAGGAGAATAAGACCATGCAGAACCTCAGGCACTTGCAGGCGATCGGCCTGCGCCATCGAAACAAGGCGCGCTTGAATGCCTCGTTCCTGAAGTTTCAGCATAATGTTGCGGGCGAGGTTGCTGCCGTCATCACCAATCCGGACTTCGGTGCCAGCTTGCCAGGTGCGGGCATGGCCCTGGGCTTGAAAAAGTTCCGCATCGAGGCGCTGCAGATGAAGTGCAGCCAAGAGATGATTGGCATCGGCCTCGGGTTCTTCTTCAAAATCCTCGGCATCCAACGCATCGGCAAGCGTAACGACACGGGCCGCAGCTATTGCTCCGGCCCGGAACGGTTCTACGGAATCCTGGACGTCATCAGCTGAGGCGACTGGACTTTTTTTTTTGCTCAGATCCCAATCCGCATGACGGTGATCCGGTTCCAGCAGCGACTGTTCCGCCAATTGTTCAGCATCACCGAGACCTTCCCGTGCCAGCTGCAAAAGATCGCTGACCGTTTCCAGGGCGCCAACTTTGTCCTGGGTTGCACTTTGCAAGCCGGGAATCAATTCGGCCAAGGCGGAAAAAATCTCAACTTTCTTGATGGAGTCGATTCCCAAATCGGATTCCAGACTCATGGAACTCGTGAGGACTTCCTGAGGATACCCGGTTTTGTCGGCTAGAATCTGATAAACGATATCTTCCGCACCGCTGCTCATGATTTTTGTGAGGGGCGAAACTTCTTCCGGGGTTTCTGGTGCCGTGGAACCGCCCAACAATTGGAAAAGATCCGCGATGCTGCGCAAGCGATTCAATTCATCAGCG
>JACCDX010532494.1_pt1 | contig 12669 bp, 10 predicted proteins | sample 7449681 | NCBI WGS metagenome assembly JACCDX01 (sample SAMN15323450, study PRJNA562643) | freshwater metagenome | isolation source: river surface water | place: USA:Blue River Watershed | collected 2017-08-18
AATTTAAAAATGGAAAATCTTCAACTGTTCCTGCTGATTCTGCAGGTTATTATTGCTGTTGTAATGATTGTTTTGGTCTTAATCCAAAAATCTGATGGCGATTCTTTAAGCGGTATTGGTGGCGGTTCGGGCGGTCTTAATTCTGTAATGTCAAGCAAGGCTTCAGCCAGCGCACTTACCAAAGTTACAATGATATTGATCGGAATTTTTATGCTTAACTGCTTAATTCTGGCCTCAATTTCTAACGCTTCGAAAAAAGCGATTCAGGAAGAATTGGAAAAAACCATTATTGAACAAGAAACAATTTCACCTTCAGAACCGGTTTTGGACACTACTCCGAAAGCTCCAAAAGTTGATTAACTTACCCTTCGACAAGCTCAGGGTGACCTGAGTTTTTAATAACAAAATGTATAAGTCATGAAAGTTACAGCTCTAAATCAAACTCACCGCGATCAAGGCGCGAAAATGGTTGAATTCGCTGGCTACGATATGCCAGTTCAATATCCAGACGGAATGTTGAAAGAACATGAATGGACACGCTCTGGCAATGTTGGAATTTTCGACGTTTCGCACATGGGACAATTCATTGCTGAAGGCGCTGAAGTTGTAAAATTTTTATCTCACATCACCCCAACAGATTTCTCTTTAAGCACTCCTGCACTCGCTAAATACACGGTTTTAACTAACCCAGAAGGTGGCATTATTGATGATTTGATCATCACTAAAATCACCGACACTAAATTTTTCATCGTTCTAAATGCCGGCTGCAAAGAAAAAGATGCCGCTTGGATCAGAAAAAATTTACCAGCGGGAATTTCTTTTACTGAACTTGCTGATCGTTCTCTTATCGCAGTTCAAGGTGGCAAAGCTGAAGCAGTTTTAAACAAATTTTTGGCTTCTGGTGATTTGGCCCAATTGCCTTACATGAATCTTGGAACTTACCAATTCAAAAATGGCGAAGAAGTTTTCATCGGCCGCACTGGCTACACTGGTGAAGATGGTTTTGAAGTTTCGATCAAAAATTCTGCTGCAGCAAAATTCTGGCTTGATATGTCAGCGATGGCCGAAGTTAAACCAATCGGCCTTGGCGCTCGCGATTCACTTCGTTTAGAAATGGGTTACCCGCTTTACGGACACGATTTGGACGATACAACTTCTCCAATCGAAGCTGCATTGGGTTGGGTTGTGAGCAAAAGCAATACCAGCTTCATCGGTTCTGAAAGAGTTTTGAAAGAAAAAGCAGAAGGCGCCAAACGCAAAAGAATCGGCGTAAAATTACTTGATCGCGGTATTGCTCGCGAAGGTTCTGAAGTTAGAAAAGATGGTAAAAAAATCGGTGTACTAACGAGTGGTGGATTTTCACCAAATCTAAAAGTTTCAATCGGTCAGGGTTATTTTGATCCTGCTGTTGCGAAAGTTGGCGATGAAGTTCAAGTGGTTGTTCGCGATCGCGAAATTCCTGCAGTTCTTACTTCACCAGTTTTTGTTGAAGCAAAAACTAAATCAGTAAAAAAATAATTTTTAACAAACAAACACGGAGAAACTATGAAATTTACTAAAGACCATGAATGGATCAAAGTTGAAGGCGATGTTGCAACAATCGGAATTACCGAATATGCTGCTGAAGCTCTAGGCGAATTGGTTTATGTTGAACTTCCAAAAGTTGGCAATGTTTACAAAGTTCATGATGCTTTTGCCGTTGTAGAATCTTCAAAATCTGCGAGCGACGTTTATATTCCAGTTGCAGGAGTTGTTGTAGCTGCTAACGATGCATTAACTTCTCAACCAGAATTAGTGAACAATTCTTCTTACAATGAAGGCTGGATCGCTAAAGTTAAAATGAGCAATCCTGCTGATTTGGATGGCTCTATGGACGAAGCTGCTTACAAAGAATTTTTGAAAAATAGCTAAAAGAGTATGTGAAAATGGACCCCGTCATTCGACGGGGTGACAAGTTATTAGTTTGGCTTGACACCTCACTCTTCTTGTCACCCCGGCTTTATGCCGGGGTCCATTTTTTTACAAATAAAACTTATTCAAAAAACTATCCGCCCTTCCCTCAAGAAGCTCTTCGATCAAATCAGAAACTTTCAGATTCACCTTCTCCACCAGCTTCATCTCTTCTCTGCCAAATTTCCCCAAGACATAATCTGCCGTTTCAAATTCTTTATTTTCCGGCCTGCCAATTCCAAGACGCAAACGCAGATAATGTTTATCGATCATCTCATCCAAAGATTTTAAACCATTGTGACCGGCATTTCCGCCGCCGATTTTAACTTTTATTTTGCCCAAAGCTAAATCGAGATCATCGTGAAAAACTAAAATATTTTTCGAATCAATTTTGTAAAAGTTCGCGGCTTCAGCAACAGCAAGGCCCGAGCGATTCATAAAAGTGTGAGGTTTAAGTGCGATAATTTTTTTGCCATCAATTACACCAGAAAAAACTTCACTCTTAAATTTTTTTGATTGCGCAACCAAACCAAAATCTTCAATAATTTGATCAAGCAACAGAAAGCCAAAATTATGACGAGTTAACTCATATTCAGGACCAATATTTCCAAGCCCAACCAAGAGATACATAAGTTATAAAATTTATTGAAAAATGAGACGAAATTTTTAGACAGATTAAACAAATATTTCCCCCTAAATCTACCAAGATGCCAAAAAAATCATTAAAAATTCTTCTCGTTGCAATTCTGTGCACTGCTTTTGCTTGCGATAGAACTCCACCAAAAGAACCTTATCTTCTTTCAAACGACCAAGAAATAAGAAAACTTGAACGCTCAGATCACAAATTCTGCAACTCGCTTGATTTAAATTCCGGTGCTGCCAATAAAAGCTTCAACGGCGATTTATATTGGCATTGTCGCCTTTCCATGGCGAAATATAAGCTAAAAACCAATGTTGGTTCAGCAAAAAATTTAGATTATAACGCCAAAATCAGCGACTTGGTAACAAAAATTTCACTAAATCTTTCCGAAGCTAAAGAATCAGTTTTTATCAAAGAAAATAAAAAAATTGATGCGCGCGATCATGAAAAATGCGTCGCTTTAGGTTACGATTTCGATATTTCCGATCGCCTTAAAACCGATCAATATTTGCTATGTCGCAAAAGATTAATTGATGATCAACAACTTGATCCGCCTTACGGAGTTGATGCTTATTTAAAATATCCCAACCGTTCTTATAATTTAAGTTTTGTGCTGGATACACGCATCGACAACGAAACTAAAAGATATAAAGATACCGAAACTAATTATCCGACTTGCTTAAAATTCTTTAATGACAAAGAAAATTCTAAATTATGTTTTGCAGCGCAAGACCAATCCAGAGCTTGTTTGAAAGAACTCACCGGCAAAAGATTTAAAAAAGAATCGGAACAAAAAACTATCTGCCAAAAACAAGCTTACGAAAGATTTCCTGATTCATTTTTAAGAGATGGTGATCAAAGACAAAAAGATATTGAGCAAGCCAAAATCAATGCCGATCTTTACAATAATAACAGTTTTACCGCACTTGGAATTGACGCTGCGGATATTGAGTTATTTGAATCAGGAGACACTGCAGATGCACAATATGAAGCTAGAGAAAAGCAAAAACAGTTAGAGAAAAATGTAAATTCAAAAAAGGGAATTTATAGCAGATATGGCCTGACCAAATTACGTCAAAAATATATTATCGCTTGTCAGCAAAATGCCGATTTGATTGTGCAAAAATATATCGACGACGAGACAAAAATATGTAATGATATTGGTGATTATAAACCTAAAGAAGATTTGATTTAACCTCCTGTGAAAAAGGAGGTTTTTTACTATGACATCTCCAACATCTTGCGCAAAGGCCCTTCAGCTTTAATTCTTAAAGCCTCATCCAATTGCAATTCACCACCAAATCCCGATTTATCGCCATATTTCATCACTAAATAAAGCTTCTCTAAAGTGTTAAGTTGCATGTGCGGACAGTTGTTACACATGGTGCAACCGGCGCGATCTTCAAAATAACATTCATAAAATTTTCCACTCGGATTATTTTTCTGCATTTGGTGAATGATGTGCGGCTCGGTCAAAACGATGAATTCGCCGCCTTGATTATCGGTAGCAAATTTTAAAAGTGCCGAAGTTGATCCAATGGTATGGGCATACGAAAGCAGTGCTTGCGGGCATTCCGGATGGGCAATAACTTTTGCTTGCGGGTGATTGGCAATTAATTTCACCAATTCTTTTTCGCTGAATTGTTCGTGAACCATACAAGATCCGTTCCACAAAATCATTTTGCGACCCGTAACTTTTTCTAAATATCGGCCCAAATGTTGATCAGGCGCGAAGATAATTTCTTGGCTTGCCGGAATTTGATCGATGATTTTTTTGGCGTTGGAAGATGTGACGATAATGTCAGACAAAGCTTTGATATCGGCCGAGCAATTGATGTAAGTCACCACGATTGCGCCTTGGTGTTTTTTCTTAAATTCGGCGAAAGGAATGGGCTGGCAAGAATCTTCCAAACTGCAACCCGCTTTTAGATCGGGAACTAAAACGCGTTTTTTTGGGGATAAAATTTTCGCAACTTCCGCCATAAATTTTACGCCGCAGAAAATAATTTCATCAGCGTCAGTTGCCGCAGCTTTGCGCGACAAATCAAGAGAATCGCCAATAAAATCTGCAATATCTTGAATTTCTCCGTCTTGATAAAAATGCGCCAGAATCACGGCGTTGCGTTCTTTTTTTAAGCGAAGAATTTCTTCTTCAAGGTTTGTGGGAATTTCGTATTTCATACTTTGATTTTAAAAACTGGACCCCGTCATTCGACGGGGTGACAAGAAAAAATAGGGTGTAAAGCCAAACTAATTATCACAACAACTCATAAATTGTCACCCCAACCCATAACTTGTCACCCCGTCGAATGACGGGGTCCATTAATTTTAACTTAATCCAACTATTTCAAAAATTTCTTTCTTCGTTTTCGCGGCGATTTCTCGCGCCTGATTTTTGCCCTCAGCTAAAACCTGACGAATGTAAGTCTGGTCTTGCTTAAAGCGGTTTAAATTTTCTTGGATTGGACGTAATTTTTCGATCAAACTTTCCGCCAAATCGGTTTTGAATTTGCCGTTTCCTGCGCTTTCATATTCTTTGGCAATTTCTTGTGGAGCCTTGTTTGACGCCGCTGAAAAGATGTTTAATAAATTGTAAATTTCTGGACGTGCTTCGTCAAAATTAATGGTGGCAAACGAATCGGTTTTGGCTTTTTTAACTTTCTTCAAAATCTCTTCCGCGCTGTCAGTTAAATTGATGCGCGATAAATCTGATTCATCCGACTTACTCATTTTTTTGGTGCCATCTTGCAGCGACATAATGCGCTTCACATCTTTTACAATCATCGGTTCCGGCAATTTAAAATATTCGCAATTGAAACGACGATTAAATGCACCAGCTAAGTCACGAGTTAATTCAAGATGTTGTTTTTGATCTTCGCCGACGGGAACTAAATCGGCTTTGTAGAGCAGAATGTCAGCAGCCATTAGAACTGGATAGGAGTAGAGCCCAAGATTTTCATTCTCCGCCGATTTTTCTTTAAACTGCGTCATCCGATTCAACCAACCCATCGGCGTTAAAGTCCCTAAAACCCACGCCAATTCTGCATGTTCAGCAACATCACCTTGCACAAAAAGTGTCGATTTTTTTGGATCTAAACCACAGGCCAAATAAACAGCGGCGGCGTCTAAAATATTTTTTTGTAATTCTTTTGGATCTTGCGGCAAAGTGATCGCGTGCAGATTCATCACGCCGAAAATGCAGCGGTGATTTTCTTGCAGATCAATCCAGTTGCGAATTGATCCGAGATAATTTCCTAAATGTAAATTTCCTGTAGGTTGAATTCCCGAGAAAACTGTTTTCATCTGATTTGAATTTTGGGGTTGGCGCCAAAGAGCGCGGCACATTAATTTCGCGATCTTGTAAGGCAAGCAGACGATTATTGGATTTATATATTTGATTAACCAACCAGAGTTGTCATTGCTAGACCAGAAAAACTTAAAAATACACTGGCTTGCCGCGCTGAGCTCGCAATGACGGCGAGGAGACATCGTTAGTCAAATATAAATCCCAAATTATTGGGAAAGAGTGGTAGTCTTATTTTGGCTTTCCACAGATTCTCTGCGACTCAAAACTTGATCAACTTTACTTTTTTGGTGCGATGCTATTTTACCACCAATTACACTAAATGCCTCGGTAGAATGAATGCGTCCGGAAGGCGCTTCTTTTTTCGATCCTCTTTCCACAATATCATCGGTGATTTTACTGGCTCGAGTTTCTTTGACAAAGCTAAATTCTTTTTGTCTCAGCGGCATTTCGCGTCTTAAATCTGGTAAAACTTCATCTCTAGCCATATCTTTTTTATATTCCAATCTTTCACCAACCAAAGCTCCCACAGTCTGAGACGTGTAATTGCCGTTATTCACTACTTTTAAAAAAGCGTAAGAAACTGTGTCTGGCGCTGAAAATGTTGATAATACTGCAATCAGCGAGCTATTTCCTTTTTCAATAGCCATATCCAAAACACTTTTGTCGCCTTGGCGATAATTGACATCAGCACCGCAATGCATCAGCAAAACTGCCAACATTGGCTGACCATCTTTGACCGAATTAAAAAGTAATTCATTGATGTTAACCTTATCAATATCGACATCGAGAATTCTTTCTATTTCAAGTTCAATGGCGGTTTTATTTTCTTGAATTTGTGGTTTTTCATCTTCAGAAGATCCTGATTCATCATCAAATTCAGGAATCTGGAATGGATCTATTTGTGTTTCTAAATCGGAGCTAATTTTTCTTTCTTGCTCTAATATTTCGAAACTACTTTCACTTGGTTCTCGAACTTTTTCTTGCACCAATTCAACTTCAACTTTTAGCGGTTCGACATCTCTCTCAAAATTTTCGACCACTGCTTTTAACGGAAATTCTTGGTCATTTTCTTGTTTTTCTCTGGCGGCAATTTCTTCCTGTCTTCTAGCTTCGATCAATTCTTCGTAAAGCTCCAAAGCCATCATTGATCGCGCGATCATGATTTGTTCTTGTTCAAATCTTTCGCGCTGGACTTCTTCGCGCTGCGCCATTCTTTCTCTTTCCAAATCTCTTTTTTGTGATTTTTCGAGATCTCTTTCTAACTTTTCTTCGCGCTCTCTTTCTCTTTGTAAGCCTTCTTCTTTTTGCTGATCAGAATTTAAACTGCGCGCACCATTTTCTTTTAAAAATCCTGTTACTTCACTGCCAATTCCAACTATTTCGGCAAAATCTAAAACGGTAAAACCATAAGCATTTTTCTCGTTAATTCGAGCACCAAGATTTAGTAATGTTTGTAAATCTTGAGTCGATTTACCCGACAACATTGCCGCCATTAAAGGGCTTAAACCACATTCGCCAAATTTGCTGAATTCTTTATCTAAGCCGCATTTTTCGTGAAATTTTAACGATTTTTCCAACGAATTATTGGAAGCGCAGGAAATGATAAAAATTTCGTTAGTAATTTTCTCAATTCTGTCCTGAATTTTTTGACGTTTTTCACTGGGTTTTTGCTGAGTTTTATTTATTTCATCATCGAGCTTTTTTTCTTTTTCGAGTGCTTGCAATTCTTGCAAATAAGCCTGCAATTTTGCGGGCATTGATTTTAATATCTTGGCAATCTTAGGATTTTGTGAGGTGAAATTTTCTTTATCACCCAACATTTCTTGGATAAATTTTTTAACAAATTCTACATCAATTTTCTCTTCATCAAATCGATTTCTCGGCTGATTCGAATCTTTTTTAGTCATAAAAAAATTTAATCTTATAAATTGCTTTGCAAGGCAGCGCACTCTAATTTCGCGATCTTGTAAGGCAAGTGGATGGTCGCTGGTTTTATCCTGAGCTTGGTCGAAGGGTTGAAAATCAGAGGAAAGTCCGGACTCTTTGAGGGGAAAATACCAGCTAACGGCTGGCCACGCAGCCTGAATAAACTAAGGCGGCTGAGGGAAAGTGTCACAGAGAATATACCGCCAGCACAAGTTGCCCGCTTGATTTTATGCCAACCTTAATCGGGAGTGTTTAGTCGCGGCCTCTTTTGTTTGGTAAGGGTGAAAACGCGAGGTAAGAGCTCACGCGCTTGCTTGGTAACAGGCATTTGGAAAAACCCTATTTAGAGCAAGACCAAATAGGAACGGCAAGTTTCTTCAATGAAACAATGTCCCTCACATTGTCGTTCGGGTAGGTTGCTTGAGGTTAACAGCGATGTTAATCCTAGATGAATGATCGTCGTCCGCTTACGCGAAAGCTACAGCGCGATACAAAATCCGGCTTATAGCTTGTCTTACATTTTTAAACCTCCTTTGAAAAAGGAGGTGGCGCGAGAGCGCCGGAGGATTTACTAGAGTTACAGGTAATCTAAGAAAACTCCCCGTAACTCTAGTAAATCCTCCGTCACGCCTTGCGGCGCGACACCTCCTTTTACAAAGGAGGTTTTTACAACTCGTCCTTGATTAAAAACATGCTCACAACCAACGAAGTCCGCACTAAATTTCTCGATTATTTCGCCAAAAATGGCCACGAGATTATTTCCTCTAGTCCACTGATTCCGCATAACGATCCGACTTTGATGTTTACCAATGCTGGGATGAATCAGTTCAAAAATTATTTCACTGGCGTGGAAGTGCCGAAATTCAAACGTGCCGCCACTTCACAAAAATGTGTGCGCGCTGGTGGAAAACATAATGACCTCGACAATGTTGGCTTCACAGCACGTCATCACACATTCTTCGAGATGTTGGGTAATTTTTCTTTTGGCGATTATTTTAAAGAAGAGGCAATTTTCTTCGCGTGGAATTTCTTAACCAAAGAACTTGGAATCAACAAAGATAAGCTTTTGGTAACTGTTTATCACACTGACGACGAAGCGGCGGATTTATGGAAAAAAATCGCCGGACTCTCTGATGAGAAAATAATTCGCATTGCAACCGACGATAACTTTTGGTCGATGGGCGATGTTGGGCCTTGCGGTCCGTGCTCCGAAATTTTTTACGATCACGGCGATAAAATTTTCGGCGGCGTACCCGGAAGTAAAGATCAAGATGGCGATCGTTATATTGAAATTTGGAATTTGGTTTTCATGCAATTTGAAAAACACAAAGATGGCAAAATGACACCATTACCAAAACCATGTATCGACACTGGAATGGGTTTAGAACGCGTCACTTCTGTGTTGCAAGGTGTTCACGATAATTATGAAACTGATATGTTTAAGAATTTAATTTCTGGAATTCAGAAAATTATTTAAACAGCTATTTCCCCCAACTGTCATACTGAACGAAGTGAAGGATCTCGTGAAGTTTATTTAATTAGCTATCCCATCCAAACTCATGAGATCCTTCACTTCGTTCAGTATGACAATGGTTTATAAAGTGTTTGTTGGTTTTATGGGTTTTAATGTTCCATTCCACCACCACCGTGGGAATTGTTATTCTGAGATTTTATATCAGCCGCATGATGATTATGCTGAGCATGATGAAAAGGGTTCTCGACACGAGCTTGCACCGATCCAGCATTATCAATCATTTGTCCCATCGCATCGCTAACACCGCGCACATTCTCTTTAGTTACAACATTAGCACGATCAGCAACTTTAGCCGTAATCGTCCAATTACCAGTTTTGGCAGCAGTTTGTAAGATGCTTTCTCCGCCTTGAATTGCGTTAACATTGGCTCCATCAGTAATCAAACTTCCCACCAAGGCGGAATTTCCACTTAAAACCGCATTGTGAAGCTGTTCTTCTCTAGTTAATTCTTTATCATTTTCTGGTTCAGCTTTTTCTTCACCCTCGCCTTTTTCTTTCTCTTCCAGCATCGATTTTAATCCAGACTTGCCGTCATTTTCTTTCAAAAGATCGTGTAATTCCTGATGTCCAGTCACCATCACTAAATCTAAAACCGTCATGCCCATTTTATTGGTGGCGTTGATGTCGGCACCTTCTTTAATTAAGAAATCCATCATCTCATGTTCTACACCAATCATCGCCGCAAAATGAGCCAGATTATTGCCATCGGGTGATTGAAAATTGATATTGGCACCGTTGGCGATAAGCCATTGCAAATATTTTTTATTTCTGCCGCCAGCAAGAGCAGCCGCAAGCGCGTTTAATTTTCCGCTTTTACCGAATTTATTTAGATCTTGTATATTCAGGCCACAAGCCGCAAAGAACTCTCCAACTTCTTCCATTGAAAGAGTTGAAGCGCAGGAAATAATAAAAATTTCGTGAGCAATTTCGTGTAATTTTTTATCGAGCGCCGCGCCTTCTTTTTCTAAATCTTTGAGAAATTGTTTAAGCTGATGCTGCATCTCTTCTAAAATCGCATTCTGCTCAGAATTTAAATCTGATTTTTTGCGCGATTTAAAATCTTCGACTAACTTCTTGGCGAAGCCTTTAACATCTTCGCTGTTAATCTTAATATGATCTTCACCTTCAAGATTTTCAAAGTTTTCAGAATCTGATTTTGTAAAACCAAAAATTTTACTAAGAAATCCATCCACCATTAAAATTTTTCAAATTGTTAATATTTTTAAGCAGACATAGCAGCTCCACCACTGCTTCTGTCACTACTTCTGCTACCACCAACATTATATTTCTTCAATAATTCTTCTCTCTTCGAAATTTCTTCTGAAATTTGAGAAGAAAACAAAACCGTTTCTGTTGCAACTTCAACTCCTACATGCACCTGAGATTTCTGATCTCCAATCACTTGTGCTTCTTTGATTAAATCTTCATTACCATCAGTAAGATTTCTTCTTGTATCTATTTCTGCCTGAAAAGCTGTAACACCAACTATATCGGTGCGACCAGTATTCACCGCTGCTTGCACCGCGGTTACACCATTTTCACTAGCATTAACATCGGCACCGTGAGCAATTTCCTGCCTTACTGCACTAAGATCAACGCGCCTGATTGATTCGAATAATTCTTTATTTTTATCTCCTTGATCTTCGCCTTCTCCCGCCAAAGCTTTACTAAATTTTTCTTGGAATGAACCTTTCTGGCCGCCCTTACCTTCAATAAAATCAGCCAATTTGGCACTATCTTTGCCGCCAACATTGGCAATATCCAAAGCGGTCATGCCCACTTTATTTTCAGCATTAATTTCAACACCAGAGTCAATCAAAGTTCCCATCATTTTTTTATCAACACCAAGCTCCACCGCAAAATGTGCCGCGGTATTTCCGGTTTCTGGGGATTTCTCATTCGGATTAGCTCCAGCTTCCACCAAACCTGCAACATTATCTTTTCTTCCGCCCGCAACTGCAGCAGTTAGCGGATTTAGCGTTGGATCATCTTTACTAAAATTATTTAAGAAATTCGGATCTTTGTCGAGGCCACATTGTTGCGCAAATTTTATGCATTCATCGGTCGATTTAGTCGAACCGCAGGCAATAATAAAAACTTCTTTAGAAATTTCAGTTAATCTTTCAGCACTTACCCCACCCTTTTCCAGCTCGATCGAATAGCGATCCAAGCGGTATTTCATGCCTTCCACGGCATTATTCTGAGCCTCACTAAGACCAGCGCGTGGATCTTCGCTAAAAAACCCAGGCTGCTTGTCAAAGCCTTCTTTGAATAACTCATCTGCAAAATCTTTTACAAAATCAGCATTAAATTTTGGCATTCACTAATTTGATGAAGTTATCAATTCCAAAGAGCGCAATGAAAGAACCCATGCGCGGCCCTTGGTCTTGGCCGAGTAAAATTTGATATAAAGCTAAAAACCAGTCACGCATGATTTTTTCATAGCCGTGATTTTTACCAACTTGGAAAACTAAATTTTGTAGTAATGCACCATCATTTTTTTGTTCTTCAGTGGCATTTTGTAAAGTTTCAACAAGTTCGCGAAGTGCTGATTTCTCTGTTTCAGTGGCTTCACGATATTTTTTATTTTTAGCGATAAAATCGTTATAATAATTGATCGCATTCGTCACCATTTTTGCCAAAAGTGGTGAATTTTCTTTAGTTAATCCGGCTTGGTATTTTGAAATGAAACCCCAAAGCACCGAGTCATTTTCAGGGTTGCAAGCACTCGCCAAATTTAGAAGTAACGAGTAACTCAAATTAAAATTAATCGCTGGAATTTTTCCTTCATGAATGTGGAAGGCAGGATTATCAAGCTTCGCGGCCTCATCTTGTTTCTCAAAGCTTTGAGCAAAAGTTAAATATTCATCCATCGCTTTTGGAATCACATCAAAATAAAGACGTTTGGCGGTCTTTGGTTTTTGATACATAAAAAGTGCCATCGATTCAGCTGGGGCATACTTCAACCAATCTTCAACTGAAATGCCATTTCCTTTCGATTTAGAAATTTTTTCGCCAGTGTCAGATAAAAACATTTCGTAAGTGAAATTAACTGGAGGAACGCCGCCCAAGATTTCGCAGACTTTGCGATAGATTCTTTCATTTGGTTGATGATCTTTTCCGTAAATTTCGTAATCAACGCCAAGTGAATACCAGCGCGCTCCGAAGTCGATTTTCCACTGCAATTTGCAATTTCCGCCAGTAACCGAAATTTCTTTCTCAACACCTTTTGTATCAACGTAAATTACGGTGCCTTTTTCTTTGTTGATGCCTTTGACGCCTTTATCGATAACGATTCCCGATTCAGGATCG
>JACCDX011419471.1_pt1 | contig 12665 bp, 7 predicted proteins | sample 7449681 | NCBI WGS metagenome assembly JACCDX01 (sample SAMN15323450, study PRJNA562643) | freshwater metagenome | isolation source: river surface water | place: USA:Blue River Watershed | collected 2017-08-18
CCTTGCTATGGTGGTATGCTTCATCGTGGTTATTTTCATTCTGTTTTAGAACTTCAAAAATTATGTACCAGTAATAATATTATTTTAAATGTACAAACTTTAGGTAATGAATCACTAATTAACAGAGCAAGATGTTTTTATACATCATTAATACTTGCAAATCCTCACATTGATTATTTATTATTTATAGATAGTGATATTACATTTGATCCCAGAACAATTTTAAGAATGATACAGTTTAAAAAAGAAATTGTTTGTGCAGTTTATCCAAAGAAAGGTTTAGATTTTGAAAAAATTATTGAATTATCTAAAAATCAAACTGTAAATAAAGATAATATTCAACAATTAGCACTTGATTATGTAGTTAATTTTGATAATAATAATATTGAAGTTCAAGATGGATTTGCTAAATGTTTATATGCAGGAACAGGTTGTATGTTAATTCATAGAAAAGTATTAGATTTAATGAAAGAAAAATTTCCCGAGAAAAAATATTTGAATGATGTTGGAGGATATAATGTGTCTCCTGAAGTTATTGATAATTTTTATTCTTTCTTTAACACATTTGTTTGTGAAAAAAGTAAAAGATTATTATCTGAAGATTATGCTTTCTTGGAATTATGGCGTTCAATGGGTGGAGATGTATGGATTGATCTTCAAGCAAATTTAATACATACAGGTACATTTGATTTTATTGGTTCACTTGGTTCTCAATTGGTTTATATTGATCAAATGAATAGAAAAAAATTAACTGAACCTGAAAATAAAAACGGTGAAGAACAAAAATAATTAATAAATTTATATTTATTAAAATATAAATCTTTATAAAAATAATTTTTTAAATTTAAAAATAAAATAATTTTTTTATTTTACCATGTAGATAAAGCAGATCTCTTCCATGTATTAGTTGCAACACAAATGTATACATAATTAGAATCATAAATAATTTGTCCAGCTGTACCAGTAGCACCACTTGAACCAGGAGCACTTCCTGCTAAAACAAGATTTTGAACTGTTTTTCCTGATAATGTTTGAGTTGAATTAGTATCAACCATTGTTTTAGTAGTAGCTCCAGTATAAACTTGGAGTAAATCATTATCATTATCCCATGCAATTTGACCATCTGCAGAAAGAGATGGTGAAGCAGCATTAGGTAAAATTAAATTACCACTAGTCATGTTAACAGTTGATGAAAAAGTGACACTTCCAGTTATAATAGGAGATGATAAAGTTTTATTTGATAAAGTTTGAGTTGAATCAGTATCAACCATAGTTTTATATCCAGTACCTGTTCCAACAGTTAATAAGTTAGCATTCCAATTGATTAATCTATCAGTTGAAGGTATAGAACCAGAATTGGGAACACCTAATGTAACAACATTAGTAAGGGTTGAATTAGTAGCAGTTAAGTTTGTAATAGTAGCAGTTCCTAAAGTTGAAGTTCCTGATACATTTAATGTAGATGATAAAGTAGCACCACCAGATACTGATAAAGTTCCTCCAACTGAAGCATTATTGGTTACTGTAGCTGAGTTAAGAGTAGCTGCTCCTGAAGTTGATAAAGTTAATAAAGAAGAAGAACCAAAAACATTAAGTGTTGATGATAAAGTGGTAGCACCAGTTACTCCAAGACTAGATGATAAAGTAGTTGCACCTGATACACCTAAAGTTGATGATAAAGTAGTTGCTCCAGATACTCCTAAAGTTCCAGTAACTGAAGAACTCTTTAATGCATTTGTTCCACTACCAGATTGATTAATAATACCAGCACCACTTTGGTTTAAGTTATTGTTGGCATCTTGAGTAATAGATTGGGTAGTCATAGCACCATTTACATCTAAAGTACTATTTAATGTAGTAGCACCATTAACAGTTAAAGTTCCTGATACTGTTGCAGAATTAAGAGTAGCAGCTCCTGAAGTTGATAAAGTTGATAATGATGTTGCTCCAGATACACCTAAAGAACTACCTAAAGATGTTGCACCTGATAAAGTAGTAGTTCCATCAATTACTAAACTATCAAAATTATTAATACTTCCATCTGTAGATTTTAATTGCCAATTACCAGAACCCCCAACAATAATATTTGCATAATTTGAGTTTCCTGTTCCAGCAACTATAATTCCTGAACTAATAGCAGATGCATTTGATCCATTATAGTTAAGAGTAAATGTTTGATTGGTAATTGATGAGTTAACACTGGTAGCAGTTATAGAATCAGTATCAATATTATCAGTTACATTAAGATTACCTGTCACATTAGATGTACCAGTCACAACTGATGAACCATTAACATTTAAATTTTCAGTAGTAAATGATGTGGCAAATCCATTTACTTGGTTTTCGAGTCTTCGAACACGTCTTGATAAAGTCATTTTAATATATATTTAAATAATATTTTTTTTTTAGTTTATAAAAAATAAAATTTTTTATTAAACGAATTAAAAAAATTAAATTACAAATTATTTCTTAATATTAATTTATATACATATATATTTAATTATATTGTTATTCCTCCAGTATTTGAACATATAGCATTAACATACCAATATCCTCCAGAACCGTCTGATGCGATTTCAATAGTATCCCCAGATGTACATAATCCAACACCACTTACAAATTTTATAGTTGATTTATTACTAGAAAAAGAAATACCACCAACAGAACCATTATTATTAAATATTCCTATATAATAATCAGGTTGTCCTGCATCAATATCAAAACTTAAATTAATATTAATATTTGCTCCTAATCCTGATGTAGCAAAATCACCTATATAAACAAATTTATAAGTATATCCTGGAGAATTACGACTTAATGGCACTGTAAAATTTATATCTGAACTTACGTTCCCCAAGAAAAATGAATTACCAGAATAAGTAGAGTCTAATACTAAACTTGTATCTCTATAATTTATTTTTGATATTAGTGAATTTGTAATAGATAAATTACCATTTAAATTAGCTGAAATAGTACCTGCATTAAAATTACCAGAACTATCCCTTAAAATAATTGTATTAGCAGTATTTGACGATGTTGCAGTTGTTGCACTATTTGAAACTTTCCCTGCCGTTGTTATTGTATTTAATTTAGAATCACTAATAGAACCTGCCAACATAGTATTTGTGACGGTACCAATATCACCAGTAGTTACTACATTACCAGAGACATTTGGGAAAGTAATTGTTCCTGAAGCAGTAGCATTTGCTTGTAAAATTGTATTTCCTGAAGTAGAACCGATTAAACTCATTGAAGTTAAATTTGCTATTGATGACACATTTGAACCTAAATTAACTGTAGTTGCACCAATAATTATATTAGAATTTGCTAACATAGAATTTGTGATTGTAGCACTATCTCCAGTAGTAACTACAATACCAGTGACATTCGGAAAAGTAATTGTTCCTGAAGCAGTTACATTTGCTTGTAAAGTTGTATTACCTGAAGATGAGCCTTTAAGACTTATAGTATTTAAATTGGTTATATTTCCACCTGTTCCTCCTAAGCTAAAAGAACTTGAACCAATTGTTATACTTGAATTAGATAATTTACTATTTGATATTGAACCAGCTAACATTGTATCAGTGACAGTACTATTATCTCCAGTAGTCACAATATTACCTGATACATTTGGGAATGTTAAATTTCTTGCAGTAGTTGCTCCTGAAGATAATGTTGTATTCCCACCTGAACCCACTATACTCATTGATGTTAAATTTGCTAAAGTAGTTGATGTTGAACCTAAAGCAACTGTTGTAGCACCAATAATTACATTTGAATTTGATAATTTGTTATTGGCAATTGAACCTGCTAACATAGTATCTGTTACAGTTCCAGAATCTCCTGTTGTAACCACATTACCAGTGACATTTGGAAATGTAATAGTTCCTGAAGCAGTTGCATTTGCTTGTAAAATAGTATTTCCTGAAGTTAAACCTGATAAATTTATACCTGATGACCCAACTGTTAAATTAGCTAATTTATTTATACCACCACTTGGAGTTGTTAATACAAAAGTATTACTTGAACCTTCAAATAATATAGAAGCTATATTAGCATTTCCATCTCCTTTAACAATAATACCAGAACCATTTGCAGCTGCTGTATTACCACCATAGTTAACATTAATTTCTTGATTTTCAACATTTAAATTTTCAACATTTATATAGTTTATATTTCCAGTACAATTGATATTACCTTCATTAATATTTAAATCTCCTTTAGTAATTGTGACATCTAATTTATTAGTTGATGGTACTGATTGATTTTCTATAACAACAACATTTGAAGAAGCATATATATTTGCATTTCCTGTTATAAATCCTGTACCAGAATTCATATAAGTAGTAGATTGCATAAAAGTAGTTGCAGTCACATATCCAGTGACAGCTAAATTTGTTGAAGAAACATTTCCTTGTATATTACCAAATATATTACCTTCTACTCTTAAATTTCCAGTGACTAAAGCTTCACTATTTCCAGAATTTAAAATTTGAAATTGGTCATTAATAAAAAGTGGACCATTAAAAGTTGTTATATTAGAAAAATTTGCAACACTATTAATATTAGCATTTCCTAACACATCAAGTTCAGTTATATTGCAATTCGTTATATTAGAATTTGTTATATTAGAATTTGTTATATTGGAATTGGTTAAAGTAGAATTGGTTGCAGTCAAATTTTCGGTAGTAAAAGAAGTACTGTATCCATTAATAGTATTTTCGAGTTTATTAACTTTTCTTCTTAATGACATTTATCTAAATATTAATAATATTTATTTTATTTTTTTGTAAAATAAAAATATATATTTTTTTTAAACTAATTATTTTTTTATAAAATTTAAACAATATATTTTATTTAATTAGAGGATATATTAATGAGTGATTTATCTTATTTACAACATAAACTTAAAAAAAAAATGAATCAAAACAAATTTAATATTTTACCAGATAAAAGTAAAATATTATTTATTTGTGCCTTTATTATTATTTTTATAATTAAAGAATTAAAATCAAGTCAAAAATCATATTCTGAAAATCCTTTTGATAGTGATAATAATTCTTCTTATTCCGAAAAATCAGGAATATCTAAATTATTTAGTTCTCTTGGAAATAAATTTAATAATCTTATGCATTTTAATACTTCTGATAATTTAATGGAATCAGATGAAAATAATAATAAAAAATCAAAAATAATTAAAAAATTATTAGAAAATAATAAAGAAAAAGATGAAAAGATTAAAAATATATTTGAATATATGAATAATTTTGATAAAGATCTTAAAAATTTACACGAAAATCTCTATTCTAAAAATTTTAAAAATTATATTCAATCTAAAAAACCATCTCTTTATGACAAACCTAATTTATTTCTAAATCCTGATAATTTTAATAAAGAATATATTCAATATGTTCATAATAATGATTTTATATTAAAAAATCCTAAATTATCCAATCAAATAATTCATCCTCAATTATTTAAAAATTCTGATAAATCTTCTATTTCCAGTTCATCTTCTACTTCTTCCACAATTTCATCTATTTCTACTAATTCAAGTAATACTTCTTTAACTATAAATAAAAATGTTCCTTATCATAATCATTATTTTAATAATTACAATCTAAATCATCATCAAATACCATATCAAAATCAATCCATATTTTATGAAAATCATCAATTACCTTATCAAAATCAACAAATGCCATATCAAAATCATCAATATAATTATTATCAAAATCCTAAGAATCACCAAAATTATCCAAATGGTAATTAAAATATTAATTAAAAATTACAAAATAAATATTAAAAAATAAAAATAAGAAGAGTTTTATGAGATTAAATTTATAAAATAAAATATAAATTTAAATAAATTAATAAAATAAATATGTTTTTTCAACATTTTGATCCTCATAGTGATTTAGGGGGAAATGATTCCGATTCTGAAAATCAATTTTCTAAAAAAAATAAAAATGGTAATTTTGTAGTTATCATTATGGCTGGTGGTGAAGGTAAAAGAATGAATTCTCCTCTTCCCAAAGTTCTTGTACCTATTTTAAAAAAACCAATGTTAGTACGAATTTTAAATATGTTAGATTCTTTTTCACCAAGTCCTCATAAAATATTAATTGTTGTTGGAAAACATCATGATTTAATTAAACAAGTTGTTTCGAAACATATTAAAAATACTCAAAATATTAAATATGTTCTTCAAAAAGAACCATTAGGAACTGGAGATGCTGTTAAATGCTGTTTACCAGAATTAGATAGCAATGATAATGTTTTAATTTTAAATGGTGATGTACCTCTTATTAAAGAAGATACTATTTTGGAGTTTGTTAATAATTGTGATGAAGCAGGTATTATTAGTTTTAATGTTGATAATCCACATGGTTATGGCAGAATACTAAAAAATAAAAAAAAAGAATTTAGATGTATTAAAGAGGAAAAAGATTGTAATGAAGAAGAAAAAAAGATTCAAGAAGTAAATGCTGGTATATATTTTTTTAGTGCAATGGTTTTAAAAACATATATTCCAAAAATAGATAATAATAATAAAGCTAATGAATATTATTTGACTTCAATTGTTGATAAGATTTTGGAAAAAGAAGATTTGGAATTTTTTATTTATAATATACCAGATGATAAAAAATATGAAGTAATGGGAGTTAATACTCAAGACGAACTTCAAAAATTAGAAAGTTTATATCATTTATTTAAATAATTTTTATAATTTAATTAATAACGTTTTTTTTATATATTTATTTTATACTGTTAAAATAATTAATTCAAAATGTGTGGTATTATAGCAATTTTATCTAAATTAAATGAAATTAATAATTTATCAATTAAAAATTTAACTTTAAACAGTCTAAATACTTTATTAAATCGTGGATATGACTCTGTAGGAATATCTTTTATAAAAGATTCTAAAATTCAAACCTTTAAAAAAACTTTTTCTGAAAATAAATCTGCCATACAAAATTTACAAGAATCTATTAATGATTATGAATCATCTAATCAAACTCTTTCTTTTAATTTATCTATTGGTCATAGTAGATGGGCTACTCATGGTTCAAGAACAAATGAAAATGCTCATCCTCATAATTCTTTTTATAATAATTTTTCTTTAGTTCATAATGGTATTATTCAAAATTATAATGAATTAAAAGAATTTTTAAAAAAAAATAATTTTGAATTTAAATCCCAAACGGATACTGAAGTGATTGTTAATTTAATTGAATATTTTTATTTATTTGATTCTTCTTCAAAAAATAATATTTATTTATCTATTCAAAAAACAATTCAACAACTTGAAGGAACTTATGGATTAGCTATTATTTGTGTCAATGAACCAAACAAATTATATTGTGTAAGAAATGGTTCACCATTATTAGTCGGTTCAAATGATAATATTGTTATGGTAACCTCTGAACAATCTGGTTTTTGTAATTTAATTAATAATTATATCACATTAGAAAATGATGATATATGTATTATTGAATTAAATAAAGATACTTTAAAAATTAATACTAAATCAGAATATGAATTAAAAGATGTTACTAAAAATATTTTTCAATTAACTCCTGAACCATTTCAACATTGGACTATAAAAGAAATATATGACCAAAAAAATTCTATTTTAAATGCTTTTAATAATGGTGGAAGAATTTTAAATAATTATGAAGTAAAATTAGGTGGTTTAGATAAATTTAAAAATGAATTAAAAGATGTTAAAAATTTAATTATTTTTGGTATGGGAACATCTTATCATGCTGGTTTATTATCAATTTATTATTTTGAAAATTTATGTAATTTTGATAATGTACAAGTTTTTGATGCAGGGGAGTTTCATGAAAGAAAATTAGCAAATAATAAAAATAAAACTGCTGCTATTTTTATATCTCAATCTGGTGAAACAAAAGATTTACATCATATTTTAACTATTATTAAAAAATATGATATTTTAACAATTGGTGTTGTAAATGTGGTTGATTCTTTAATTGCTAGAGAAGTTGATTGTGGTGTATATACTAATGCTGGTAGAGAAGTTGCAGTTGCATCAACTAAAGTATTCACAAATCAGGTAATTGTTTTAAGTTTAATAGCTATTTGGTTTTCACAAAATAAAAATATTTTTCAACATTTAAGAAGTAATATGATAAAAGATTTACAAAAATTATCTCATCAATTTGAAAATTGTATACTTGATTTAAATGATAAAATGTTTGAGTTATCAAAAAACTTTCATTTTGACAATTTATTTATTTTAGGAAGAGATTTTTTAAAACCTGTTAGTGATGAAGCCTCTCTTAAAATTAAAGAAATCACTTATATTCATTCTGAATCTTATTCAGCTTCTTCTCTTAAACATGGACCTTTTGCTTTATTAAATGAAAATTTTCCTGTTTTCTTTTTATTACAAGATGATGAATATTTGGGAAAAAATCTTAGTACTTTAGAAGAAATTGAATGTAGAAATAGTCCCATTTTTCTTTTCACTTCTTTACATTCTTCTAAAATTCCTAAAAACAAAAATTATTTTATAACCTATTTACCTAATAATAAATATTATCAACCACTATTATTTATTTTATGTATGCAATTATTTGCATATCATTTATCTATAAAAAAAGGTATTGATTGTGATAAACCTCGTAATTTAGCTAAAACTGTCACAACATTTTAATTTTATTTATTAAATATTTTCTCGTATAAATAATTGATATTCATTTGCAGGAGTATTTTTACAATTACAAATATGAGGTTCGTCTTCACCACATAATAAAATAATTTCATTTTTTTGATAATATTCATTTACTAAATCAAAATAAGGTATTCCCCTATGAAAACTTCCATATATAATTAAATTATATTTATGATTTTTAATATCTTCTATTATAGTTTTATCGTTTTCTTCATTTCTATTTGTATTTCTTTCTAATAATTTTGTACATGACATTCCTTTTCCATACAAATTTTCTAAAGGTAAATTATAATCTTTGTATAAATGTTCTATACATGGATAATCATGACAATTATCTTTTAATAAATCTTTAAATCCATGTAAAGTTAGACATCTTAAATAATCTAAACTCAAAGCATAATTTGTTATTCCTGATAAAAATAAAACTTTCATATTATTTAAATCAATATTTTCTATTTTTTCTTTTAAAACATTTTCTAATATATAAATAGCCATTTTCTTTGTTGTTAAATTATTTTTTGTATATTCTAATAATTCATTTGCTAAAATATAATAAGATTCTTTCCATAAATCTTGTTTTTCAAGTAAATATGGATCATTTCCATCAATACAATACGGATTGTTTTCAAAAAACTCCATTATATTTTTTAATTCTTTTTTTGGAAAATGTATCATTACTTTTTCTGGTATATTATCTATATTTTCAAATAAAGGAATACAACCATTTGCTAATATTTCATAATGTCTTAAACAATCCCAACCTGCTTTTTTTTTTGTATATCCAAAACAACTAATTTGATAATCATAATAATAATCTTTTTCATTATCAAATATATAAGTTTTTAAATCTCCAGGGATAATTGTTGCAAATATCTTTTTTTTATGACATATTGATTTAACTATTTTTTCTTCAGGTATTGAAAAAGATATTGAATAAATCATTTTCTTTACTTTTATTCTTTTTTTTCATTCTCTTTTTTAACGAACATTTTTTTAAGTTCAAATTAGTACTTAAAAAAAAAAAATAAAAAATTAATATATTAAATTTAAAATTAAATTAGTAAATATTTACCATGTACTTAAAGCTGCACGGACCCATTGATTGCTTCCATAGCAGAAATAAATAAATCCACTAGTAAGAATTAATTGACCAGTAGTACCTGTTGCAGAAGCACTTGCAGGAGCTGTTCCAGGAGTAATTTTAATATCTGAGAATGTTTTATTAGTAATACCAGTTTGTGTTGTATTGGTATCAACTAATGTTCTAGTAGCACTACCATAATAAGCTTGTAATACATTGCTTGTTGTATTAACAGCTACTTGACCAACTGAAGTTAATGAAGGTCCAGCAGAAGAGGGTAAAGTTAAAGAACCAGTTGAAATGTTAGCCAATCCTGATACATTAAGAGTAGCAGGAATAGTTAAAGTTCCATTCATAGTAGCAGAGTTTACAGTAGGAGATGAAAGAGTAGCAGATGTTAAAGTTTTATTTGATAATGATTGAGTAGTATCAGTATCAACCATAGTTCTTGTGGCACTACCATAATAAGCTTGTAAAACATTTGAACCAGTGTTAACAGCTATTTCACCAACAGAGGATAATGAAGGAGAACCCGATGAGGGAAGAGTACAAGTACCAGAAATAATAGGAGATGATAAAGTTTTATTAGATAAAGTTTGAGTTGAATCTGTATCAACAAAAGTTTTAGTTCCTGTACCTGTTCCAACTGTAAGAGTATCTAAATACCAATTGGCATATCCTTCAGTAATAGGTGCTGATGAGTTTTGAGGTAATGACAAAACAATTGTATTTGTTGCAGTTAAATTTGTAGGACTTAAGTTGGTGACGTTTAAGGTTGTAACATTTGCTGTTCCAAAAGTAGCAGTACCTGAAACATTTAATGTGGAAGATAAAGTTGTAGCACCTGTAACTCCTAATGTTCCTCCAACTGTAGCAGCATTTGTTACTGAAGCAGAGTTAAGAGTAGCTGCTCCTGAAGTTGATACTGTGGTTAAAGTAGTAGCACCAGTTACTCCAAGAGTTGAGGATAAAGTAGTAGCTCCTGATACACCAAGAGTTGAGGATAAAGTAGTAGCTCCTGATACTCCTAATGTACCACTAATAGAGGTATTTTTTAAAGCATTTGTTCCAGTACCTGCTTGACTTATGATACCTGTACCACTTTGATTAAGATTGTAATTAGCATCTTGTGTAATAGTTTGAGCAGTGATTGTACCATTTACATCTAATGTATTATTTAAAGTGGAAACACCTGAGACAGTTAAAGTACCACCTACTGAAGCAGCATTTGTGACAGTTGCTGAGTTAAGAGTAGCAGCTCCTGAAGTTGATACAGTGGTTAAAGTAGTTGTACCTGATACTCCAAGAGTAGAGGATAAAGTAGTTGCACCAATAACTCCTAAAGTACTAGCTAAAGATGTTGCTCCTGTGACACCTAATGATCCATTAACAACAACTGAATCTAATGTGTTAATATTTCCATCAGTTGATTTGAATTGCCAATTACCTGATGCACCAACAACAATATTTGCATAATCAAATGATGATGTACCCGCTACACGAATTCCAGAACCGATTGCATTAGCATTTGATCCACCATAGTTAAGAGTAAAAGTTTGATTAGCAATAGCAGTATTAGTACTAGTACTATTTGCAGTTAAAGAATCAGTGTCAATATTATCAGATACAGTAAGATTACCTGTGACAGATGAAGTTCCTGATACTGTTGAAGTACCAGTTACTGTAGAGGTACCAGTCACTGTTGAAGTACTTGTTACTGTTAAATTTTGTGTAGTAAAAGTTTTGGCAAATTTATTTACTTTATTTTCTAAATTTGTGACGCGTTTAGACAAAGTCATTCTTTCTATAAATTTATATTAGATTTTTTTTCTTTTTAATTTAAAATTAAATTCAATTTATTTTTTATTTATTTTTTATTCAAACGCATTTTTTATAAAAATTATACTTTATAAAAAAATTATAAAAAAATTATTTATTTAATTTAAATATTTAAGGGTTTACAGACCCTTCATATAATGATGTGATATACCAATTATTACCATCAGATACAAATGATACACTACTACCTAATGCATTTAATGTTATTGTCTTACTACTAAATATATTTCCTGTTATATCTGTACTATTTGGTCCATTTTGAACAAATGTTAAAAGTTGACCAGAAGCTCCTCCACTTGTTAATGTCAAAGTTATATTTGCTGATACAGGCTGAACAAAATAAAGTGGACTTGTTGGACTAAAAGATGCATCAGCAGTAAAAGTATTACCTAAATTATAATATAATCCATTAAATTTACCTGTTCCAGGTGTTGTTGCACCAATATTCATATTATCAATTGTACCAACTCCTGTTGAGGTTAAAGTTAAAGTTGGTGTATTTGAAGCTGTTAATGTTACTAAATCTCTATAAGTTAAATCATTTACATCATAAGCTGATAAACTAAAATTATTTGTATCTGATGTTCCTGTTTGAATTTGTTTTCCAGTAGTCATTGTCACATCATCTCCTATTGAGGTTGTTGATGTTGTAGTTAAAGTAGTAAATTTACCTGTTCCAGGAGTTGTTGCACCAATATTCATATTATTAATTGTACCAACTCCTGTTGAGGTTAATGTTAAAGTTGGTGTATCCGAAGCAGTTAATGTCACTAAATCCACATAAGTTGTATCATTTACATCATAAGCTGATAAACTAAAATTATTTGTATCTGATGTTCCTGTTTGAATTTGTTTCCCAGTAGTCATTGTCACATCATCTCCTATTGAAGTTGTTGATGTTGTAGTTAAATTAGTAAATTTACCTGTTCCAGGAGTTGTTGCACCAATATTCATATTATCAATTGTACCAACTCCTGTTGAGGTTAAAGTTAAAGTTGGTGTATTTGAAGCTGTTAATGTTACTAAATCTCTATAAGTTAA
>JACCDX010931265.1_pt1 | contig 12664 bp, 10 predicted proteins | sample 7449681 | NCBI WGS metagenome assembly JACCDX01 (sample SAMN15323450, study PRJNA562643) | freshwater metagenome | isolation source: river surface water | place: USA:Blue River Watershed | collected 2017-08-18
ACTGCCCTGGGATACATTGAACGCGGGGCGACAAATAGGTTGTCGCACTCCGCAGCGATCGCCGCCGCCGCAATGGCCCTCAAAAGAGCTACCGCGTTGCGCGTGTTGTTGTCGGGCTTGCCAGGCTTGTCATTGGGCGGCGCGAACTTCGACTCATCCAGAGCCGTCATGTTCGCGACCTCGGTGTAGCCGTAAGCCACGCTGTTCAGCACGAACGTCGGCCTAGTAGCCGCAAGTCCGAGCAGCTCAGCGAGCGCAGTCCTGCCGCGTCCCTTCGTACCGAACTCCTCGGTCTTGAAGGCACCAGCGTTCACCGCGGTGATAGCCCCTGTAGCACTGATGCCCCAGGTCGCCCACTTGGCCTCAGCTCCTCCGATGGAAGCCGTGTTGAACTCTCCCGCCCAACCAGCACCCAACGCCCGCTGGACCATGTCCCGCATGGCCGCGTGCCCCGTCTCGTTGTTCACCGAGTCGCGCTCCATCCCCGCCTCACGATCCCTCGAGATCGGAGTCAGGAGGATACCCGTCTTCCAGTTGATGTACGTGAGGAGCGCGGCAACCGCCTCGCGGTCAGGCTCGGTGTCCACCTCACTCCAGCGAGCGATGGGTCCAGAACCGAACGCCTCAGACTTCACAGCCCGCGGGTCCACTCCCTTCGCCCCCAGCTCAGCGATGACCTGGCCGCAAAAAGCGTCCAGGTACACAATAATCTCCTCAATCGTTGCCGCTCCCTGCTCAGTTGCAAAGCTCGACATTCTGAATGCTTATGAGAATAAACTCAATAGCATACAGAATAAAAAAAAATAAGACAAAATTACCTGTCAATTTTTTTTGATTTATTATATAAATCAAAAAAAAAATATGAGATCTCATATTTTTTTTAAGTTGTATAACAAATTTTAACTAAGTGCCAAAAAGAATAGTATTTTATTCGAAAAAATAATAAATTTATATATTAAATATAAACATGAATTATGAAAAATCTTAAACTAAAATCTAAAATCAAAAAATTATTCAAAAAATTTAAGCGAAAAACCATTACAAATATAAAATCAAAGTATTTTTTAATACCAAAACCTAAACAAACTTTACATAATATAAAAAACAAAAAATTATTTAAACAAAGTTTATTATATTCAGAAGGTAAAGAAAAACCTTTATTAAGAGGTTATATTCATTTATTTTATACTTTCTTTCTTCCTCTTCTTTATTATCAATTTATTTATAAAAAAAAAGAATATAATAATTATCATATAATAACTTTTTCATTTATATCTATTTTTTTATGTAAATTAATTAGTTCTTTATATCATTGTATTAAATGGAGTTCACAAAAAGAGATTATTTTACAAAAATTAGATTATTGTTTTATATCTTTTATGATTTGTGGTATCCATTTCCCTTTTATTAATTATTTTTTATCCCCTCCTTTTACTTTCTTTTTTTATTTTATTAATATTATTTTATGTATATCTTCTTTTTTAAGTGTTCTAGTTTTTGCTAAAGTGCCATTTTTAATATATATTATCCATTCTGTTATTCTTTTACCCTTTATAACTTTATTTGCAAAAAAAATCAATATCAAATTTACTATTTATTATTTATTAAGTTTAATTCTTTATGGTATCGGATTCTATATATTCAAAAAACAAAAAAATATTAGTTTTTATCCCAAAATTTATGGTCACCATGAAGTTTTTCATCTTTTAACCATAATTTCTAACATTATTTTTATAATCCTTTTATACCATTTTCTGAAAAAATAATAAAACGTATTTATTTTACGTACATACTTAGAGCTTAAATTATATACAAAAAAATGAAAAATAAAATAATCATTATAATAAAAAATATTATATTTATCAAGATAACAATTTATACCCAAAATGACAGAATCCGTTTGTATAAAAGAATTATGTTTTGTTTACAATGATTTACCTTTAAGTGTAAAAGCTAAAAGGACGATTGTTGAACAAAAATTAGATAGAATTGATTTAGACAAATATCCTGGAAAACGTTTATTATCATGGACTAAATTAAATTTAAATCCTAGTAACGAAGATTTAGCTCTTGAAATTCTTGAATGTTTATTTGAACATCGTCGAGACAAAATTTATGAGTTATTAAATCAGGAAATTGAATTTGATGATAATGATAAAAAAAGAGGTGTATCTATTAATAACATTTTATTAAATAGTATCCATTGTAAATGGTTCAAAATTATTGATTTTTTCGGAAAAAATGATTTTATTGACTTTTTAAAGAATGATTATCCCTATCATTTTGATATTTTTAAATTTACATGTCAATTTGCAAATGAAGAAATTATTAACAAATTATTAGAATATGGAATCGATAAAATTGATTTTAATTCTGTCAATGATGATAATGAAAATGCTTTAATTGTGGCTTGTAGAAACAAATTAGAAAATGTAGCGATAAAAATTTTAAATAAAATTCAAAATATTAATCATACAACAAATAAAGGAGATGTAGCTTTACATTATATTGCCTCAAATGGTTTTAATGATTTATTTGATTTAATTAAAAATATGGAAAATTTAGATTTTAACATTGAAAACGATGAAAAAAGTACAGCTCTATTATTTGCAGCTCTTAATCAAAAGAATTATATTGTTTTTGAATTATTAAAGTACAATATTAATCTTCTACATCAAAATAAATTAGGTTATACTGTTTTGCATTATGCTATTTACAGAAAAAATAAAACTCTAATTAATACTTTAATTGATATGGAACCAAGATTAATTATCACATTAAATGTTAAAAAAGATTTAAATCCTTTATTTTTAGCATGTAGTCATCAATTATTTGAAATTATTGATAAAATGCTAAATCATTTAGATATTATGGATGAGGAATTTTTAAATATGAAAGATTCTAAAGATTTAACTTTTTTGGAATATTTAGTTCTTCAAAAAAAGAGTGATCTAGTTGTCAAATTGTTAAATAGTAATAAATGTAAAACATTTTATGAAACAATTGATAATATTCCTAAATTAAATGCTTTTGTTTATGCTTGTCATATGAAAGATGAAAAAGTAACAAAACAAATCTTGGAAATCAGAAACAGAAATAATCAAATATTAGATGATTATTTATTAGAAAAGGAATTTGCATTTGCATGCTACAATAAATTATATGAAACAACTAAAAAATATATTTTAAATCATCGACTTAAATTTAATTATCAATTTACTGATACTGATATTGATGCGCGTCTATATGATATTATTTGTAAAAATAATTGGGAAGATGTTGCTATTGAAATTTATGATAGAATGAATTTTGAATTTAATTTTTTTGAATTTGATAAAAATAATGATACTATTTTAATCGATATTTGTAATAATAACATGGAAAATTTATTAATTAAATTAGAAAACCATTTACCTATTCATTTTTCATCTAATCAAGATTTTAATAAATGGAAAAAACATTATCATGAATCGTTAGATAAATTGAAATCAAAATCGATAAAAAATAAAACTATGGAAAATATTATTAGTTCTAAATTAATTATTATTTTAAAGAATGAAAAAGAACGTCTTCTTCAAGAAAAGAAATTAAGAGAATTAGAAGAAGAGGAGAATCTTAAGAAACAAAAAGAGCTTTTATTATGGATTGAAGGTGAAGATTTGTCAACAAACACTAATAAAAGCAAAAATAAGAGTAAGAATAAAAAAGAAAAAAACAATTCGAATCCTACTCCTGAAGTCTCAAATTCTGCTTCTCCTAAAACTCAAAAGAAAGAAATTGTACCAATGAAACAAAATTCTGGTAAATCAAATATTGTTGTAAAAGGTATTTTGAAAAATCCTGATAGAACTCAAAATAACACTTCTGAAAATATTAAAACAGAAAACGATAAAATCACATTAGTATCTACTTCAAATGAAGTAAAAACTGATATATCTGTACCCGAATCACCTGTTCATGTATCTGATATTGATAATTCTATGATTTTAAATCCTAAATCATCATGTTATTTACAAAAAGACATTGATGAATTATTAAAACCTATTAATATTGGACTTGTTGAAAGTTGGTACCATACTTTGATACCTTTAGAATTTAAATTTGATGGAAAATATTGGTATTAAATATAAAATTTAATACGTAAATAATATACGTTAAAAATTATAAAAAAAATGAAAAGAAAAATTATTTATCTTAATATTTATAATGATTTAAACAATAAAAAAGAGATATGACGTCCAATATGTCTAAATTTTGTATTGAGAATTTAAATAATATAATTCATGGTAATGAAACTCAAGAAAATATTGATATTTTTTTGCAAACATTAACACAATGTGTTCAAAATGAAAAAAATAAAACTTATTTAAAAAATGCTATGAGTCAAAAATTTGACAATGACATGGACAATTTTATGTGTCTCTGTAAAATTAAATCTGAAAAATTAGCATTAAAATTAATTGATCTTGATTGTGTCACTCTAACTAATAGAGATAAAGAAAACTTTACATGTTTAACTTGGTCTATATATGCAAGAAGTGAAGCTTTAATTTACAGAATTATAGAAATGGAGCCATCTTTGTTGGAAATACCGTGTAGTAAATTAATGACGCCTATTATTTATGCAATAAGATTTAAAATGTATGATGTAGTAATTTATATGTTAGAAAAGAATAAAAATCTTTTTAATTATATTGATGAATCATTATCAACACCTTTTATTTATTTAATAGATACATCATTTAATTTTATTCAAGATGTGACAAATAGTGTGAATAAAATTTTAAGTAAATTAGCTACTAATTTACAAAAAAATACATTGTCTGATATATCAGAAATAACTGAGATAAAATCATTTAATTCGGAAAATACTGAATTTTATCGTATTTTTAATTATTTAATTGATAATAATATTGAATTAAAGATTGAACAAGCTAACTCAAATGGTGATACTGCTTTAATTTTTTCAATTTTTGTTTTAAACGAAGATTTGTCAATCAAATTATTTAATATGTTTAAAGAAAGATGCAATCTATATCAATTAAATAAAGCAAATGAATCAGCTCTTTCTTTTGCTATTCGTAGTAAGTTTTACAAATTAACAAACTTAATATTAGACAGTGATATTCAAGATGTTGGTCAAAATTCATTAGGAGAAAAAAATCATACTCCTCTAATTTCCGCAATTATGAATAACAAAGAAGAAATTGCTTTGAAAATTTTAAATAGAACTAATATTATTTTAGAAGTTGAGAATAGTAATGGAGAAACTGCTTTATATTTAGCAGTTAAAAATAAAATGTTTTCATTAGTTTTAAGACTTCTCGAATTAGGAGCTGAATTTGATTATGAATATGATGGAGAATCTCCATTTATGATTGCATGCAAAAATAGAATGGAAAATGTGGCTTTGAAAATGTATGAATTAAAGAGAGATTTGTATTGGTTTGAAAATGATAACTTTGATAAAAGTTCAGTATACTGGATTTGTAAAAATGGATTATTAAAAATTGGTAAAGTCTTTTTTGATATTTCTGATAAAAAAGTTTTTAAACAATATGAACCAGGATGGAGAAATTTACTTAGAGAATTAAAAATGAATGATCCATATGATGAATATAATAATTATTTTATTCATCATATTGAAAAAGAGATTTTAGTAATCGATCAGGAAAAATTAATTCAACAAGAAATTGATAGACTAAAAATGTTAGAACATCATCAAAAATTAATTGAAGAATTTGATGAGGAAAAACGCTTGGAAGAAGAAAGAAAATTGAAAAAGCAAATGAAAAAGAAGGCTTCTAAAGAAAAAGCTAAAGCTCGTAAAGTTGAGCAAGAAGAAAAAAAGAAGACTTTGCAAAATTCAAAAAATTCAAATTCAGTACAAAAGCCTACTAATCCTAATTCAAAAGTTCAAGTCAAAATTGACAGTTGTCGTTCTGAAGCTGTATCTACTAATTTGAAAGAAGATACTATTCAAGTTTTAGATAGTAATATTGAACTAAATATTGATTTAATTCAATCTCCTAAAACCATTAAGGTTAAATCTCCTATTGAACAACCAAATTTATCAATTCAAAATATCGATTTATCTTCTCAATTTGATGAAGATATATCAGAACTTTTAAATAAAAAATATCAACTTGAAAATTGGTATTTTGAACTCGAAAAAATTAACTTTTAAATCTTATTTTTAATTTTATTTTTTTAAGTACTAATTATAATTTATTTTATTTATTTATTCATCTTATTTTTTAAATATTCTGTTATATTCATTGTTATCATAAAATGTGGTATTGATCGAGCAATCATTAAAAATAAACCTCTACTATAATGTATTGTTTGATTATTTGCCATCTTTACTGTTTTATAGTAATCAAATGGTTGAATAATTAAACTTACTGTTAAAGTTGTACCAATTGAAGATAAATATTTATGTTCTTTTAATTCTGTTTTTTCCAACATTTTACTATAAAAATCATATATAGGAAATAATGTTGAATATAAAGCAACATTTTTACCTATTGAACCAGTATAACCAGCATATAATAAATTCTTAGGAAGTTTTTTCCATTCTTCCCCTTTCATATATTTATTTAATTCTTTTATATATGACAAATTTCTTTGATTATAGTTTTTCCATACATCAATTGGATGAGTAAAGATAGAACCAATTAATCCTCCTAACATACCATTTATTGCATTATTCATAATATCATCCTTTTCTGTTTTTCTTACTGACTTAATTTTTTCATATAATCCAAATTTTATAGATGTGGAAGCTACTTGTGATATTATAGCAGGAATTGTTGCTTGATAAAATCCTTTATATCCACCTTGTCCATATATCTTCTTAATAGTATCTTTTATAGTTAAATTTGGTTCATTTTGATATACTGTTTTAACTGTACATATGGGTAAAGTAATGATTTCCGCAAAAAATGAACCTATTGCACTTGCAATAAATGATTCATACATAATTATTTTACGTTAAATTTTATTTATTCAATTTCTTTAAATACTTTATTTAAAAATAATTATTTTCATTTTTTAAAAAAAAAAAATGATTATTAATAATCAGATAAAATATGGATTTAAAAAAAGATTAATAATAATATTAAATAGATTTACGTATAATTTATTTTAATAAACGCAAAAATGATGTGTAATGAGTTTTTACAGAATTTAATGGCAAATAATATTCAAGTGTTAGAAGATTTTTACAAAAAAGAAAAATTAGAGACACTTGATGAAGAAGATGAAAATGTATCAAAAAATAAAAAAAATAATACAACTACTGTAGTATTAGATTGGTTATCTTTAAATGCTAAAGAAAATGAACAATTTTTAAAAATTGAAGCAAAAGCTGAAAAAATGAAAAACGGTACACTTGATTCAGATGATGAATTTGATTATGATTCGGATTCATCTGATGGAAATAATGATGATGATAATTCAAGTGTTGAAGAAACGCAAAGCTTAGAAGACGAAGAAGACAAAGAAGATGATGAGAATTTAACTGAAAAACAAAAATTGGAAATTCATGATAAATTAATTGACAAACAGGAAAAACAAGATGAAGAAGATGAATCGGAACAAAAATATGATGAATTAAGTAAGTATTATTGTAACCGAATCTTAATTGAGTTTGTTCGTGAATTAAAGAATTATGAAGATAAAATTAATAATGATGAAGAATATGTTTATAGAAAATATGAACATGATGATGTTGATGAAGAAAATTCATTTGCATATAAAATGTCAAATAATCAAATTGCATTAAAAACAAAGATTGACAATGAATCTTATATTTCTTTGTTAATGTACTGTTTTGAATTAGTACATGATGATAAAGCAAATAAATTAAATGATATTCGTCAAAATATTATTCAGTCATCCATTGATTTTGATAATAAATATATATCAAGAATTAAAAAGATGAAAACAATGAGTGTTCAAAATTGGTTTACAATTATTGAAGATTCAATGGCTATTCCTTTTGGTGATTTTGTAAAATTCGAGTTTAATTATGATAATAGTAAAATTGTTGAAAAAACAAGATATGAATTTGATGATAAAATTACAGAAGAGAATGTGGAAAATATTCAATTTTATACTGTTCAAAATATTTTAACAATGTATGAACAAAAGATTTTTGAAAACCGTATTTTAGCTAAATACAATTAATTTGAATTTTTATAATTTCATAATTTTTTATTTTTATAAATTAATTTGATATTTTATTTATTTAATATTAAATAACATCTGGAAGACACAATGCTTCTGTAAATCTAGACATAAAACTACGAAGTTTAAGCTGTCTATCTAAAGCTTCATCTTCTTTATTTGCTCTTTTAAAATATCTAATTTCATCAACTAAATTATCTTTAAGTTGATTCGAAAATAAACTCATATCTTTAACAATACCTTGATGATAAATGATTTTTCCTTCATTTGAATAAATCCAAATTGTAGCAATATCCCAATCATCTAAAATGCAAAGTTGAACTTCAGGATGAGTGACAAGATAACCAGCTCGACAAATATGAATGGGATTTTTATTAAAACAATTCATTACAATTTCTTTGTAAGGGAAAAATTCAAAAAAGAATTTTTGAGCACAACGATAGAATAAATAATTTTGTTCTTGATCAAAGTTGATTAATCTATAATGATCTTGAAGTTCAGCAAAAAGAATACTTCCTTTTGCTTCCTCGATTTTTTTCTTTTTTTCATTCGATTCATTAAATTTTTCCATTAAAGTTTTATCAAACTCGTCTAAATATTCCTCTTCTTTTACTTGTTCAGTTTCAGATGAAGAATTCTTTTTAGGTATAATTGAAAATCCATTAATATTTAATAGAATATCAAGATGCATATAATCCTTAAGAACTTCTTTCATTTTGTAAAAAATTTCAGGATATTTCTCACCTCTGTTCTTTAAAAAATCTTTGGTTCCATATTCTTCCATTAATTTACGAATTTCACCTTGATGTTGATAATAAATACCAATTTGGTCAAAGGCAACATGAATTAAAATAATAGGTTTTTCATTAGAATCACCTCCAAAAGCAATTCTATAAATATTTTGAGTATTTTCAGTCTTCAAACAATCCACAAACCATTCTTTCATTTGTTCTTCAGTATGATAATAAACATGTTTTACTCTTTCATGCCATAAATCAATGATTTTATCTTTCATATCAAAATCTTCAAGAAAATTATAGAGTGTATCAGGTAGCAAAACTACTGCATTTTCAATAACATCAGTGTCAACATAATTTAAACATTCAAATAGTCTTTGAATATTTCTACGATAAATGATTTCAGGTTTCTTTTTGAGAATTTTTCTCTGAAGGTCCTCTTTATGACTTCTTGCTGATGATGCCATTTTGTTTAATTTTAATAAATCTATTATTTATTTTATTTAAATCTTTTCTTTTTTCATTTTTTTTTTATTTACGTTAAAATTATTTTTATTTACGTTTAATAATTTATTTTTATTTCTATTATTTGTATAATTTATATCTTTAAAATACTATGTTAAAAAATATACAAAATAATCAATTGAGTTATTTACAAAAAATTATTTATAATCAACTTGATTATAAAAAAGGAATGTTTTGGTTTTGGATGAATTATCGCTTTATTTTTAGTTTTTTAATGCCATATGTTTTGAAAATGAGTCAAAGTGATATTCAAACAGAACATTCTATTTTTTGTAGTTTATTATCTTCATATTATTTAAATAAAAGATTATCATATTAAAAAAAAATGAATAAATAAAATTATAATTTATTAAAAATTATTATTTATAGTATAAACTTCCAAAAGTTTACTTAGACGTAAATTATTATATATTTAATAGCCATGGAACAAAATCCTACTTTATCAGATTTTCAAACAAGAAGAAATGAAAATGATATAACTTTAGGAAGAACTAAATTATTAGGTCTTTTGCTATCATTAAAAAAGAAAGAACCCCCAGATATTAGCGATAATCAAACTGTATCTAGTACTACAAATCTTGTTAATTCTAGTTTAAAAATAGATCACAGTAAAACAATATTATTGAAAAATCTTTTAAAAAGTAACTATTCTGAACACCCGTCAGATAATAGTTCAACATTACTAAAGAATAGAATAAAGGAGGAAGAAGAAAAAATATTAGCTGAAGAAAAACTTAGAGTAGAAAAAAAAAAAGATTTAAAAACCTATGAATTTTCTATGAATCCTAATCTCATAGAAACAGGCAAAAAGAAAAAGTCGAAAAAACATAAAAAAAAAGTATTATTGAATTCAATGAATTCATATTTCGCTCAATCTAGTTTTCAAACAGCACCCAAAGCAAGTGATTTACCTATACCTAATTTCGGTGACTCAGATTGTGAATAAGATTTAAGTTCAAATTAATTTTATAATTTTTATTTTTTATAATATTATTATACTTCTAATATTTAGTATAATGAATTGTCCTGTACCATTTTTAGCAAAATATAAACATTCTTTAGGTGTTCCCAAAAAAGGATTTCATGAAAAAAGAATTGGTCCATATGCATTTAATGACATGATTGGTACTGTTTTTATTGCATTAATATTAACTTTTTTTATTAAACCTTTAAAATATATGAAAAATTTAAAATATAATGAATCCTTTTTATTAAACTTTTTAATCAATTTAATAATTATATTTATAATTGGTGAATTATTACACTATTTATTTTGTGTAGATACTGCTTTTATCATTCAAATCAAAAATTTATTTAAATAAATCGTTTCAAATTCAATTAACAAATATATATTTTTTTTAGAATTTTATTGTTTTTTAAATATGAATAATTTTATATTTAAAAATAAAAGAAAATATTTTAAAAAGTTTATCAATAAATTATTGATAAAATACAAAAATAAAAAAACAAAAAAATATAAATTGAAAAAATTATATTTTTTTATAAAATCCAATTTTGGCTGTCACGTTGTAGAAAAATTTAAATTTAAAGAAAATAAAAAAAAAAAAGAAGATATTCAAAAAATATGTGATATAGATGATAATCCAACAAAAATAAATAATGATTGTTTAGATTTATTTGATGAAAAATGTATATGTGACAAAGAATTATGTGATATTGATTATAAATTTTCTACTATAATTTACCCATTTATACATAAAGGATATAGAAAACCAAATAATAATTATTTAAGATGTATAAATACATGTATTGAAAAAAATAATGAGACAATGAATATTTGGATTCATTTATTAGGTAGTTTATTTTATTTTCTTTTATTTATAAAATGGATATATCGTTTTATAAATAATAATAATAATAATAATAATATAAAATTATTAGAATTTATTATTGTATCTATTTATTTAATATCAGCTACTTATACATATTTTATTTCATCTTTATATCATACTTTTAATTGTCATTCATCTAATATTGCACATAAATTTCAATGTATAGATTGGTTATCATTGATTTCAATATTGTTTTCTTCATTATTACTATCTTCTTATTATGAATTTTATAAAAAAAAATATTTTAAATGGTTTTTTTCAATTTTATTATTAAATATTGGATTATGTATTGCAACTTTTTATAATATATATAAATCCATATCTGATAACCAAAATAAAGAAGAACACCTTTCTTTTGAAGAATCTAAAATACATTATTATATTAGATCATCAATATGTATAATATATGGTTTAGGTGTATTAATACCTTTAATAATTAATATTTGTTTTAATAATGTAAAAATAAAAGATAATATTACGAAAATAATAATATTATTATTAGGATACTTATTTTATTCAACCGTTTTTTTTAATATATTTTCTATTCCAGAAAAATGGTATATTGGTAAATTTGATTTTATTGGGTATAGTCATCAAATTTTTCATATAGGAGTATTATTAGGTACATACTTTATTATGAATGCTTACATAATCGTCTAAAACGATTATCTAGGTTGCCCCTTCGGGTACTTATATAACAATTTAATTTTTATTTTATAATTTTTATTAATTAAATAAATTAAATATTTTTAATTTATTTATTTATATTAACGACGATACTGAGACATTGAATAAATGTAAGAATCTTTTTGTTTTAATTTATCAACTAATTCATCTCTGTCTTTTAACAATCTTTTAATATAATCATCTCTTGAAAATAATTCATTTTCCAAATAACGAACTTGGTCTCGCATGCGATTAATCTCATCAATTTCATTTTGATGCTGAGTTTTATCGCGTTGAGAATATTCATATCTTGGACTTTCATGATAACTCATTGTTCGAGTTCTTTTCATACCACTTTCACTGTATTCTCTTCTGTCTTCCATATTTTCACTCATTCTTTTAAAGGTATGTTGAGGACTTTCATTATCAAAATCAGTTTGAATAGGAGGTGGTCGAACAATATTTGTTCTAGGGTCTCTTAAAGTTTCTCTATTAACATACGATTGAGAAGGAGGGGGTGTAGGAGGAGGATGTGGAATAAAAGTATTTGTTCTAGAATCTCTTGAACTTCCTCTATCAACATACGGTTGAGAAGGAGGAGATGCAATATACGAATTTGATTGAACTTGATTTCGTGAATAACTATAAGGTAAAGTCAAAAAATCAAATATTTTGTCTTCATATAAATTTGAA
>JACCDX011228212.1_pt1 | contig 12663 bp, 13 predicted proteins | sample 7449681 | NCBI WGS metagenome assembly JACCDX01 (sample SAMN15323450, study PRJNA562643) | freshwater metagenome | isolation source: river surface water | place: USA:Blue River Watershed | collected 2017-08-18
CTTTACTCTCACCCTTGGACATCAACAAATAGTCATTAATACCGAGCTTGTATGATGCATCGGCGAGTGAATTTGTATTCACAATAGCAGCACGGACTGCAGTCAGTTCTCCTTCAGGCTTTTCCGGGTACTTCTTAAAGAGAAAATCCGTTACGACGAGTTCAAGAACGGCATCGCCCAAAAACTCCAAGCGCTCATTATGATCTTGCGTGGCGTCACGATTTTCGTTGAGGTATGACCGATGCGTCACCGCACTCACCAAATGCTGCTTATCTGTAAAGGTGAAGCCAATGAGTTTTTCAATTTTTGCAACGTCTACCTGGTCTTCAAATCCATCCGACATAAAATATTCTAGATAAAATAATTGTCCTAACGTACGCACCAGAACGTCATGGTAGCCAAAGCTACCGACTACCTAGTACTTACCGCCAGGAAAGTGACGACTAGCGCCTGGCTACCAACATAGTGACAGCTTTGGTCACAATTGGCAATATGTCCTCGTAAAAGTTGAGGTCGAGGATATCAGCCACCTTAAACCACTGAGCATCGTCAAGACCGCCTTTTTTCTCAAGGGAGAGCTCCTTGTATGGTGCCTGAGCCAAGAAGTAGGTCACCTGCTTGCGTACCTTGCCAAGCTCAGGATGTGAAGCGACGTATTCGTTGTGTCCAAGCTCTGCTTCAAGTACCACCGTGAGACCAATTTCTTCTCTAAGTGCACGTACAGCACCATTTTCAACTGTCTCTTCTTCGGCAATTTTTGATTTTGAAAGCGTCCAGTGTCCAAAAATGTCATGAACCAGCGCGAAATACATCACGCCGTCTTGTTCTGCATACACCACTGCACCGGCAAGGCGCTGAATGGGCATTTGGTCAAATGGAATATTTTTCTTAGCTTTCTTTCCTTGCTCTTCTTTGCCCGGTTCACCAATTTCTTTATAGACAGCGCCAAGAACGCCGTTGACGAAACGACTACTGTTTTCACCTCCAAACTGCTTCGCCAGTTCAATCGCTTCGTTGATGGCTACTTTTGCTGGCACCTCTTTGCGATCAGCAAACAGAAGCTCATAGAGGCCAAGGCGGAGGATATTACGGTCGACGGGAGAAATACGGTCAATCGGCCACTCTGGAGCAGCTTTTTCGATAACCTGGTCAAGCTCTGGCTGCTTTCCTAAAACGCCATCAAGGAGTTTCGCCATGAACGGAGTGTCGGTTTTATTTTCTGCGAATTCGTCTACGTTGCGATCGAGGACGGTTCGGATCTCTTTTTTGTCGATAGCATTAAGATCCCACTCAAAGAGTGTTTGAAGAACAATTGATCGCGATAAATGTCGATTCGCCATAAAACTAATGAACACTACTAGTACTGCCGTTTAGTGTAGCACTTCTATTCGCACAAAAGTCCGGCTAAAGCCGGACTTTTGTGGATTAACTCATTACTGAGCCTTTTCAGCTACTGCTGCCGCTTCGCTTGGTGCAATTGATTCAGCTTGAGACCGGATTGCCTCGCGCTTTGCTGCCATACGAGCTGCTCGCCCTGCCTTCACCGCTTCGAGATCCATTACTTGACGTCCCTTGTAGTAGCCGCACTCTCGGCACATGTGGTGCGGACGGTGCTCGGCTCCACAGTGGCCACATACGGACAAAGGCGATGCCTTGAGCGCATGATGACTGCGTCGCTGTTTGGTCTGCGAACGGTTATGTCGCATTCGAATTACCATAGTGCCGAGAACTATAGCAAATATCCATAAAAAAGCAATAGAAAAAGGCCGAATCCTAAGATTCGGCCTTATGAGGCTAAAATAGCCAATTATGCAGCTTCAGCGCTCAAGGTTACTTCTGCCGCCAAAAACTGTCGGCACAAATCAAGCAAGTCGCCATAGGTTGGGAACCAACTGATTCCCCATTGGTCATAGTGATGCATCGGCAGGACGCCAGCAGTGGCAATCACATAGAGCAACACACCAATGAAACCCCCACCATATACTTTTGCACTTACTTCAAAGCGCAAAATGAACTCATCAATGCTTTTTTTCAATGCTTCAGGCTTGTCGACGAAGAAATCCTCCAACATGGCCACGAAATCTTGCACTGTCGCGCGCTCAAGCACCGGCATCGTAGGGTCTACAATAGCGGCGCCACAGCGCATGAAGGGGTTGCTTGTCCCCGGCACTTTATCAATCATGTCTTCTCTTCTCCCTGAAGAACTTAATGTTTCCATTTCCGAGCATAACATGCTCTGAAAAAAGTTAAAACGAGCAACTATTCACAACTCAGCGCTTGTTCGTTTGCACGAACGGAGCCAAGAATGGGTTCATACGCATGAACGCAATCCCCAAACAAAACCAGGCCACCTGTACGGTATGCGCTGCAAGCAGCGACTGCGCCATAGGAGCTACCCCAACGGCAGATCCCACATGTTGCATTTCCTTGTTGAAATCGTCATCCCCTGTGTCGAGCATAGGCTTCTCCTCTTGTATGTAGAACAAATTTACCCTACCAAGAAAATTCTTAGCGGAATGCTTACCCTACAACAATTCAATGTTTTTGCAATAGGTCGCGCGATGTTCTGAAGACAACCCATATCGGGCAATAGCTTCGCGGTGTGCCTTTGTGCCATAGCCTTTATGCTTCGCGAAATCGTACGGAGAATATTCGGGTTTCTTAGCAATCCGCTCCATATAGTGATCGCGTGTCACTTTCGCCATAATTGAGGCTAGGCCAATCACTTTTTCCTTGCTATCACCCTTTATAATCGTTTCTTGGTGCATATACTCCTTCGGTGCTTTCAGTCCTCCGTCTAGCTTTACCATCACTGTCTCTACGCCCAGGGAAGCCCTAGGCAATTTGCCTAGGGCTTCCCTGGGCGCAAATTCGAGTTTTGCGAGTGCTTTTGCCATCGCCGTGTTAATTGCAAAAACAATTCCTTTTTTATCAATCATCTTTGCTGATACAAGTTCTACTGCAAAATCGAGCTGGCCTTCTTTTTTCAGTTTCTTAGCCCGGAGAAAAATTTCTTCCCGCTTCTTTTCACTTACCTGTTTACTATCCCCCACCCCCGGAATCAAACCCCAATCAAAATCACCCGGCACCGAGGCTACACCGACTGCAACAGGTCCAGCTAATGGCCCGCGTCCTGCTTCGTCAACACCAATGAGATATTTTTGCTTCGCCATAACTTCTAGCATATAGTATCTCTAGATGTAGACAAAGGAGACCCTGTATGTGGTACACGTTCATCTCAGTAAGTTTGCTCTGCACGGTGACATATGGCGTTCATGTATACAGTAGGCGCTACCGACAACTGCAATACGACCAAACCAACTTTGTGAGTGGCTACGAACGTCGGGAAGCGAAAGAGACACTCCTCAAGATTGAAAGCAAGCTGAAAAAACTGAACAAGCTTCGATTGCTCTTGGGCGGAAGTACCATTGTCTGTGCACTTGTTTGGTACATTATATAAATTAAACTGCCACCACGCCCGTGAAAACGGGTGTTTTTAGTACAAACGCTGTTAATAACTACTGTTTGTTTTTTTGGTATACTTGAGTAACTATGGCTGACACCCCGAAACTCCAGGCTGACTTTATTCACCTCCACGTTCACTCCCAGTATTCACTCTTGAATGCAATTCCGACCAGTAAAGAGTTAGCAAAAGCGGCCAAAGCTGACGGACAAGATGCCCTCGCTATTACCGATGCTGGCGCTCTCTACGGAGCGATTGATCACATGAAGGCATGTATTGCGCAGGAAATTAAGCCAATCATTGGACTTGATGCTTTTATGGCACCCCGCACCCGTTTTGATAAGGACCCCATTGATAAACCGCGGGCACGTCTCGTTCTCCTTGCTAAAACCAACCACGGCTACCAAAACCTCATTAAGATGGTGACGAAATCTAATACTGAGGGATTTTACTATCGCCCGCGTATCGATCATGAACTGCTCGCTGAGTTCAAAGATGATCTTTTCTGCCTTTTACCGTCGTTCTCAGGTGAAACCACCCTGCACCTCAAAAACGGCGACCTCGACAAAGCTGAAGCTGAGCTTGATTGGTACAAGAATCTCTTTGGCGAAAACCTCTATCTCGAAATCACGCACCACCCGGAAATTCTCGATCACCAAAAGCTTCAAGACAAAATAAAAGTACTCGCAAAAAAAACGAACACACCGCTGGTGGCTGCGCACGATGTGTACTACATGCACAAGGACGACGCGATTGCACGTGAAGCCATGATACGCATCCAAAGCGGTGGCATTCTCGATATCGGTGAAGAGCGTACTGAGGACTTCTCGTTTATCTCACAAGCAACTGCTAAAGAATACTTCGCAGACGAGCCAGTCGCACTCGCGAATTCAGTTACAATTGCTGAAGCCTGCAATGTGGAAATTCCGATTGGTACGAAATGGTACTTCCCTAACTACATTATCGAAAGTGGACGCACTCCTGACGACGAACTCAAACATCAGGCCTATGAAGGGGTTGCGTGGCGCGGACACGACATCAATGATCCAATCAATAAAGGACGGCTTGATTACGAGCTTGAAGTGATTAAGAACAAGGGATACGCTACCTACTTCTTGGCTGTGGGCGATCTCCTTCGCGAAGCACGCGAACGTGGTATTTTGACAACCATTCGCGGTTCGGTGGCAGGTTCGTACACTACCTACGTACTCGGGATTACCAACGTAGACCCGCTCGAGTACAAACTCCCCTTTGAGCGCTTCCTTAACCCCGAACGACCGTCAGCTCCCGATATCGACATGGACTACGCCGATAATCGGCGTGATGAGATTATTGAGTATGCTAAGCAAAAGTACGGTGAAGATAAAGTAGCGCAGATTGGCACCTTCGGTACCATGATGGCGCGTGCGGCTGTGCGTGACGTGGCACGTGCGCTTGGACACCCATACTCTGTCGGTGATCGCATTGCCAAACTCATCCCTATGGGAAGCCAAGGTTTTGCCATGACCCTCAACCGCGCACTCGATATTGAGCCTGACCTCCAGAAACTCTACAAACAAGATCGAGAGTCACGCGATGTAATTGATTTAGCTAAAAAGATTGAAGGGCGGGCGCGCCCCGTGGGTGTGCACGCAGCCGGCGTTGTTATCGCACCCTCCCCGTTAAACGAATTCGTCCCCATCCAGATCGACTCCAAATCAGGCAAATTCATCACGCAGTACGAAATGCGTTCGGTTGGTGAAGACGGTGTTGGCCTCCTCAAGTTCGACTTCCTTGGTATTAAAAACCTCGCCATTTTGGCCGATGCCGTGAAGCGCGTGAAAAAAATTCATAACGTCGACGTCGATATTGAAAACATTCCGCTTGATGACAAAAAGACCTTCGACATGCTTGCACGTGGTGAAACCATGGGTCTCTTCCAATTGAACGGAACCGGTATGACTGCGTTCTTGAAGCAGCTAAAACCATCAACCATCCACGACATTAACGCAATGGTGGCGCTCTACCGTCCAGGCCCGATGGAAATGATCCCAACCTACATTGAGCGTAAGCACAACCCAAGCCTCATTTCATACCTCGACCCACGACTCAAACAAATTCTCGATCTATCCTACGGTGTTATTACCTACCAGGACGACGTGATGATGACCGCGATTGAACTCGCGGGTTACAGCTGGCTTGACGCTGACAAGCTCCGCAAAGCGATGGGTAAGAAAGTTCCGGAAGTAATGGCCGCCGAAAAAGATAAGCTCATGAAGGGTTTCCTCGAATACGGTAAGCTTTCCCTCAGCACCTCCGACAAGCTCTGGAAGCTCATCGAGCCGTTTGCTGCATACGGATTCAACAAAGCCCACGCTGCCTCCTATGGCCGCGTTGCGTACCAAACCGCCTACATGAAGGCGAATTTCCCGCATGAATACATGTCGGCGGTGCTCACCGCCGACGCTGGCGACACGGAGAAAATTTCTGAAATCATCCACGAGTGTGACCGCATGGGTATCGTGGTATTGCCGCCTGATATCAACGAGTCATTCTCGCCATTCTCCGTAGTACCAGCCCAAAACGGCAACGATGCCCGTATTCGCTTTGGCCTCACGACCATCAAGAACTTCGGTGAAGGTATTGCCGACGCGATTATTGAAGAACGTAAGCAAAACGGACCGTTTGCCAGCCTGGCTGATTTTCTCTCACGGGTTCATAATAAAAACCTCAACAAGAAATCTCTGGAAGCACTGGTGATGACTGGTGCCCTCGATCGCTTCGCAGAGCGTGGCCTCATGTACGCCAACATCGACAGCATGCTCGCCTTTAACCGTGAACACGTCGCTGGCAAAGAATCGAGCCAAGACTCACTCTTTGGCGGCATGGACACCGCTATTAATGAGCTTACGCTGGTACCATGCGACCCTGCTACTAAAGAGCAAAAACACATCTGGGAGAAAGAGCCCCTCGCTATTTATGTATCGGGTCACACACTCGATCAATTCAAGGCTGAACTTGAAAAGCGTCTTCCCATTGGCGAGATTAAGCGTGCGGTTTCCGAAAAAATGGAAATTGCTATGGTGCGTATGAAAGGCGAACTCGTTACCGCTGGCATGATTGAAAACGTAAAAGAGCTCCTCACCAAAAAAGGTGACCGCATGGCGTTCATTCTTCTCGCAAATCAAACTGATAACATCGAAATGGTCGCCTTCCCCGAAACCTACCAAGCCAGTAAAGATCTCCTCGTGCCCGGCACCTGCGTGGCCGTCAAAGGCAAGCTCAGTATCCGAAACGACGAACCAAGTATTTTGATTGATAAACTCAAGGCGCTTGCGCCCGCTCAAACGCCTAGCGAAGCAACCTAGTTGCAGATACTGAAGCAATAGCGTACTGTGCTCAGAGAAAGATCGAACAAATTACCCAAACCAAGGAGCCTGTAATGAATCTGGTAACACCACTCTTTACTCCGCTACCCAAAAATGCTGAAATTCCAACACAGCTTTTGGCTATTTATGAAATTAATTGGTTGGCACGCAGCTACACCAATACACCTCGTCAGCAGGGACACGATGCACTTATGGAGTTGATTGGCCGACTCGAACAAGAATCAACATATCTTGGAGACGGTGTATCACTCGATGCATATTCGGAATTACCGTGCATAATGCTCTACAATATGTACCGTCGCCATGATACACATCGCGTTCCTGAGCTGGACACAAACGATAGGCAGAAGATGCTCTCACAACTTGAACACTTCTGTCTTGATTGGATTGAGAGACTGGGTGCCTGGCTCAACGAGGTCGAACGCCTCACCGAGGGAAACGTACGTATTGTTAGAGCCACCACATTTCTTTGGAGCTGGTATACGCTAGAATATCACTTCACGGAAAAAGAAAACCGAGGTCACCCCAGAGATCTCGAAAAGGCCGGTTTCGTAATGACTGAAGCGCTCGCTGCTTTACAGGCTGGCAAATGGCGACCGAAAGAATGAAATTTTAACCACACCCGACCGGGTGCGGTTTTTTTATGACTCTGTCACAAGCATTGACAGAACCTCAACGGATATATACATTTTGATTTAGAACGTTCACGCTCTAAATCAAGGAGAACATAATGTTTGGACTGCGTAGACTCATTCGTTCCTCACAAACCATCCGATTTATTCTGAAATACTCCGACCGAGTACGACTCATCACCCGTGACCGTTCACTTGAAGATGCGGCTAGTGAAGCAGTGACCAACTACACCGATGAAGCGTTCAAGCTTCTGCCACGAAGATATCGGGTACTACTTGATCTGCTTCGTGACGAAGGTCATCTTTCAGCGGCTGAGCACGAAGCGTACAGTGATACATGCGTCGGTACACTTCTCGGTGGAGATATGAGTCAAATATCCACTGACGAAGAAACCGGTGAGAAAAGTTTACGTCGCATCGAAAACAAACGTTTCCCTTGGCATGATCGCCCGGAGTTGCTCAGCACTGTCTCTCCGCGACTGACTGAAAAGATACGACAGCTAGAAGTTGATGCGGCTCAAATTCGTCGGGATGAAGCTATGTTTTCCAATGCATTCATGACCGTTGTCATAAATAAAATACGAAACGATACACGTTCTTAAGGCGTGTATTTTTAAAATTTCAAAATTGACGTTTTAAGCTTCAGTTTGTCACGCACATGAAACTCTTGAGATGAAGTGAATTATGCAATAACGCAATCCTCTCCACTGAGACCATTATACGTAAGTAAACAATGCTCGATGAGTGTCAACATAATTATTCCTCGAATGAGCTCATATTGAAATCGTTCTTGACCTTGTTCATAGTCTTTATACCTATCTTGCACATCAACTGCAATTATCCGCTCTGCGCCATGCTGGATAATAATTTCTGTACCATTAACCGATTCAATTGCTATTGTTTTATCAGTCAACAAACCAGTTGCGCTGTCGTGCAACAAATTATCAAGTGCCGATTTGGCAGTCTCTAAATTCAGCGGAACTTCCTTATTTGGCACGTAGTCAAAACTTTCTGCGTGCAAATTACTAGGCATAGTTGAAACTGCTGCAGCTGCAATACCACCCCGTAAAAAATCGCGTCGGTTAAATTTTTCCATATAACAAAGTATACAATATAAAAAATATATACTTTATTAAGACACCTTTTGACATTTTTAAGTATCGCGGTAGGATTAGGGCATACAGAAATTGCGGTAGCTACCAACTACCGAGGCATTTGCCTGCACAAAGCCTAATCTGAAACAATAAAGCGCCAAGGTGGCATACTGCCCTGGAAACTCGGTGGAACCGCGTCAAGAACGTCCGAGTAAGCAATCGATCCCATCGATGTCTTACTTGGATGTTTTTTATTTATCTAATCAATTACTATGAACGAATCACTACAAAACAAGCGACACACTCTTGCCCACCTACTCGCCGCAGCGGTCGTGAAGCACTACCCGCACGCCAAGCTCACCCTTGGGCCTGCAATTGATACAGGCTTTTACTACGACATCGATTTCAAGGGTGGTGAGGTCCTTAACGACGAAGGACTGAAGGAAGTGCAGAAGACCATGAAGAAACTCCTCAACACTTGGACTGAATTCACCCATCGTGAAGTCACCGCTGATGAAGCAAAGGCAGAGTTCGCCGGGAATAAGTACAAGCTCGAGCTCATCGATGAAATTGTCGCTCGTGGTGAGGCCATCACTCTCTATACCTGCAGCGAATTTACCGACCTCTGTCGCGGTGGCCACTGTGAGCATCCAAACAAGGATATTGATACCGATTCGTTCCGGCTCGATAAAGTGGCTGGCGCCTACTGGCGCGGAGACGAGAAGAATCCGATGCTCACCCGCGTCTACGGCCTCGCCTTTGAAAATCGCGAAGAGCTCGATGCGTATATTCACCAACTTGAAGAAGCCAAGAAGCGTGATCACCGAAAACTCGGCCGTGAGTACGATCTCTTCACCTTCTCTGAGCTCGTTGGCGCAGGCCTACCGCTCTGGACCCCGAAAGGCACCTTGATTCGTCACCAGCTCGACACGTTCATTTGGCAGCTACGCGAAAAGCACGGCTACCAGCGCGTGACGATTCCGCACATCACGAAGAAAGACCTCTACGTGACTTCTGGTCACTGGGACAAATTTGCCGATGAGCTTTTCCGCATCACTACCCGTGAAGGTAAAGAGTATGCCTTAAAGCCGATGAACTGCCCACATCACACGCAAATCTTTGATCGTCAGCCACACAGTTACCGCGACATGCCGCAGCGCTACGCTGAGACCACCATGGTCTACCGCGATGAGCAATCAGGCGAGCTTGGCGGTCTCACGCGCGTGCTCTCTATCACGCAAGACGACTCGCACGTGTTTGCGCGTCACAGCCAGGTGAAGGATGAATTCTTCCGCATATGGGACATTATCGACACCTTCTACGGTACCTTTGGTTTCAACCTCCGCGTTCGTCTCTCGTTCCATGAACCAAGCGAAATGGAAAAATATCTCGGTACGCCAGAAATTTGGGCGAACGCTGAAAATGCACTCCGCGAGATTGCCAAGGAACGTAATGCTGATTACTTCGAAGCTCCGGGTGAAGCTGCTATGTATGGCCCGAAGCTCGACTTCATGGCTAAAGACTCGCTTGGTCGTGAACACCAGGTAGCCACTATTCAGCTCGATATGAATCTCCCTGAGCGCTTTGACCTCTCATGCATTAATGAAAAGGGTGAGAAGGAGCGAATCGTTATGATTCACTGCGCTATCATGGGTTCCATTGAACGCTTTTCAGCAGTTCTCATCGAGCACCTCGCTGGTCAGTTCCCGCTCTGGCTTGCTCCGGAGCAAGTCCGCATTATTCCCGTGGCAGATGTTCATGTTGCCTACGCCGACGAAGTACATGCAGCACTTAAAGCTGCTGGGCTCCGTACTTCTGTAGCAGCTGAAAACGAATCAATGGGCAAGAAAATCCGCGCTGCAAAACAGGAAAAACTCCCCTACTTTATCGTAATCGGTGACAAGGAAATGGCAGATAGAACAGTCACGCTTGAAAAGCGCGATGGAACTAACGAAGTCCTCGCACTTGAAACCCTCGTTACGGAACTGAGTCAAAAAGTGGCAAACCGTATAAACGAGTAGCCAAAACCATCATACAGACATAAAAAGACCAGGTACCACAGGGTACCTGGTTTGTGTTATAGCGTCAGCTCTTGCTGCGCAAAGTCAGCATACTTCACCGGGGCAAGCTGCACCGTAATCGCGACGTGCAGTTGCTGACCGAGGTCATGAAGCGCCCATTTCCATACTTCAGCATTGGTCTGGTAGCGAGCAAAAAGTTGCTGTGCTCGCTCTGTGACAAATTGCTGTGGTTGGATTTCTTGAGCATGCGGATTAACCGGCACACCTTCAAGCGTTACTTCCACCACCGAGCGCCGATGCTTATGTTCAATCGCTCCAAGCAGATCAAAGACTGCCGCCGTCGCCTCATAGGGCGAACGACCAACGACGAGTGAGCCATCAATCTTGAGCTTCCGTGCCGGAATCTGCTTGAGCATTGCAGCTATCTGAGCGGAGGTTGCAAACGAGCCATCAGGAGCACCGACGTCATCAAGCGCAATCGGATACCCCGCCTCCCGCGCCAAGCGAGCAAGAAACGCAATCGCTGTTGGCGACAACGTCCCGCGCTCAACAATCTCAAAACCGACGCGCGAAACGAGCGCGCGATACGACGTGCGAAAGAACGACTGATTCCGCTCCAGCAAACGAGACTCAAGCCATTTGGCAAGAGTTTGGTTATTCAGCATATCAGGTAAAAGATTAATCCAATTCACCGCATCGTCGGTAAAGGATGCTGCGACCTTAAGCTGACGATCTAAGAAACGTATCTGCTCTTCAAGCGAAGCTTGGCTTGAAAAACGTTGATATACCTCTTCTGGTGCATCTGTTTGCACAATGAGAAGGTTCCCCAGAATTTCACGACCAACAAGGTTCAGTGCTGGAGTCATATAGAACCCACGCTGCGCCCGTCTGGCCTGCAGTCCAAGAATTGGACCGTACGAGAAACTCGTCAATAGTGCTGTCATCGCATAACTCCTACCTATGTATCCATTTGTAGCGTACAACTTATGTAAGCATGTGTCAATGTTTTTAGCTGACCTGTAAGCTTTATCTAAAGGCCGATTTTATCCCCAATTTGCAGATACTTGGCATATCCAACTCACGTGTTAGTCTGCGGTTAGATAGCACAAAAGAGAGGTTACATGAAACGACTCGCCAAACGTTTTCGTCGCACAGAATCAGTCAATCAAGGCATCCGCCCCCTACTCCCTCGGCCGGAGAAGACCGTCGCCATTAGCCGGCGCGACTACGGACTCCTGCAGTCGCGGAGCTACACCGACCAGCTTGCTCCCCGATATTTCAAAGGGATCGACGTCGGCACCGTGGTGCGCATTGAACCGCTTTTCAACACCGACCACCGCGAATTCCGTCTGGCACGCCTGGCGGCACACCCGAAGAATCCGTTCATGCGTGTCTACACGCGCGTCAAAGCAAAGTAACCCGACTTCCCCGCGAGCCTTCTGGCTCGCGTTTTTATAACCCAGCACCTGTGCAACACCACGCACGAAAAAACTCCCCGAAGGGAGTTTTTTCGTGCGTATGTACGCAAGTAGTGTGCGCGGAGGTCAGTTGTTACACTGTTGCCTTCACCGCTTTCATGATAGCCATCTTCACCGCTTCTTCTTCTGAGGTGTAAACACCATCAATTGCTGAAGTGAGGGCCTTGATAGCATCGGCAAGCTGTGCGTCGGTGAGACGTGCTGATTCGTCTGCAAGCATAGTTGAAAGTGAAATCACTTCCCCACGGCGTGCACGAACGACAGCATCGAGCTCAGCTGCAGCGTCAGCGAGTGCAATCATCGGACGATGTGCAATGAGCTGGTAGGCAGCCACAATGTTGCCAGTTACAATCGCTTCTGCGAGTGAACCACCGTTTCCAGGAGTTACTTCAGCTGCAACAGTTGCCGCAGCAGTGTTGGTCTCAAGGAGTGATTCAAGACGAGCAAGATTCACTACCAACCAACCATCTTCACTTGGAAACGCAGCCTTTGCCTTCGCAATAAGCTGATCAAGCGCTGCAAAGCGTTCGTCAGCTGCAGTTACTTTGGTAAAGTAGCGCATTGCATCTGAAGAGAAGAGTGCCTTTTGTGCATGTGCACGATTCTC
>JACCDX010795150.1_pt1 | contig 12657 bp, 24 predicted proteins | sample 7449681 | NCBI WGS metagenome assembly JACCDX01 (sample SAMN15323450, study PRJNA562643) | freshwater metagenome | isolation source: river surface water | place: USA:Blue River Watershed | collected 2017-08-18
ACTTAGATGCTAGGGCTGTAACATTTGGTACAGCTGATGGCAAACCTCCTATTATATGGTTCTCAGACATTGAGGACTCATCTGTTGTACAACATGAATTACTCCATGTAACAATAGATATGATGAAATGGGCAGGTATTGAGCTAAATGAGCACACTGAGGAAGTGTACACTTATCAATTACAGTATTTAACAAAACAATTTTATAAACAAGTAAACCAAAACAAATGATTGCAACAGCATGGGATGATATCCCACAAACATGTCCACCAGAAGAACTAAAACAAGAAGCAGATTTACCTTTACAATCTAAGCTTCACATTGAAAGACTTGAACTATCAACTAAGATTGAAAAGTTAAAGACTTTCATGACAATGAGTCCTGATTTTAAAGCATTACATTATAGACAAGCACGTTTGCTAGAAGAACAATTAGCAGCTATGCAAATGTATGAAGGCATGTTAGTTCAGAGAATGACATTATTAAACAACCCAAATAACAGTTAGTATGAGCAATTTATTCTTTTACACAAGAAAGGACGGTGATAAAACTTACACCGACAGTTTTAACCTGAACAAGGTTATTAGATCAGTTCAAATAGAAGACAACAAAGTGTTAGTCTTAATTGATGACATTCATGAGCGTCCAGAGGATGTACCAGAAATCAAGAATGGTAAGGTGGTAGGTCAAAAGAGAGTGAGGAATGTATTCCAAACAGAGATCAACTTATCTGATGAAGACATTACAAGATTTCACAATTTAAATAAATAATCATGCCAAAGTTATTAGGAAACAGAGTGTTATTACAACTACCTCCACAAGAAGAGGAAAGTAAACTTATTGTAGATGAAAACACTAAGGAAGCATTACAAAGAGAATTGCTTAACAAGATGTCTAAACTAAAGGTGCTACAAGTTGGTACTATCGTTACAGAGATTAAAGCAGGAGACTGGGTTTTAGTAGATCCAGCAGCTTTAAACAAGGCTACATTAGTTCCAATCAATGAAAATGATGAACGTGCTATTTTAGTATCACCATTTGATATAATCCAAATCTGGTAATATGGAATCACTTCCGTTTATATCATGTAAATGTATAACTTACGGTAGAGTGTCCACGCTTGAGGAGAGTATTGAATCTTTCCTCAAGCAGGATTACCCTGCAGATAAGTGTGAGCTTATAATAGTTAATGACTATCCACTACAGACTCTTGTATACGATCATCCTCAAATTAAAATAGTTAACCTAGATAAAACCTTTGATATCATTGGTGAGAAAGAAAACTTTGCTACAGAGTTATGTCAGGGAGATATAATATGTCAGTGGGATGATGATGATATAGCTCTACCAAACCATCTAAAAAATGTAGCTAAATACATGACTGATGAGGTGAATATTCTTCACTGGGAAACAGGAGTGTTATGTCACATTACAGGTATTGAGCAAGTTGGTTGGATAGGTAACTCTGGTATTGTGTTTAGAAAGTCAGCATGGAAAGCTGTAGGAGGACATCCTCTTCAAAATGCTGGATATGATATGACATTCATAGAACTTATCAACGCATATGGAGGAAGACTATTTGCTAAACCTCCTAAGGAAGAAGCAAGTTGGTTCTATATGTGGGGTGGTAGGGGTTATCACATGAGTGGAGAGGGTACTGATCATCCTGGAAAGCTCAACGCTATACAAAGACACAGTGCTTACATTGAATCACAAAGAGCTATAGGAAGAATTCCTACAGGAGAGGTTAAACTAAATCCTAATTGGAAGATGGACTATGCAGATTTATTAAAAAGATATTTAAAATTATAAAATGGCACATCCAGAACAAAGAACATTCATGACTTATGTAAGAGATAAGTTCCCTGATAAGTTTAAAGGTTGTAGAGTGTTAGATATTGGTTCATTAGATATTAATGGAAACAATCACTATCTATTTACAGACTATAAATACATTGGTGTAGATATTGGTGCAGGAAAAAATGTAGATGTTGTATCTAGAGGACATGAGTTTAAAGACGCTGAAGGATTTGATATTGTTATATCAGCTGAGTGTTTTGAACACGATGAGTTTTGGAAAGAGACAATTAAAAACTGTATCAACCTAACTAAGCCAGGAGGAATATTTTTATTTAGCTGTGCTACAACAGGAAGACCTGAACATGGTACAAGAAGAACCACTCCTCAAGACTCTCCATTTACATCAAAGATTGAGAATGACTACTATATGAATCTTACAGAACAAGATGTTCGTGAAGAGATAGATATGGAAAATCATTTCTCTGAGCATGAATTTATTGCTAGAGAAACGTGGCCCCAAGATTTGTATTTCTGGGGACTCAAAAAATAGAAACTCCCTTTGTTTTTTTGCTCATAAAAAAAGCCCCATTAATTTGGGGCTTTTTATTATTTTGATAATTTCTTACCAGTCATAGGAGCCATAGGACTCTTACCTTTATTCCTAGTATTATCTGATTCCTTCATATAAGGCTTATTAGGCTTAGGGTTTCTAACCTTAGGAGCCAAACGTGGTTTACCTGATTTCATTATTTTTTCATTTTACTTCCCCAGCAAGCTTTTTTTACTGATCCACCAGATTTCTTTTTAACAACTGGTTTCTTTTTAGCTGTATCACCTGCTGGTATATATTTTCTACCAAAAATAGAAGCTGTTTCTAAAGATTTAGCTAATTTATCAGTATGATCACCAAACCCTTTATTTACTACTTTTTTTTTACTTTCGCACCAGATTGTGCTTTCTTAACTTTAGAACCGTATTTAGCAGCAGGAGTAGCTTTTTTGGCAGCTTTCTTCTCAGCTCTTGCTTCTTTACGCTCATCTCTAGCTACTTCACGTGCCATTCTGTTGTTAGCTCTTCTCATTTGACCTTCTGAAGCACCTCTAAAAAAGCTAGTTCTTTCTTTAGATGACATGTTTGATACACATCCACCTCTTTGAGCTTTCTTAATAGTTTTACCAGCTTTAGCCTCAGGAGCAGATTTAGCAGCTTTTTTAGCAGCTCTTTTTTCAATTCTTTCTTCTTTGCGTTCTGCTCTTGCATTTTCACGCATTTGTTTGTTACCAGCTCTTCTTAATTGACCTTCGGTACCACCTCTGAAGAAATTAGTTCTCTCTTGAGAAGACATAGTTGAAACACAACCGCCTCTTTGGGCTTTTTTAACTTTTTTAACAGTTGCCATTTTGTTTTGTTTTTATTTTTTAACAATTTTTTTACTAATCTTACCACCAGCTTTTTTCTTTGGTGTTGCACTTTTAGCATCTATGATTGATTTTACAATCTTTCTGCCATATTTTTTAGGTTTTGCAGGATAATCTTTATATACACCTGATTCTAATCCTTCTAAATACCTACCAGTACCTTTAAATGTTTTTTTACCCTCAGCATAGCCAGTTGTATCAACAGCTAGTCTTCTTTTTGGATAACGAACACCTTTAGTTTCATAAACTAGAGAGTCTCCTTTTTGTGCTTTTTTTACCTTTGCCATGTTAGCAGTTCCATTTACGAAGTGATTTATTAATTCTGCTATTAGGATCATTAGCCGTTTTAGCAGATGTCAAACGTTTTTTCATACCTGACATACGAGCACAGAATGATTTACGTCTATTAGCAGCTTTACTTCCAGCTTTGAGCTTTGAAGGTTTAGTGGTAACAGCTGTCTTTAGTTTGCTACCTGGATTGGCTTTTCTATAAGAAGCTACACCCTTAGCGTTTAATCCACCTTCAGGGTTTTTACCTTCTTTTCTTTGCCATGCTGGGCTAACCTTACCACCGTTCTTTAATGTAGAGCCTTTAAACTCTCCCTTCTTTTTAACAAGAGGGCCATTAGGAACAGGAGTGATTTTACCGCCAGCTCTAAGAACTCCTTTACCAACATAAGCTTCAGCTTTCTGTGGGTTATATACCTTTGTTTTAGGAACTCTAGCCATGTTATTTACCTTTACGTTTTGCAGCTATCTTCTTAAATGTCTTAGCAAGAGCTTTAGCCTTACCTGTACAACCAGGCTTAGTAATAGGAGTGCATTTACCTTCTGTACCTCTAGCCTTAATAGACTTAGTTACTTTCTGCATCCACTTTTTATCTGTAGCCATTATTTTTTCTTTTTCATTTTACCACCCATCTTCATCTTTGTAGCACCTAACTGCTTGTCCTTCTTAAGACTTACAGGGGTTTTCTTACCAGCAAGGGTCATTTCTTGAACCTTAGTCCAAGCACCTTTAGGATCAACAGGTCCTACACGCTTATTAGAAGCAGTTAAACCAGCCTGAGCTTTTTTAACTTTACCACCATTCTTAATAACACCACGTCCTTTAAGAATGTCAGCTTTAGTAATCTTACCATCTTTGTTTAAGTCTGGAAAAGAAGAACCGTTCTTAGACTTCTTGAATAAAGGATTGTAGCTTTTACCTTCAGCAACACCTTTACCACGTTGTTCACGTGTCTTTCTTTCTTTCATACGTTCAGCTACTTTATCAGCTCTATCAGGATTTCCTTCTGCTATTCTACCAAGTCTTTTGTATTGTCCTTTTCTAAGAGCAATACCTTTTTGGGCTTTTTTAACTTTTGTCATCTTATTTATATATTAGATTGTTCTAGACATTTAGGACACTGTCCTTCCTCAAGAGCTATCTCATGTATGGAGCAATGATCGTTCATTACTTCTTACTCTTAGCCTTGATTTTCTTTTCCTGCTTAAGCATAGCAGCTGTAGGTTTCTTACCTGAGCCTTTTGCAGCACGAATGTTGTCCCACAAACCACGTTGTGAGACAGAACCATCCTTGCGTTTAATCATTTCTTTTGCCATAATCTATTGATTTTCAGCTTCTTTAACAACACCAGCTTCCACTGATCTAGCTAAAACTTGCTCAATTGTATTGTTAGCTCTGTTAGCTAAAAGGATACGAGCAGCTTCTTCTGTAGCTAATTGTGAACGTAATGAGTTAAGGATTACACCAAATTCAGCACCGTTGATAACAAAAATATCATCTGTATTCCAGGTGTATTTCTTGTTAGGATCATACTTTACAGGCTCTTGAACAGGCATTTCTGGTACGTTTACTTCTTCTTGTACTGGTAATTCTGGTACTAATTCTTCTGACATATTATATAATTTTTGGTTTTATGAACAAAGATATGTATTTCTGCAATATCTACCAAATTTATTTTACATGGTGATATCAAACACTATTGTGGCAGAACTCTTTATACTTTTAGACAGATCTAAATGGATCTGTAAGAGGTTATGAAACTTCAATAGCTCTTCTAGCAACATGTCATTATACCTAGGTACAGACGGTGCTAGTCTAAAGTGGTAGGAATTTGGATTCCTAGTAATTTCTAATGTGGCTAACTCATCCACAGAATCTATAATTCCCTGTAGGTGAGCAAAATAAGCAAGTTCGTTATCTTGCATCACCTCAGGAAAGAATTTCTTATTGATTTGCATTAAGATCTTGTTAAGAGATTTTTAGTTTTTGCAGCTTCTCCGCTCAATGCATCTGCAAGGTTAGAAATGTCATGGTATTTATTAGCTTCTGCAAAACTTTTTAAATTAGATGCAAAAACCAGCAATGAATTTACAACAGACTTTGATGAAACACCATCTGCTATAGGTTCAAATTTGTAGGCTTTTATGGGTTTATCCATATACCCCATGAGTTTTTCAATTACATCATCTTTGAAATCATGGACATAATCATACAAAGCACCAGTTGTTCTGTGTTCTGCATCATTGGTTGTTTGCCAGTGAATTAGATGTAGTTGCTCATGGAAATGTGTAAGCTTTCCAGCTATTGTTTCCAAGTTTAATTCTCCTGATTTCATCATCTCATCAGGGAATAATGATTTTGCCATTTATATTGATTTTATTTAGATTAACAACTTCCTTGATTAGATAAAACTCCATTAGAACAACTAAACACTATACCAAGTCCTGTAAGTGCTACGTAAGGATATGTAACAGGTGTAGTAAGTTCAGCATCAGTATATAAAACTGAACCGTTAGTTACTGAACCATAAGGGGTTGTTGAATAGAATGTTTGAGTCATACCTGCAAAACAAGCCTCCCCTGTACTTCCATATCCATATCCACCAATAAAGTCATAAACTGTTGGTGCTTGTGTAGTTGTAGTAGTTGTTGTTGTAGGAGTTGGGCATAACTGTACGTTACTTACATCTCCAGTTACTGGATCAATGTTTGCTGTGTATACATTTTCAGGTTGATCAAAAAGAACAAATGCAAAGAAAGCATCAGCAGTTCCTAAAAATGGACTAGTAAGATTTGAGTTATTATAGAATCTTACAACCTCTAATGGATTAGACTGCAATGAATATAATCCAAGATTAGGAAATAATTCACAATCTCTAGTAAGAGAAGACTGATTGCTAACCGTATAATTAGTTGCTGTTACATTATAATCAAAACTCCAACTCTTATCATTAAGAACGTTAGCCGCATCTATACCTGTTTGACTAGGTGATGCGTTGCTTCCTCCTGAAAGATCTACATATCCATTTGTAACAGCACTTTCACTTAATGCTACAAGGATGTTATCCACTGCAGTTTGTGTCAAAGCACAATTGTATACAAGTAATTCATATCCATTACCACCTAAAGGTTGTGCATCTGATATAATCAACTCTGTTAGTCCTGTGTTACCAGAAAAATCAAACCCTTCTAACACAGGATGATTAGATATATCTACTGAACCTGTGATTCCAGATTGATCAAAGTCCATGTATATTAAAGAATCTAAACCAGACAAGTTAGGGATACCACCTGAGAAGTTGCTATCATCAAGACGTAACTCTTGAAGAGCTGTACATCCTGATAGGTTAACAGATGTTAAACTAGATGTATTAGTTCCTGGAATATCACAATCACTAATGTCAAGATATGTTAAGTTAGGAAGATTAGATAAGTTTATAGATGTTAATCCATTATAATCTGCATTAAAGTTTTGTAGATTAGTTAGGTTTTGTAAACCTTTTATTGATGTTATTACTGCTGCCATTTTTTAATAATTTAGTCGTTACCAGGAAAACTTAATTCTGTTACAGATGTGATGTCGTCAAAACAAACACGTACTGTGTACTGTTGACCTTCTTGAGCATATGTATGTGACTCTTCATAGAATCCACCAGCTCCTGAATCAGGATGTGTTGTACCATCACCCCAATCAACAGTGAAGTTTATAGGTCCTGTAGTGTTAAAACTAAAGATAAAGAACGTACCATCTGTTGTGTCTGCAACAAACTCAATACAGTTTGAAGGAAGGGGAGGTACATTGCAACACTCGTTTGCATTAATTTCCACCCAGTTACCAACCTTTGGTTTGAATCTTTGTAGAATTGGACCACCAGCTATCACTCTACCTGTGCCATCATATCTAACCCAGGCTTTTAATTTATTTTGATTTGCCATTTTTTATTTATTTTATTTATTATCCGCAAGATATACATCCTTCATTACTAGATGTTGTAGTACCAGTAGGTATTAATTGAACAACGTTTCCAGTACCAATGTTAACATAAATACTTGAACCATCTGTTGGGATTCCGTAACTACTCCAAGTTCCTACAGCTAATGTAAATGTACCGCCAGAACAAGCGTCTTCTAAAACAAATGTTAGAGGTAGGCTATACGCACCTGCTTGGTTACAAGCTGCTTGAGACCCACTGTCTGCATTATAATATAAACCAGGATATGCAGTGGTTGTTGTACTAGTGCTACTTGTAGTTGTGGTTGTTGTAGGTACATAGTTACAACATTCGTATGCTTGAATTTCATACCATTTACCTACCTTTGGTTTTTTCTTCCTAAGGATTAAGCTACCAGCAACGATTCTTCCACTTCCATCGAAGCGAACAAAGGCTTTTAAGTCTCTCTTATTACTCATAATAATCGTTTTTTTGTTAATATAATAATTTGTATTTTTCTTTTAATTCCATCAGTTGTGATGTATAATAGTGAGTGCAATACTTTTGACTCTGTTCATTATTCATAACTGCTTGTAAATGAGGATCATCAAAAGGATCTTGTCCTGTGTGATACTTTCCTTTATAGAAAGCAGGATACCCATTGGCTTGATCACCAACAATTCCTGCGTTATGTAAGAGTCCTGTTCTCTCTAGTTTCTGAATTGGATCAGAAGACCAAGCAAAATCCATTTCAGGAATAATCTTCGCTTCTTGATTCCTATACCAAATAGCCCAGAGAACAGCCCACATATCAGCACACCAACTTTGAAAGCCTTTATTTTCATTCTCGAAGAATTCTCTGTTCACGTTTAGTAAATGTGTTCTAATTACCAAACAGTCTTCCAATACCTTTGCCCAAAACTCACTATCGATGTTCTTTAATAGGTATTGTGCTCCTCCTGAATGCTGATTATTAGCCTCAGCTATCTCTCTAGTTATGCCTGTAACTCCTGCTGTTTCAGCTAGAATGTCTCTAGTCTTATACAGCTCAAGCTTTTCAGGCTTTACATCCTTTATCTTACTATCAAAATATGAAGCATTGATATAACTGTTTGTATCAGATACATAGTTTATATCATCATCTAGATAAGCATCTACATTGAATTTATCTGTAAACACTACGTCTGAATCACAATACATAACAGCTTTATCTTTCATCCCTGGATTATCTGCAAAATATCTTTTCAAACAATAAGGACGCAACACAGGAATATAAACTCCTAACATGTTGCTAATCTTGTGCTCATCTTTGTAGAATACAAATTCAGCTTCTGGATAGAGATCTATCACTTGCTGCCACTTAGTATTCTTTTCCCTATAACTAGGAATGAATATAAGCACAATTGCTTTGTCTGAATGTCCAATTTTTCTTAAGCTCTCTATCCATAAATGTACCTGCCATGTGTAATAGGTATCATCTGGTTGAGCACAGATAAATCTGAGATCCTTCATATATGTAGTTTGTTGGTTTTGTTTTCTTTATGGTGTGGCTGTAGTAGTAGTTGTTGTTGTACTATTAGCTATTGTACCCACTATTCCAATTAATTGATCAAGTTGTTTGGATATGTTCCAAAGCAACTGAGATTGAGGGTCCTGACTTAAAGGTCTTGATGGTATTGCCATTATTAAAATGTTTTATTTAGTATGAAGACATCACTATAAATACTATTTCCTGCGTTATTACTTCCCCAGGTTACTGTAATGTCTAATGTATTACTGATTGTAGTGTCAAATGTACTTCCGTTTACAGTGTTAAATCCAAAACCTTCAACAGCACCACTGTTTGTTTTTACGTAACTAAACCTACCCAATGATGCAATTGATGCCACACCAGCAGCTCCGATTTGTCTTATTGTAAAGTCAATATTTAAAGACCATATATCATTTGTAACAGCACTTGTGAGGCCTTGGACACCACTATCAAGAAGTATAACAGATCCTGCTTTAACTTTAATTCTTATAGTTTGATTATTAGCAGCATTCACAACACCTCCCATAAGAACCCTAAAAGAATCACCAACAGTGAATCCGTTAGCTGGTACAGTGAGTGTACCTACACCACCATTAATTAATGTGGTTTCTACAATTGTTCCAGAAACAGGAAAACTATCTCCTGTTTGTGCAAACAATCCTCCACTTGGTCCTGGAGGACCTTGTGGACCTGGAGGGCCTGGTATACTTACATTACAAAGCTGACATCCCAATTTCTCCAATTGCTTTGAGATTTGCCATAGGAGTTTTTCCTGAGGGCCCCAACCTATTTGTTGACTTGGTATTGCCATGATTAAAATTAATGTTCAAAGATATGTTGTTTTTTACTATAATCAATGAGTATCAATAATTTACAATAACCAAATTAATTAAAATGATTCTAATCAATTTGATTATAAATTCACCTTACTTCCCACCACTGCAAAGAACAGTGCAGGTTGATCAGGATTGGTACTCAAACTTGTTCTTATTCCAAGATTCACCTTGAATCTTTTTGTTATAGAGTAGTCCACACTAGCACCTGTTAGAAATCCCATGTCTTCACTTACTAAGAATTCTTTTTGCTTAGTAGCATAAGTAACTGGGCTTCCAGATATGTACAAGTCTGGGCTAATTGTAATTCTTCTGTTAATAGGGAAAGGTTTAGTATAGAACAGTAACAACGAATGTGTTATGTTGTATTGCTTCTTTCCCTCTGCATATTCAGAGTTGTTAACACTCACTGTAAGGTTAGCTCCTGTCACACCCCATTTACCCATAGGATAGATGTAAGCATAGGTTGCAAAACCAAACATGCTACCAAATGCATAAGCAACAGTAACACCGTAGTTATTTAAGCTCTGTAGTTTACCACCATCGAAATTCATCTTGGTGTATCTGCCTGATAGGGCAAATTGTTTTAAGTTGCTCCAGACCATTCCTGTAAGTCCCCAAGACATATCACCTGCCATAGAGCTTTGTGATATACCTCCTGTAGCAATGATGTTTATAGACCTATCTAAACTTTGTCCTCCTGTAAAATCAGAATTGAATAGTATAGGGTTAACTCTTGCTTGGGATCTACCTCCAGATTTAGAAGAGGATTTACCCCCTCCCCCCTTACTTTCAGATTTAGATTCTGATTTAGATTCTCCTGATGAGCTTTCAGAACTGCTTGATTCTGAGGAACTTGAGCTCTCTGAGCTTCCACCACTGCTAGAAGAGGAACTACTGGCAGCAGAACTACTAGCAGAACTAGCTGCTGCACTTGCAGCTGAAGAACTAGCTGAGGAAGCAGCACTTGATGCTGCAGCACTCACTGCAGTAGATACAGCAGATGCTGTAACTTGAGTAGCAGTGGCAGCAGTCTGAGCCACAGAGCAAGGAGAAAGTTTTCTATATTCCTCGTAAACTTGGTTAATCCACGTCTGGAAAACCCCAGAACTAACATCAGCAGCAGTAAAAGTCCTATGCTTATTATAAAAAATAACAGTAGTGCTGCCAGTGATAGGGATATTAAAAACAGAAACAAGTTTCGTACAGGGGTCAGTGAATGTCTGGATGATCGTTTGAGAATATCCATATATTGGTAGTATTACTACGACAATCAAAGAAATTATAAACTTCTTCATTACTTAGTGAAGATTCCTTTTTTAACCATACGGTCTAGGATTCTTGCACAAGCAATGTCTAAAGCCTTTTTAGTTGCTATAGAGATAGTCGATTGATTAAACTTTACTGGGTCCAGGGAAGCATCAGATAAACCACTGGTTTCCTTTGTAGTCTTTGCTTCTCCTAGTCCAGAACCAGAAAACACAACTCCTGTTTCAGCATCTGTAAACCTAACCTGCAGTCCTAGTCTTGTAACCATAAGTTGTTTTGTACCATCCTTAAGGCTGATTGACTCATCCTCTGATATAGAATAGTCATAGCATTCTATTGTTACAAAGTATTTTGCAAGGTTAATCTTACCTCTACCATCTAGTTTGTTTTCAGAAATACCAGCTTGGCTAGCTTGGAACTGCTTAACCATTCTGTTCTTAATCTCAGTTTTATCTTCTGTAAATTTGAATCTGTTTAGATTCTCTAAGTATTCCATAGATATGTTAGCCACACCTAGCCCTACACGCTTCTCTTTAAGTTCAGGATAGAGCTCATACATTTCATCGTTAATCCCACACTTAAGAATCTGTATAGGGATTTGAGGTCCATCATAATCTAGGAAGTCAGAAATATCTATAGCCTTCTCAAAGCTAGCCTTGTATTGCTCTGTAGAGGTTTTAGCCAGTTGAGCCTGTAACAAATTTATATATAAAAATGTTACAAGGACCAGTAGTAATCTCTTCATTTGTTTCTATTTAAATGCTTCGATAATAAAATATAAGACAGAAAAAATGACCCTGAGATACAATAAAAAATAATATCTGCTACCCAGAAAGAACCTGTAGCGTTCATTATAGTCTTGAATAAAAAGTCGTAACCAAACGGGAGAAAGAACATGGCTAGCATTAAGCTCATGTCCTTCATGTACGTCAGTCTTTTGAATGTTTTTCTTTTGGTCATGAGTATCCATGTTATTAGATTAAGTTAGAAATCTTTTATCTTACCACAATGGATACACTCATAGTCTCCATCATGATCTACATCTGCATATACATGCTCACACTGTTTGTGTTCGTGATGTAGGAACTCAAGCTTTTCCATTTCTTGCTCGTGTTCTTGTTGGTCTTTTCTTAACTCATATTCTTGTTTATTCTCTACGATAGCCATTTCAGAAGCACGCTCTGCAGCTTTAACAAAAGCATCAGGAACTGTAGGAGCAACTGGTTTGTTACTCTCTTTCATATCGTTTGTATGAGAGAGGGTTGTACCATCTTCCTCATCCATCTTCTGAACTAACATCTTGTCTTTATCTGTATCACTGAACCAATAGTCAATGATCTTTCCATAGGAACCAATGAAAGCACCTAACATTAAGAACAATAGTTCTTTCCATTCGGCAGGCATTGTAGCATTATAGTTAACAGCTACGAATATACCACCAATGATAAGCATAAATGATCCAAGCACTAAGGCAGTGATATACCACCTTCTTGCCATCATATTTGCTAGAAGCTCACGAAAGCCTGTAGCTGGTGCTGAGGTCTGCTTCTCAGCTGGTTTTGATTTAAATAAGTCCATACGTTTGC
>JACCDX011349369.1_pt1 | contig 12657 bp, 5 predicted proteins | sample 7449681 | NCBI WGS metagenome assembly JACCDX01 (sample SAMN15323450, study PRJNA562643) | freshwater metagenome | isolation source: river surface water | place: USA:Blue River Watershed | collected 2017-08-18
GCGTTGGGCGCCACGAGATTGTTGCCCGCGGGCCCGCCCCCGCGGCCAGGGCGCGGCCGCGCGAACAGCGCACTGCCGCCGCCGTTGTCCATAACGATGATCATCGGCTTCGCTTTCCCCTCGGCGATCAGGTTGTCGAGAATGAAGCCGGCGCGTCCCTGCACCGACCAGGCCGTCTCGTCCTCGCCGGCGCCGTGCTGGAGATACAGCACGGGGTAGCGCGCCGCGTGGGACTTGTCGTAGTCCGGCGGCGTGTAGACGAAGCAGCGCCGCCACTGCTTCGTCACGCTCGAGAAGTAGGGCTGCTCGCGCACCGTGCCGTGCGGCACGTCCTTCGCGGCGAAGAACGCCATGTCGTCCGACGGCACATCGATGCCGCTCATCCACCGGCTCGAGCCGAAGAAGGTCGTGGTGTTCGGGTCGGCCACGCGCGCGCCGTCGATGATGATCTGGTAATAGTGGAACCCCTCGACGAGTGGCGACGTGATGACGGTCCAGACCCCGTCCTCGCCCTTCGAGACCGTGAGCGGCCGGCCGAGACTGACGGCGACTTCCTTGGCATTCGGCGCTTCGATCCGGAAGCGCGCGCGGTTCTCGGAGTTGAGCTGCGGGAATTGCTGGCCCGGCGCGACGTAGGAGATCGGCTTCCAGTCGTCGGCGGGCGGCTTGGCGTCTTTTGTTTCCTGCGCGAAGAGGGCGACGGGGGCCGCCAACAGAAGGAGGAGTTTGGGTTTCATCGGTAGGTGGAAAACGGGACGACTGCGGCCAGGTTGCCCGCATGTCCGCCCCGGGAAGCCGAAGCGGTCCGGAGTGGCGGCGGGGCACACAAGCGGACAGCGCGGGGGCGCATGGGGTGAACGCGGGCGCGGGGAGCGGCGCGCCTCCCTGTCTGCCGTCGGCCCCGCAAGGCGGGAAGGAAACTTAGGACATATCCGAAGGTATGCCCGCAGTCATAGTGGCGTCGCGCCCCATGGGACGCGGCCGCTAGTCGATCTGCACGATGCCCCGTTTCACCGCCTCGATGAGCGCCTGCGTGCGGTCGTTCACGCCGAGTTTGCTGAAAATATTCGTGATATGGATTTTCACGGTGCCTTCGACGACCCCGAGCTGGGCGGCGATCTCCTTGTTGCTGCGTCCGCGCCCCAGCAGGTGGAGGATGTCGATCTCGCGCGGCGACAACTGCGCGAGCAGGCGCTCGCCCACCCGCATCGCGATCTCCGGCGGCATGTATTGCTCGCCCCGGTGCACCACCCGGATCGCGTCGAGCAGCCGCTCCAGCGGCATGTCTTTCAACACGAACCCGGCCGCGCCCGCCTTCATCGCCCGGAAGATTTCCTCACCTTTGGCGAAGCTGCTGAAGATCAGGATTCGCACCTCTTTGAACTCCTCGCGCAGCGCCTGCATCGTCTCGATCCCGCCCAGCCCGTGCAGCCGCAGGTCGAGCACGACCACGTCGGGACGGTGCCGGCGGAAGGCCTCCACGGCTTCGCGGCCGGTCTCGACGCCGGCGACCACCTCCATGTCGGCGGCGTCGCTCGCCGCGGTGGTGAGGCCCATGCGGATGACGGCGTGGTCGTCGACCAGCAAAATGCGGATCTTCTTCGGGGGCGCGGAGGGTTTTTGCGTGGCGGGGGTCATGATGGGGAAGGTCGCGGCACGGCGATGCGGATCGAGGTGCCCTCGCCGGGTGCGCTGCGGATCGTCAGGTCGCCGCCGATGCTCTTGGCCCGGCCCCGCATGCCGGTGAGCCCGAAATGGCCGGGCCGGTTGAGCGCGTCGTCCGGCCGGAATCCCGCGCCGTCGTCGGCGATCGTCAGCGAAACCTCCGCGGCGCCGTAATCGAGCTGGATGGACACGTGCGCGGCGTCGGCATGACGCACCGCGTTGGTCGTCGCTTCCTGGGCGATGCGGAGCAGGTGGTGCGTCGTGCGCCGGGGCAAATCGACCGGCGCACCCGACACGGTCACGGTGGGGACGAGCGTGCTCGACGCCGTGAAACCCGTGAGCTTGCGCAGCGCCTCGCCGAGGTCGTTGCCTTCGAGCAGCGGCGACGCCATGTCCCAGACCGTGTGCTGCACCTCCTGGCGCGCGTAGGAAACCATGTTGCGCACGACAGCCAGCCGGCCGCGCAAATCGGCCGGCACCTGCGGCTGCTTGAGCGTCGTGTCGAGCTGGAGGATCGCGCCGCTCAGGCCCTGCTGCACGCTGTCGTGGATCTCGCCGGCGAGCCGGTCCCGCTCGGCCAAGGTCGCGCCGACGCGCGTTTCCTCGTTGAGCCGGCTCATCGTCGACTCCAGCTCGCGGGTGCGCTCGCGCACGATTTCCTCGAGCACGCGGTTGCGGCGCCGCGCCAGGTGGCCGGACCAACGCGTGACGCCGAGGACGCCCGCCAGCAGCACCGCGGCGTAGCCGGCATAGGCCGGCCACGTGCGGTGCCACGGCGGCAGGATCTCGAAGGCAAACGTCAGCGGCGGGCCGAGCGGCGCACGATCATCCGTCGCGCGCACCTGCAGCCGGTATTTGCCGTCGCGCAGGTTCGGAAACGGCAGCAACGAACCCGTCTCGAGCGTCGTCCACGGCTCGGTCGCATTCAGGCGAAATTCGTAGGTCGGCGCCCGCCGCCAGGCGTAGCTGCCGGAGAAGAAGCGGAACGCCACGCTGTTTTGCCCGTAGGGGAGGCGCAGCGGTTCGTGCTGGAGGCGCTTGGCCAGCAGCTCGACGTTGCGGCGCGTGTCCATCAGCGAAACCAGCACGGGCGGCGCCGGCGCGGGCGCGATCGGCTCGGCGACCTCCTCGACGTGGTGGAGCGAGCGGCTCGCCGTCACCCAGAGGTCGTTGCCCGGCAGCACGCGCACCTCCGGGTAGCGGTCGTTGATCAGATCGTAGGTCGAGCGGTCCGCGACGTAGCCCTCGCCCGCGGGCGTGAAGCGCACGAGGCCTTCGCGGTGCGCCGCCCACAGCGTGCCCTTTTCGTCCTGCCAGACCCGCGAGAGCCACCGGGCCGAGCTGTCGAGCAGGCCGGCCAGCTGCGGCCGCTGGCACCAGGTCCCGGTCTGCTCGTCGAAAAACCGCCGCGGCTCCCCGATCGGACTCAGCACCACGGTGTCGCCGACGACCCCGATGTTCACCCACAGCGCCTTCGTCCATTCCTCGTTGCGCAGGACCATCAGCTCGAGCCGGTCGCCGTTGCGCGCGACCCGCGCGACACCGTCGCCGCTCATCTCGATCCACACGCTGTGCGCCGTGCGGTGCACCCCGTAGGCATGGGCGAGCCCCGCGATGCGCGGCACCGGCTCCGTCCAGCGTCCGTCGATGCGCTCCAACAGGGCGATCCCGGAGGTCCCGATCGCGAAACACCGCCGCTCGTCGAGCATCACGAGGTGGGCCAACCCGCGCAGCTGCGCGATGCGCTCCCAGCGGCCGGCGTCCGTGCGCGCGTAGATCTCGTTGCCGTTGCCCGCGAGCAGGTGCGGGCCGAACGCCGTGAGCTGGAGCGCCCCGCCGGGCGGCTGCGGGTCGACGCGTTCAAAGCGCGCCGGCGCCCGGGGGCGCGTCGCGACGGCCTCGTAGAGCGTGCGCGCCGACGCCACGTAGGTGCGGTCGCCGGCCTTGGCGACGGACGGATAGAACAGCGTCAGTCCCTGCCGCTGGCCGAACGACGTCAGTCCGCCGCGGTAGAGGACTTTCTCGATCGAATCCTCGGTGAGCACCCACAGCACGCCGTTCTCGCGGCTCGCGATGCTCGACACCCGGTGAAACTGCGGCGTCGTGAGCGACGCGACCAGCTCGCCGTCGGGCGAAACGACGAACACGCCCTCGCCGTTCGCGGCGAGCGCGACGTTGCCGTCCGCGAGTCCGCGCAGCGCGGAGAGCCGGCCGCGCACCGCGATGCGCCGTTCGCCCGGCCACGGGCTGGCCTGTTGGCCGTCGAAGACGAACAGCCGCCCGTCCGTCAGCGAGATCAACGCGCGCCCCGCATCCAGCGGGGCCGCGAGATCGACCGGAAGGCGATCCAGCGCCGACGGCGCGCACGGCCGGAGGACGCGCTCCTTCACGTCGACATACCGCAACGGCTGGCCCGGACTGGCCACATAGACGCGCTGGCCGATCGCAAAGCTGCGGGAGATCCGCGGCCCCTCGTGCAACTGGCACTGCTTCTCCGCGAAATCCCAGAACACGATCCCCCGTCCGCTGGAGAAATACACGCCGCCGGTCGTCACGATCACCGTGTCGAAGGTCGTCGTGCGCGTCCACGCCGGCGGATCCCGCGGCACCAGCGGCCGGGCGTGCAACGCGCCGTCGGGCCCGAATTCCGCCAGCCCCCACGAGGCGCGCCCGGCGTAGTAGCTGCGCCCGTAGCCTGCGTGCACCACCTCGCTCATCGGCGTGCGGGTGGACTCGTCGGCGTGCGCGATGTTGATCCACGCGGTGTCGTTGAGGACCGAGTAGACGCCGTCGTGGATCACGGCGATGCGCCCGAACGAGTCGAAGTTCAGCCGCGAACCGCGCGGCACGTAGCCGATGTCCTCCAGCGAGTAGGTGCGGGAAAACGGCAGGCCGCGCACGCGCTCCGCCGCCTCCCCCCCGCAAGCCGCCGCCGCCGCGCACAGCCAGGCCAGCAGCACCACGCGCCGGAAAACGCGCGCAGCGCTCGTGGGGTGCAAGGGAGGGGTGGCCATCGCGGCGGGAACCGAACCCCGCCCGGCGGGCCGCGGCAAGACTGCGTGCGCGGAGTATGACTAAAGGAATAGCCGCGCCTAACACCAATGGCGCGTTGAGCGGATCCGGAAAAACCGCCCGTCTCCGGCCCGCGCGCCCCCGTTCCCGCCGGCCCGGCGCCCTGCCCCCACCCCCCCCGCCGACCCCGTCCGCGTCCTCCCCCGCGCCGGCGCGCCCCACCCCTGTATCCCTGCCTCATGAAATCCACCCCGCCTGCCAAAGTCGTCCTCCTCGCCGGCCTCGTCGCCTCCGGGTTGACGGCCCAAACCGCCCCCGCGCCCTCCGCCCAGACGCTCGCGAAATACGACACGAACAGGAACGGCGTGCTCGATCCGGAGGAACTCGCCGCGATGCCCGAGAGCGAGAGGAAACCCACCGTCGTGCTCTCGCCGTTTGAAGTGCGCACCGATCTCGACCGCGGCTACCAAGCCGCCAACGCCGGCTCCGGCGGCCGCGTCGACTTGCCGCTCAAGAACATCGCATCGGCGACCTCCGCCTTCACCAAGGAGTTCCTCGAGGACTGGAACGTCACCGACATGCGCGATTCCTTCCGCTACGCGATGAACGTCGACCCGGGCAATTTCTTCCAGGGCGGCACGCCCTACGGCGAGTTCGAGTTCAACTTCCGCGGCGTCGGCTCCTCCGGCAACTACCCGACGCGAAACTACTTTCTCTTCTACGGCGTGAGCGACTCCTACAACACGGAGCGCTTCGAGATGTCCCGCGGTCCCAACTCGATTCTGTTCGGCGACGGACAGATCGGCGGCGTCGCCACCACCGCCACCAAGGTCCCGCGCCTCGAGCGCAACGCCTACGTCGGCTCCATGCGCGTCGACGACTGGGGCGGCATCCGCACGACCATGGACGTCAACCAGACGCTCGGCCGCATGACCGCCGTGCGCATCAACGGCAAATACCAGAAAAACACCGTCGCCGGCGGCTGGCGCGACAACGCGCACAACGAGGATTCCGCGGTCTCCGTGGCCGTGGCCCATGCCTTCAACGCCCGCACCAAGCTGCGCACCGAGGTCGAGTTCGGCCGCGAGAACCGGATGACCTGGGCCAACACCTACGCCGACCAGATCGCCTACTACACACCGGGCTACCTCTACGACCGGCTCGCCCCGAATCTCCCCGCCAACCAAGGCCTCGCCGGCGTCACCGCGGTGAGCACCAACGCCCAGAATTGGACCTACATCCCCGCCCTGCCGAACCTCGGCCTGATCAACACCGGCGGCGCCACCGCCAACGAACGCTCCTACCGCTCGACCGGCCACAACTCCCCGATCCAGCCCGAGGGCCGCACCGATCTGCCCGGCATCCCCTCCCCCATGCGCCTGCCGAACCGCGAGTTCAACCTCGGCGCCAACGACACCCTCGCGCGTTTCAAGAACCAGGTCTACAGCTTCTACCTCGACCACCGGATCACCGATACCCTCTTCGGCCAGATCTCCTACTACCACTACGACAACGACCGCAACGAACGCTCCAATGCGCGCGTCGGCTCGCTGCAGATCGACATCAACCGCTTCCTCCCGAACGGCCAACCCAACCCCAAGGTCGGCGTCGCCTACGGCGAAGCGACCCCCGGCAAGGGGCATCAGGACAACTACGTCCGCGAGTGGCGCGGCCTGCTGCGCTGGAACACCAAGCTCCCGTTCCGCGGCAAGGGCCAACTCTCGCTGATCGCCGGCGAACGCAAGGAGCGCTTCGAAGCCCGCGGCTTCAGTCCCGCCCGCCTCGACGGCCCGAACCAGAACTGGTTGGCCGCGGAAAACACCCTCCGCTACCGCTACTACATCGACGAGCCCAACAAGTATGGCAGTCGCTTCCTGCCGCCGGCCCGGCCCGGTTTCACCTACGGCTTCGTCCAGACCGGCTTCGCCTCGACCGAATACAAGAACATCAAATACCTCCAGGGCGTGGCCGCGACGTCCTACCTCGAGGACCGCGTCTCGCTCGTGCTCGGCCTCCGCTACGACGACCAGTTGAATCGCCAGCAGGGCAACATCGCCGGCTTCCCCAATGCCAACGGCCTCCAGAGCTACGGCGGCTTCGTGCCCGGCGTCGGCAACCGCCCCGGCGCCTGGAACATCGGCACCGCCGAGCCCATCACCGGCAACGTCGGCGTGGTCGCCTACCTCGACAAGGAGCAGCGTTTCGGCGTCTTCTACAACTACTCGGAAAACTTCGCCCCGCCGACCTCCGGCGCCGCCAAAATCACGGGCTGGAATCCCGACGGCACCATCATCAGCGAAGGCTTCGGCGCGACCACCGGCAACGGCACCGAGTTCGGCCTCCGGTTCAATCTCATCGACGGCGCCCTCTACGCCGAGGCCCGGCACTACGACAACGAGCAGGTCGACCGCATCGACGGCCCGCCGACCGGCAACTTCAACACGCTCTGGACCAACGCCGGCAACTTCTACAACTCGAACCCCGACTACACCACCGTCGCGTGGCGCGATGTCGCGGCGCTCAACACCAACGGCTACGAGTTCCAGCTCACCGCCAACCTCAAGGGCTGGCGCCTCACGACCAACTACGCCCTGCCCAAGACCGAGAACATCGCCATCCGTCCCGTCACGCAGGCCTACTTCGCCGCCTTCCTGCCGAAGTGGACCGACTGGGCCAACAACCTCCGCAACGACAAGGGCGACGTCCTCACCACGGACAACCAGACGCAGATCCGTAACCAGATTCTCAATCTGCAAAACAACTTCGCCGGCGTCGCGCCCGGGACCGTCAACAACGGCACCAACAAGTGGACCGGGTCCTTCAACGCCAACTACTCGTTCCCGCGCGAGAGCCGCTTCCGCGGCTTCTCCGCCGGCTGGGCGATCAGCGGACGCGGCCCCCGCAAGGTCGGTTCGGTCAGCCCCAACATCCTGTTCAACCTGCCCGTCGGGGCCAACGCCACGCCCGACCAGGCCAAGCAGGCCTCGTTCGCCTACGTCCACGCCACCTCGTATTGGGTGCAGGACGTGAATGCCTCCTACACCCGCCGCTTCGGGAAGTATAACTGGAGGTTCCAGGTGAACATCAACAACGTCACCGACAAGGACGACCTGCTGTTCAACAGCTACACGACCTACCGTGTGCTCGGCCAAGGCTCGAATCCCTTCGTCGGCGGCATGGTCAACAACGGCTTCACCTACCTCGATCCGCGGAAGATCTCGTTCACCACGACCGTCAGCTTCTGATCGGATCACGTGCGCCCTTTGTGCCGGGAGTTGCGCCCCGGCACGCAGGGCGCCGCGAGTGCCGCCGACCGGACGATCACGGCGGTCGCCGCTCGCGCTCCCGCCACCACCGGAGGCCTCCGGCCCGACATAAGCGCATGAATCAACCCACCCGCGCGTCCCGCCTGCCCGTGGCGGCACGCTCGCGGGCCGCGTGACGGACCGGCCGGGCCCAACGCCGCGCCTCCGTCCGGCCCTGCTCACGCGTCGGCCCTCGCACCTCGCCGGAGTGCGTTCACTTGGGCGAAGCGCAGGCGTCGATTGGCCGCCCGCGCCGCGGCTTCGCTCCCGCAATCACGCCGGCGAGAAGCTCGCCGGGGGAACGGCTCGTCGCGCGTGCTCACCGATCGGTCCGCGGAAATCGCAGGGGAGCCGGAAGCGCGCGAGGAGCCGCTCCCTCGCGCGGAGCGGGAGCCGGCAGCACGTCGCGCCGCAACGCCGCGCACTCCAGTTTCGCCCGAAAACACACGGGGTATCGCCCGCCCCGACAAGCCTGGGGGCGGCCCGATCGCATAGGCTGCGCAAACCCCACTACCCTATGCTCGATCCGCAGAACCCCTTTCAGCCCAGTCCCGCCGACTCGTCCTGCCCGACCGGCCCAACCGGCTCCGCGCAGTCGGAGCCCCGACGTTCACTCGCAATCTATCCCCGTGCATCCCTCCATCCGACGCCGTTGAACCGCGGCAGCCGGCCCCACGCTCCGTCCTCCGAGCGAAGGCCTCCGTTGCCCCTGCCGCGGACCGGTTCGCGGCGACCCACGTTCGGAGCGCTGGTTTGCCCGATGCTCCTCGGCGCGTCGCTCTGCGCCGTCGGCTTCGCGCAGTCTGCTCCCGCACCGACCAACGCGCCGCCCGCGGCGGCGAAATCCGACGTCATCGCGCTCACCGCCTTCGAAGTCCAGGCCGACCCCGACAACAGTTACGGCGCGCTCACCTCCGCCTCCATCACCCGCTTCAACGTCGAAATGGAAAAGATGCCCGTCTCCGCGGACATCTTCACCGAGACCTTCATGAAGGACGTCGCCGCCTCCTCCGTGGAGGAGGTCATCGGCGGCTACTCCGCCGGCACCGGCAACAGCGACGGCGCGGGCGCCGGCACGCTCGCCACGCAGCCGGGCGACCGCAACGGCAACTTCTACATCCAGATCCGCGGCATGAACACCCCCGCCATGCAGCGCGACTCCTTCATGCCCGTGGGCGCCTTCGGCAATCCCGGCTCCACCGCCGTCGGCCGCACCGACAACTTCGACCTCGAACGCATCGAGGTCATCAACGGCCCGCAGGCCCTGCTCTACGGCGGCGGCGGCGCGGGCGGCGTGATCAACGTCACCTCCAAGCAGGCCCGCTTCGCGCGCCGGAGCCTGCGCGACAACGCCCGGGGCGAGGTGCTCTTCCGCCTCGACCAATACGGGTCGAAGCGCGCGGAGCTCGACGTCGGCACCGGCACCGGTTTCTTCGCGGCGCGGTTCTCCTTCCTGCGCGAGAGCACGTCGGGGCGCCGCGTCAACATCGGCGGCGTCACCAACGGTCAATACGGCCAGCTCGCGTTCCGTTTCTTCCCGCACACCGCGCCGACCACCGTGCGGCTCTCCGGTTCGCTCACGATGAACCGCCGCCGGCTCTCGACCAACCCCACCCTCACCGCCGCCGGCGACCCGCGCAACGGCCACGCCCTCCACTACCTGCTCGCCACCGGCCGCGCCGGCGCCACCGACCCCGTGACCGGCGCGCGCTATCCCGCCGGCGCCGTGCTCGGCGGCAACCTCACCTGGGACAACGTCGACTCCTTTGCCGCCGGCAACGCCCAGCAGGAACCCGTGAGCAACGACTACTCCTCGGTCACCGTCGAAACGAAGTGGCGCGACTGGCTCACCACGCAGGTGGCCGCCGGCTACGACACCTACACCGACCGCCGCATCAACCCCGGCTTCACCTTCTTTGCGCCGCGCTCCGGCAACAACACCACCGACAATTGGGCCGGCGGCGTCACCCCGAGCGACAGCTGGCAGCCCGCCCGCACCAAGGCCGGCCGAGTCGCCGCCGTGATCACCAAGGACGTCCTGCGCGGCCGCGCCAAGACCCAGACCCTCCTCGGCGCCGACTACCTCCGCTCCGACTCCGCCCAGATCGCCTACCAATGGTATCAGGCCGACGCGAACTGGAACGTCATCGTCGCGCCCAACGCCACCCTCGCCACCGCCAATCTCGGGCGCACGCCGATCGCACAGCAACGTTGGTCGCTCGACGCCGGCCCCACGCCCTATCCGTGGGGCGCCCAGAACCCCGCCCGCGACCGCATGACGCTCAACGGCGTCAACTACGTCCGCGCCCTCCAGAACCCGCCCCAGGCCGGTCTCGTCACTCCCCTCAATCCGCTCGGCACGCCGTTCACCTCCGGAAACTACATCCAGACGAAATACTTCAACCGGGGCGCCTACCTCGTGAACTACACGCAGTGGCTCGGCGGCCGGCTCAACACCCTCGCCGGCCTCCGCCGCGGCGACTACATCCAGGATCGCTTCCAGCACTACGACAATTTCCGCGCCCGCTACCTCGCGAAATCCACGCCCACGAATTTCAATGTCGGCGTCGACTGGAACGCCACCCGCTGGCTGCACCCGTATCTGAATTTCTCGGACTCGACGATGCCGCCCTACGTCGCGAACCGCACCGACCCGCTCGGCAACTCGCCCACCGCCGCCAAGGGCGTCGGCATGGAGGCCGGGCTCAAACTGAACAACGCGTCCGGCACGCTCTCCGGCACGTTCGCCGCGTTCCAGACCAGCGCCAAGGGCGACCTCTACGGCATCAACGGCTCGATCGGCTCCGCCATCAACCCCAACGGCCTCAACGGCAACAGCGGCGGCAGCAACTTCGTCAGCATCGACCGCAAGACCCGCGGCCTCGAGTTGCGGCTCACCGCCGCGCCGACGCGCCACTGGCGCCTGCGATTCAGCGCCGCCCACAACGACGGCGAGATCGGCAGCACCCGCACCTACGGGCAGCTCTACAACGACCAATTCTACGCCAACGCCGCCGGCCAGGTCACCTATCGCAACGGCACCGTCGTCTTCGTCAACGGCGCCGCCGCCACCGCCGCGCAGGCCACGGTCGTCCCCGCCAACGCCCCCGGCGCCGTCCCGCTCACCGTCGCGCTGCTCAGCACCCCCGGCGCCGCGAATCCCTACTTCGCCAACCCCGACCTCATCTCCGGCGCGATCAACCGCGGCTCCGCCGCCGCCAACATCCTCCTCGGCACCGGCAACGCCGCCGCCATCAATGCCAACGGCCCCATTCTCACCGGCCGCGTCGCCCTCCCGATCTCCGAACTGCAGCTCGACAAAACGCGCTCCGGTGTCGCGCCCCCGGGCGTCATCGTCGCCACGCGCATCGGCGACAAGACCACCGGCTACCCCGAATACAGCGCCAACTTCACGAGCAACTATGTGTTCTCCGGCGAACATCTCCTCCGGGGCCTGAGCCTCGGCGGGACCGTGTCCGCCGGCTGGAAGCAACGCGGCTACTATTACTACTCCGCGCCGGTCACCGCCGCCAACGCCCTCACGCTCCGCCGCACGCTCCTCTACACCCCGCCGCCGCGGCAGTTCAACCTGATCGTCGCCTACTCGCGCAAATTCGGCCGCTACCAATGGAGCACGCAGGTCAATGTCGCCAACGTCTTCAACCGCTACGACGTCGCCCTCCAGCCCAACGCGACCACCGGCTACAATGTCACGAGCGGGATCAACGCCACGTTCTACCAGCAGCCCCGCGCCTATACCTGGACGAACTCGATCAAGTTCTGAACCCACGTCCCCGTCGCCCCATGCCCCGCCGTCTCCGCGTCCTGTCCGCCTGCCTCTTTGCCGTTTTCGCCGGCGCCGCGTCCGCCCAGCTCGCCGAAAAAGGCCCGCTCCTGCTCGAGGAGGATTTTCAGCGCCACCCCGTCTACACGAAGGAAAAGCTCCCGCTGCGCGACGGCTGGACCGCCCGCGTCGCCCACGGCACCTGGCAACGCTCCGCCGCGGGCGTGCAGAGCACCTGGTCGACCGGCCACAGTCCCGTGCTGGTGCTCGAAGGCGCCTTCGGCGACGTGGTCATCGAACTCGATTTCCGCTACCGCGCCGAACCGGGCAAGTGGGCCGCCTGCCGCATTTCGCCGACCAACCAGGTGCTCAATCCGCGCGCCTACGCCGCCTCCGTGTGGGCCAACGTCGATTTCAAATCGCGCGCCATCGGCCTCGTGCTCGAGCACGACGAGTGGTCGCCCGGCCACATCACGCAGGTCAGCCGCAAGCTGGCCGAGTTCGCGCCCGACACCTGGCACACGCTCCGCCTCGAACTCGTCGGCGACACGGCCCGCGCGTCCGGCGGCGGCGTCACGGTCCAAGGCTCCTTCGACAAATTCGCGCTGCCGAAAACGTCGCTCTGGCTCGGCACCGGTCAGAGTGTCCACGAACTGCGCCGCCTGCGCGTCTACGCCGCCCGGCCCGCCGCGCCCGGATCCCCGTCGGCGCGACCCGCCAGCCCGCCCGCCCGGTAGTCGCTCCCCGGCGCCCCCGGATTGCGGCGTCGCCCGAAATCACACCGCCGATCGCCCGCACCGACAAGCGGGACGCCTCCGCCGCTTGCTACTGTCGGTCCGCCCGTCGTTTCCCGGCGGCGCCCCGCTCCCCCCCCCCCCACCCCCCCCCCCC
>JACCDX010917078.1_pt1 | contig 12654 bp, 13 predicted proteins | sample 7449681 | NCBI WGS metagenome assembly JACCDX01 (sample SAMN15323450, study PRJNA562643) | freshwater metagenome | isolation source: river surface water | place: USA:Blue River Watershed | collected 2017-08-18
CCAATTCATTATCATTAGGTATTCACGCCACTACATAAGGCAATTGCCCATGTTATCCACCCCAAAACCTCGCTCCTTATTACACACCCGAGAAATCACATTTCAGGGGTATGCACGAGAGGATGGGCTGTGGGATATTGAAGGGCATCTTAAGGATTTCAAAACCAATCCCTTTCAAACCAGCGCAAAAGTCTGGCAGCCTGGCGAGGCGTTTCATGACATGTGGGTACGCGTCACACTTAATAAAGAATTTGTGATTCAAGATATTGAAGCAGTCATGGATGGTCATCCACACGCAGAGTGCACTGCTGTCATTCCACCAATGGACTCACTCATTGGTACTCAGATAGGTAAAGGTTGGCGCAAGACAATAGATACGCATCTTGGTGGCATTAAGGGCTGCACCCATCTACGCGAACTACTCACCAGTCTTGCCACCGCAGCCTATCAATCTATTCCAGGAGCATTTTTCGATCCTACTGGAGAAAAGCCGCCGCTCTACTTGGGTACCTGTAAATCCTGGGACTTTAATGGTCCAGTGGTGATGCGTGTCTTCCCCAAATTTTATCGCTGGAAGCCTTAGACCTCAAGCAAACCCATATGAAATTTCTGCGCACACTGACTTTTTTGTTGCTATGTATTTCTAGTGCTTTAGCGTGTGCAGCAGAGCAAACTTCTACGCCCATTCTGGGTCTTGTTAATGCATCTCAGGATAGATCTGAAAATCGTATCTTAGAATTCTGGGGCTACCATGAATACGACGGCTCACAAAACTATGCCGACACATTGAAGTTACGTTACTACAACCCTCTCAATATCGGCGATTGGCATGGCACGCTGAGACTTGATACTGCTTATACAGCTGCTTATGGCCCTCTATTGCCGGCGCAATCTACTGGCACGTATTCTGCAAACAATGCAATGGTCACGATATGGGGCGGCAAGGCAGGCTGGTTTGGCAATGTAGGGGCACGAGTAGTGGCGCCGCTCAGTGATGTAGGTCAATGGCTAGCTGGCCCTCAAGTAAGCACTTCGTTCACACCTGCTGGCAGCAGCAAAAGTCTTCTGGCAGATATCTCGCCATTAGCGCGCTACATGATCGGATTTAATGCAAAGGCGCCGTCAGGCTTTTCCCCGCCGCCTTTAGCAAGCCGTCTTGAACTATATCCAACGGTTGGCGTGAACTTAGGGCCTAGCACTCAAATTCGCTTTTGGGATGAAAACGGCGCCGTCTATAACGCAGCGGGTGGCGGTTGGTTTGTGCCAATTGATGCCATGGTCACTCAACGAATCAATAAAAATCTTTTACTTGCTATTGGCGGCGCAAAGCAAGTGGTTCAAACCTACCAGCTCTACAACTGGACAGTGTACGGAAAAGTCTCTTTTACTTTTTAAATAAACCAATCAAGCAAGATCAACCAAAGTTTCACCTTCTAATTTTGCCGCGCCCGATTTAACCAAAGACCTGGGTAGCCATTGGGTAAATTCATCCATACTCATATTGAGTAGTTTTGCAGCGCTGATCAGCGCTGGCGTATTAGCAATCCAATCATTCACTTGCTGCATCTCACGACTACGCCACTCTAATAGACGATATTTCAGTAAGACTTTAGCGCCGTGACGGGCATTACGATCTGGGTCAGATGCTAAATAATCTAATCTTGATCGTGCTGTAGCAAGAGACTTAGCAACATCGGAAAATGGCGCGCCATGACCTGGAATTACCAAATCAATCGGTAGGGCCTCAATGAGGTCTAAAGTTTGCGCCACTTCCTCAAATCCAGACTCCCCCCAGAGCTCAGGGAAAATCACCCCGAAGCCCTCTTCCCATAGAGCGTCAGCTGAAATCAATATCCGATGATCTGCTTGATAAAGCATGATGGAATGGGGGTCATGACCTGGCGCAGCTAATACCTTCCAGAGATATCTCCCCAATACAATTTCCTCGCCAGGAACCAAAACATGATGATGAGAAAATTGTGGGCATTCTTGCCCTAAGTTGTCATAACTTAATAAAGCGCTATCCCAATTTTTGACTGCCGCCTCTTCAGCCGCTGGAATATAAACCTCGCAATGAAATACTTCTGCTAAAGCAGCATTGCCACCACAATGGTCAGAGTGAAGATGCGTATTCACCAACTTATTTAATGCGCTTAAGCCATGTTTTTTAATAGCGCCGCTCACTAAATCCAAAGTCATTTTTTGGTGAGCGCAATACCCCGAGTCCACCAAGGAGACATCATCCTTGCCGTAGTGAAAAATATTATTCGCGGAGAGCCACCCTCTTTCAAAAACTTCAATACCAGGTGGCAATAAATGCGCTGTCATACTCTAATTCTTTAAAGGAGTGGCTTGGACTGTAAGCTCTAGCTTACGTACATCAAACTGCTGATCCCGTATGCGCTGCAACGTTTCGTCATAGACTTTTTTATCCAATTGCGGCGTCCTCGACAGAATCCAGAGGTATTCACGGCGTGGATCACTCACTACTGCCACTTGATATTGAGGATCTAGATCAATTACCCAATAATCACCCCACACCAAAGGTATAAAAGCCAACCAAGCAGGTGCAAAGCGCACCTCCAACTTAGGTGAGTCTTTTGACCCTATTTGGCGAGCGGTACCTTCTGCCTCAGACATATCACCTTCAGCAGTTTTGCAGCTATTCAAGACTTTAATAGTGCCGTCGCCCCTAGCGGAATAAACCGCTTTGGTATTGCTGGCGCATTTCTTCTGAAACCAATTAGGGTATTTAGCAATCTCATACCAAGTACCCAAATAACGCGGGACATCCAGAGAGGGAATTGTCTTTACCGCTACATCAGACGTCTGACTATAAGCAGAGAAGCTAGTTAAGAAAATACAAGCGCCAAATAATGCTGAATATATTTTGTTCATTACTAATAGTACTTCTTCAGATCCATACCGGTATACATGCTGGCTACCTGATCGCCATAGCCATTAAACATTTGGGTTTTAATCTTGGGTGCAAACATTCCCTTAGGATCGCCAATACGACGCTCCATTGCCTGGCTCCAGCGTGGGTGATCTACTTGAGGATTGACGTTGGAATAGAAGCCGTATTCTCTAGCGTCAAACTGACTCCAGCTGGTCTTGGGCATTTCTTCAGTAAAACGAATCTTGACAATTGACTTGGCGCTTTTAAAGCCGTACTTCCAGGGCACCACAATGCGGACTGGAGCACCGTTTTGCTTTGGCAGAACCTCACCATATAAACCCAAGGTGAGAAGCGTGAGGGGATTCATAGCCTCATCCATACGCAAGCCTTCACGGTAAGGCCATTCAATAATGTTGCTTTTAACTCCCGGCATTTGCTTGCGATCAGCCAAAGAAACAAACTCCACATACTTTGCAGACCCTAGGGGCTCCACTTTATTGATCAACTTAGAGAGTGAATAACCATCCCAAGGAATGACCATAGACCAACCCTCGACACAGCGCATCCGATAAATACGCTCTTCGATTGGCGCCAACTTGAGCAGCGCATCAATATCGAGCGTCATTGGCTTTTTTACCAAGCCTTCAATTGATACTGTCCAAGGACGAGTTTGCAAACTTCCAGCATGGGCTGCAGGATCTTCTTTGTCCGTACCAAATTCATAAAAGTTGTTATAGCCAGTGACAAACTTATATGGCGTGAGACCTTCTTTCTCAGCAAACGCTGGGTTCAGTGTTGCCGCTAACTTATCTGGGGATGCTGCAAGTGCCTGCCTTGAAAACCAAGGAGCCAAGGCCATTCCAAATCCGCCTGCGGCTGCTGTCTTAATGAGATTTCTGCGGTTTTCAAAAACAGCCTGTGGAGTAATGTCACTCGCAAGAATAGTCTTATCGATAAAACGCATAACGCACCCCTTGGGAATGTAATGCTTCTATTTTGCTACCGATAGGTTTTTCTTGCTTAAGTCTGGCTGGTGCGCATTTTATTCATTAAGGCAAGGCTGTGTTTATCCATGCCGCCGACCATCTCAGCAAGAGCTGGATAGTCTCGAGTGAGCGTTTCACCACCATAGAAGCGGAGTAACCAATCCGGGTAACTGCGCTCTGAAATTTCACGAATTTCTAAAAGCTCAATCCGATGATGACGCTTGTCTTCCTGAATGCGCTTCCAGGCCTTCATCACGCTTGCGCTCTCACCTTCAATAATTTGACCAAACTGCTGGTTGTCATATAAGAGAATCCCAGAAATACCATTTGTCTGATTAAAAGCGCGAGCTGACTCTAGCAAACGCATTAAGCCAAGAAAAGACATATCCGAGACTGCTTCGCTCTGATAACTCAACTCAACCAGGTCTTTTGGTCTTGGCATCGCTCAACAATAGTGAATGGGGGATTTATAAATAAAAAAGGCAAACCCGAAGGTTTGCCTTTAAATATTAAAACTAATGAGAAAAAATAGATACTTAGCGCTTCTACCTATTAACCTCTTGCTGCCTTGAGGGCTGCATTGAAAGTTGGGCTTGGGCGCATTACAGCCTTGCACTTCTCGGAATCCGCCACAAAGTAACCACCGATATCTACTGGCTTGCCTTGAACAGCCTTGAGCTCATCTGCAATCTTTTGCTCGTTCTCAATCAATGATTTAGCCAGAGGCGCAAAGAAAGCTTGCAATTCTTTGTCTTCAGTTTGAGCGGCCAAAGCCTCAGCCCAGTACATTGCCAAGTAGAACTGACTGCCACGGTTATCCAACTCACCAGTACGTGGTGAAGGTGACTTGTTGTTGTCCAACAATTTGCCAGTGGCTTCATCTAATGTACGCGCTAAGATTTTCACTTTCTTGTTACCTGTCTTATCGCCGATATCTTCAAGAGATACCGCTAGAGCCAAGAACTCACCAAGTGAATCCCAACGCAAATGATTTTCTTCTACCAACTGTTGAACGTGCTTTGGAGCAGAACCACCCGCACCAGTTTCAAACAAGCCGCCACCGGCCATCAAAGGAACGATAGACAACATCTTTGCGCTGGTACCCAATTCCATAATCGGGAACAAGTCCGTGAGGTAGTCACGCAAAATATTACCTGTCACAGAAATAGTGTCCTTGCCACGAATCACACGCTCTAAGGTGTAACGCATTGCACGAGTCTGGGACATGATCTGAATATCAACGCCTGTGAGATCGTAATCTTTAAGGTAAGTATTTACCTTCTTGATCAACTCAGCTTCATGTGGGCGGTACTCATCAAGCCAGAATACTGCTGGGGTATTAGAAAGACGTGCACGATTAACAGCCAACTTGACCCAGTCACGAATTGGGGCATCTTTAACCTGACACATACGCCAGATATCACCCTCTTCTACATTTTGCTCGAGTAATACAGTGCCATCATCAGCAACGATACGAGCTACACCAGCCTCTGGAATTTCAAAGGTCTTGTCATGTGAACCGTACTCTTCGGCTTGTTGAGCCATCAAGCCCACGTTTGGAACAGTACCCATGGTAGTTGGATCAAAGTTACCGTGTGTCTTACAGAAATTAATCATTTCTTGATAGATGCGGGCAAAGGTACTTTCTGGGATAACTGCTTTGGTGTCATGCAAACGACCATCCGCGCCCCACATCTTGCCGCCAACACGAATCATGGCAGGCATAGAAGCATCCACGATCACATCGCTTGGGGAATGCAAGTTGGTAATGCCTTTAGCAGAATCAACCATCGCCAATGCTGGGCGATGTTCGTGGCAAGCGTGTAAGTCTTGAATAATTTCTTCGCGCTTAGATTCTGGCAAAGTTTTAATCTTTTCGTACAAGCTGCTCATACCGTTATTGGCATTTACGCCCAACTCTTCAAACAACTTCGCGTGTTTAGTAAAGGCGTCTTTGTAGAAAATCTTCACAGCGTGACCGAATACGATCGGGTGTGAAACCTTCATCATCGTGGCCTTAACGTGCAAGGACAACATCATGCCGGTCTTGTAAGCGTCTTCGATTTCTTTCTCGTAGAACTCACATAGCGCTTTTTTGCTCATGTACATGCTGTCGATGATTTCGCCAGCTAATAATGAGACCTTTGGCTTGAGGACGATTGTCTTACCGCTCTTGGTCACCAAGTCCATCTTCACATCGCAAGCTTTAGTCATGGTCATTGACTTCTCGCTAGAGTAGAAGTCGCCGCCATGCATATGAGAGACGTGCGTACGGGAAGCTTGGCTCCACTCACCCATAGAATGTGGGTTTTTACGTGCGTAGCGTTTTACTGCGGGTGGCGCACGGCGGTCTGAGTTACCTTCGCGCAATACTGGGTTAACTGAGCTACCTAAACATTTGGAATAGCGAGTACGGATAGATTTTTCTTCATCCGTTTTTGGATCTTCAGGAAAATTAGGGATCTTGTAGCCTTTTGCTTGCAACTCTTTAATAGCTGCGAGCAACTGAGGAACTGAAGCACTAATGTTTGGCAACTTAATGATGTTCGTGTCAGGCAATAAAGTCATTTTGCCGAGCGCGGCCAAGTTATCAGGAACTTGTTGCTCAGGAGTCAGGCAATCAGAAAACTCAGCCAAGATACGAGCAGCAACAGAAATGTCGCTCGTCACAATCTCTACGCCAGCAGGTGCCGTAAAAGTACGAATAATTGGCAGAAATGCGCAAGTCGCCAAAAGTGGCGCCTCGTCTGTCAGCGTATAAATAATCTTTGATTTCTCTGAAGCCATGAATGTTTCCTCAATTTTGAAAAAATTACAGAGTCAGGTTTTTACCCTGTCGCCCTCAAATCCCCATTTTGCAAGTCGCTTTTAGCGCACTTATTGCCAATGAAGCGAGTCTTCCATTTTAAATCATTGGACTTGGCAAAAATGGTGGTTTTAACCCTGAAAATGCTTGATAAAGGCCAATTTAAGGGAATCCACCAAGCCAACTGTTAAGGCAAATTCACCGTAAACTGCAAGCCATGACCAGCAAACATCCCTTACTCAACAGAAACCTGGTTCTGCTGATCATTTGTCAGGGGCTATTTCTAACCAATAACGTCACTTTTATTGCCATTAATGGGCTAGTAGGTCTTAGTCTCGCCCCAGTAAGCTGGATGGCTACTCTGCCGGTTATGGGTTATGTAGTTGGGGGCGCCTTTTCCACCTCCATCGTAGCCAAATCTCAGAACTACTTTGGGCGTAAGATTTCCTTTCAGCTGGGCCTGCTGGTGGCAATGCTGTCCGCACTTTTATGCGCCTATGCTGCTGTGAGTAAAAACTTTTGGCTTTTGGTCATGGGTACCTTTATTGCCGGCTACTACAGCGCCAATGGTCAACTTTATCGCTTTGCTGCAGCAGAACTGACAGACCTAAAGCAGCGTGACAAAGCCGTTTCTTGGGTGCTTGCCGGTGGCATCCTTGGCGCTGTTATCGGACCTAACCTTGCCTCATGGACACGAGACCTCTTCGATACTGCTTTTCTGGGCGCCTACCTGACCCTCTCCATCGCAGGCTTCATTGGCATCTTTGTGATGCAGTTCATTCACTTCCCTCAAGAATTAAAGACTCAACACTCACTCTCTGATGGGCGTCCCTTAAGTGCGATTCTCCGTCAGCCTGTATTTGTGGTTGCCATCATTGGTGCAGCTTTAGGTTATGGGGTGATGAATCTATTGATGGCGGCCACGCCCTTAGCAATGCAAATCTGCGGCCTGCCATTCTCGGACACCGCTTTAGTTTTGGAGTGGCATGTGATCGGCATGTTTGCTCCTGGATTTTTTACGGGATCCCTCATTCAAAGATTTGGGACATTAAAAATTATGGGCGTCGGCGTGCTACTGAACTTCATCTGTATCGCCATTGCGCTTACCGGCACTAACCTGCATCAATTCTTTATTGCTTTATTTTTACTAGGTATTGGCTGGAACTTTTTATTTACTGGCGCCACTTCTTTGGCAATGACTGCCTATCAACCTAACGAACGAGACAAAGCTCAAGCAGCCATTAACTTCTTTGTCTTTGGCACCATGGCTTTTACCTCTTTTGGTTCAGGCGCCCTCGTCACCTCTCATGGGTGGAGCATTCTGAATTGGGGATCACTGATTCCCGTAGCGATTACTGGTCTTGCGCTTTACTGGCTTGCTCAGCAGCGCAAAAATTCACAGGCTCCAGCTTAAGAAGCTTTTGCCAACGGCAAGTTAAATAGCAAGTTTTGAGGTTTTAACTTGAGCTGCTGCTGATCATTCATGGCAATGGCCATATAGACCGGCTTGCCTGCTTGAGCCTTAGCTACAGCAGCCTCGTCAATAAAGTCCAACCGGAATAAGCAAATGACTTTTTGCAGCTCATCCGCCTCAACCAACTCTTTGTTATAGAGCTTATTTAGAATTTCAGTTGCAGCCGCATCCAAGCCTACATGCCATGACCATTTGGGATCGCTAATTTGCTGCATAGGCGTTATGCGAACGCTGGCACCCAAAAAATGCTTGACCCATTTTTCTAAAACACGGCAAAAACGATTAATAGGCTCGTGCCCAAAATTGAGTTGCACTGCCAAATCAAAATCTTCATTACGCGACCAATACTCATCCGCATTGTCTTCATGGAGCACATCTAGATCTGCGGACCTCATGATCATCGACTTGCCCTTTAGCAAATCCATGATGTTGCCCGTATCACCAGCCTGGGCATTGCGAGCGACCACTTCTTCATCAGCGCCCATCACGATGCCATCTTCAATGACAGTAATTTTCTGATTTCTGAAAAAGATCTCTCCCATGCGCACCTCTAATGGATGCGCTTCATCACCAAGAATATGTCTGATAAAAATTTGGGCTAGTAGAGATATGAACAAAGGAGGTACATCCACCCCCTCGCCTTTGAAGAGGCTCATATAAAAGGCCTCTAAAGAGCTAGCTGACAGTAGGCGCGCCCGATATCGCAACCAGACACGATAGTTTTCCTGAATGTCCTCATCGGCCATTGCGGCAATATCTGCTTCAACCACTTCAACGCGAGGGTTATCTGTCAGGCGCTGATGTAAGGCCCGCTCAGCGGAGCAAGATTCTGGCACTAGCGCTAGCTCAGGCCTTGCCATATATGTGCGCAAAAAGTCGTCTGTGACCAGCAACTGGCGATCGGGACTGATTGCCAGAGTCTTATATGCGGAATTTGCCCAATAATTTGTCATACGTTTTAACTAAAGTTAGCGTGCTATCAGAATTTATAAAGCTCAGAATATACTAGCCAGTCAATTTGCGTGAAATAGGAAAACATCATGAGTGAACTCAAAAAAATCGATACCGTTGTTGGCGAAGGAAAAGAAGCTACAGCAGGTAATCATGTGGACGTACATTACACCGGCTGGCTATATGACGAGAAGGCTGCTGACCACAAGGGTCAAAAGTTTGATAGCTCATTAGATCGCGGCCAATTGTTTAGCTTTCCATTGGGCGCTGGCCATGTGATTAAGGGCTGGGACGAAGGCGTAGCGGGCATGAAAATTGGTGGCAAACGCACCTTGATCATTCCTTCTGAGATGGGCTACGGACCACGCGGTGCTGGCGGCGTTATTCCTCCAAATGCGACACTCGTATTTGATGTGGAATTACACGGCGTTAACCAAGACATCTAAGTGAGAAGTAAAGCAAAAGCCACCCGAGGGTGGCTTTTTATATTTTGCAATTCTGAGATCTTAAGAGCGGATATCTTTGCCGTTCAAGGTTAAGCGATTTGTTGAGCGGTTTTGGCACAAGCTAATCAGGCGATTTCTTTCTGCCATAACCTTGTCAGCGTAACCACCATCATCGTCAGCATTGGCGGCGCCTACGTAGTATTTCAAGCCATTACGCAATGAACCCGCTGTAGCAATCAGATACTTCAGGATATAGGCGCCAACACGAATATTGACCTCTGGCTTCACAGCTTGAGAGGTGCCACCAAAAATTGCATATTTATCTTTATGCACTGAAGTCATTACCTGCATCAAACCTTCAGCACCTGCGTGACTCTTGGTATTTGGATTGAAGTTCGATTCCACAGAAATAACAGCCAACAAAAGGACTGGATCAATATTGACTTCTTTGGCAATCAAGATGGTGTTAGAAACATACTCTTCAATCTTCGAGCGATCGAGGCTGTATTTCTTTTCAAAGAAATCCGCTACTGCCCGTTGGTTCTGTAGGGAACCCATGAGGTTGCTATCTAAAGCCTGAGGATCAATCTTGGAAGTTGGAATGCGATCAGACAAATGAGAGATCGACTTCACCTGCATTTGCGCTACAGAAGGCATTAACAAGGCGACCGTTTGTTGCTTAGCGCTTGCCAAACCTGTGGTGGCAGACAATTTGGATTTGTTATAGATCACTGCTGCGATTTCAGTATCTGAAGCTGGGGAAGCAGCAATCTCGCTGGAGTCTTTTTGCTGGTTGAGCATCTCAAAGCCATTGCTCCAAACCATGTGACGGGCTTCATCTGGGACCAGAATGCGTGCTAGATCGAAAGCGCCAGCATTAGTGCCGTTGCCTGAAAGCCAAAGGCCAACCACCATAAATACAGTAACAACGAGCAAGCCATTAATGACTCGATAGACCGGAGCCATAGCATGCGTTAGCAGCTCCTTAGCAGCCAACATGCTTGGCTGCGGGTTCTGCGTATCGCTCAAATTGTAAGATAAACATTTACTCATTCATTGTTTGCAAGACCTCAAAAAACTGTACTGCCGTTTTATGCTGCATTGCAATATCTAAAAAACATGGGTCATCCTAAGAAGATTCTTATATCAAGTCAAGAATAAAGAAGTAATAAGTCATAACTTATTGATCTAGAAATCAGGCAGTTTACATATAAGTACCCTAAAAACCATATATAAGTTAATTAAATCAATAACTTATAAAAGTTAGGGGGCGCTAATTTCACTCTATAAAAAAATACATAAAACCGGACTTTTTTGCGATTTTCCCAAAAAATGGAAGCTCAAAAACCATATATCTAGTGTTTTTAAGCCCCTCCATTTCTACGGGTAGTAGGCAACAAAGGCCTAATGCAATGGGCCATCAACCAAGGCAGATACGGCGATAAGCACCTCTTAAGACAAAGAAAATCGTCAGCAATGTTCAGTTTTCTTGTTAGCTATGGAGCTAGTTCTGGATAAAAAGCTGGCATCACCTTTGTGAGACGTCCTACACTTAGAACCCATGAAGTTTCTGCGCAGTCTGCTAGCCCTTGCAGCACTCTCCATCTCACTTAATTCTTTTGCAGCCTTTGATGCCTGCAAGGATTTTTTTCCTCGCCAACAAATACCGGTGAGCATCCAAGTTGGGCGTGACCTCTGCTTCAACAGCTTTGCGATTTATTACTCCCCCCAAGATAAGAAACCTATCTACACGGTAGAGAAACTCAACAAAGAACAATTTTCAGGGCCGCATCCGCGTAGAAGTAATCAGTTTTACGAAGAGGCTAGGTTACCCTTCTCTGAACGAGCTTTACTGTCGGATTACCGCGGCAGTGGCTATGACCGCGGCCACAACGCGCCTGCAGGCGATATGAGTAACGAGCGTTCGATGGCTCAATCATTCTCATTAGCAAACATGATGCCCCAGGCAAGACAGAACAATCAGGGCATCTGGGCGAAAAATGTAGAGGAACCTACACGGGCCTACGTTAAAAGAGCGGCCGGGGATATTTATGTATTTACTGGTTCCACTGGAAATAGCGGCAGCATAGGCAGAAGTCGGGTGACAATTCCGAGCCATCTCTTCAAGCTAGTTTATGACCCCAGCAAAAATACTGCATGGGCTTATTGGATTGAAAACACCAACGAAGCCAATATGACTCCCCCAATCAGTTATAAAGAGTTAGTACAAAAAACGGGGATTGATTTTCAATTGCCTGGGATTGATGATTCAGTTAAGCCAGATGCTATAACCCCAGAACCATTGAAAACACAGGGTCAGAGGCCATTGATTGGTGGCTGGTATCCAGTATTTTTTGATGCGTACTCCTCAAGCAAGCTCAATGGAGTTATTGACAGCATCAAGGCCGGTAAGGTGGAGAGCATTCAAGTTCAATACGACCGCAATGAGAGTCTCGCAAAACAAATCGTCTTACAAATTGAATCTCAAACCAATCTCAAAGTAACTTTGGTGCAAAGCAGTCCACCAGAGTCCGCAACAGTGACCTACGAACGCAATCGCGTCACCCTCATTATTCGTTCAAAGTAATTTAGATTTAGCTGCAAGGCCATGGGCCCGCTGGATCGGCGCCAATAGCCCACGCAGACCATTGTGATCTAAGGTGTGCATCAACTCTAGCAATTGGCCCAACTCGCTCTTAGGGAAACCTTCGCGCGCAAACCAAGCCAAATAATTCCCAGGCAAGTCTGCCAAAGCACGTCCTGCGTACTTACCAAAAGGCATTTTCATCAAAACCAGTTTTTCTAGGGACTCAGCGTTCATCTGGAGAAATCTTACAAGCAAACATGAGTGAGCTCATAGATCCCACCATCTTTGAGGCTATGGTCATTAATTTAGTTGAGAATCATTCTCATTTAATGTTATATTGAGAACCGTTCTCATTTAGATTTTTAACCATCAACCTCAAATAACCATGAAATTGACCATCAATAGACTTCTTGCTTTCAGCATTTTTCTTCTTGCCACTCTTCATTTTTCTTTTGCCCATGCTGGCGAGGGTGCTTTTGGCTGGATTTACACCTTAGATTTGCAG
>JACCDX011242819.1_pt1 | contig 12654 bp, 10 predicted proteins | sample 7449681 | NCBI WGS metagenome assembly JACCDX01 (sample SAMN15323450, study PRJNA562643) | freshwater metagenome | isolation source: river surface water | place: USA:Blue River Watershed | collected 2017-08-18
CTATGAACTCCAAAGTGCTGGAGCAGATAAAAATGCCTCTGCAGTTGCCTTACTCCTCTATCTTATCGAATGGAGTGCCAAAATTTCGTGGCCATTTTCCATAACCATTGCATTTCTTGATGGAGAGGATGAATTCATGCTTGGGAGTAAGAATTTGGATTTATATGTTAAGCGAAAATATTCCAGTATTTCACCGGCCGATATCTTGGCTTTGAACCTTCAAACCTTGGCATTTGACACAAAGGTTCAAGATCTCACAAAAAAGAATTTTAATTTTGCACTCACTTATGACTTCTCACAGGAAAAAATTTATAAACCTTTATTTGATCGCTTGAAAATAAGTTTTGGTAAAGTCTTTAAAAGTGGAGTTCAGCCATTTACATTGAATACAATTGATTTAGAATATCAAAATAATTTTCCAAAAAACGAGAATGGGAAATCCTATCCTTTAATGATTTTCAGTTCAGATTACGTCAATAATCCCAATAAAAATATCAATACTCCCAATGATTTTGTCGAGACTTTAAACTCAAAAAGTTATCACCAATTTTTAAAGTTTTTTTCGACCTTTCTCTTGCATGAAGCTTTTACATTGAATTGATTACAATTTACTCTTTTTAATAAGCAATATTTTTGATATGAAATCATCCATGAAAATTAATTTATTCCCCAATGTGAATGCAAAAGAAAGAAAAAAAATTGTCGTCGGCATGTCTGGAGGAGTGGACTCTTCAGTAGTTGCCAAATTACTTAAAGACCAAGGTCATGAAGTCATAGGCCTATTTATGAAAAATTGGGATGAACTTGACGAGAACGGACAATGCTCTTCGGATAAAGATTTTCAAGATGTCGTGTCGGTGTGTGAAAAAATTGATATTCCTTACTATGCCATTGATTTTGTCGAAGAATACAGGTCTCAAGTTTTTGAACATTTTTTGAATGAGTATAAAAATGGGCATACGCCGAATCCTGACATTTTATGCAATAAGGAAATTAAGTTTAAGGTATTTTTTCAAGAGGCCAAAAAAATGGGGGCAGATTATCTTGCCACTGGACATTATGCTCGCGTGATTCATCGAAATCATCAGTTTGAAATGCATAAAGGACTAGATCCCCTTAAAGATCAATCCTATTTTCTTTATGGAATCGATCAAAATGTTCTCAACCAAGTGCTTTTTCCTTTGGGAGAACTTAATAAATCTGAAGTCCGTCAACTTGCAAAAAAGTTTGATTTGGCCACCAAGGATAAGAAAGATTCCACAGGTATTTGTTTTATAGGAGAACGAAATTTTAAAAAGTTTTTAGGAAATTACTTACAAATCAATCCAGGCCCTATGAGGACTCTTGAGGGAATTGAAGTTGGCACTCATGATGGTGTTCAATTTTACACCATTGGGCAACGCAAAGGCCTAGGTCTTGGAGGTGAAGGCGCTCCATGGTTTGTGGTTGGTAAAGACATAAAATCCAATACAATTTTTGTTGAAAGAGGGGAAGATCACCCCGCACTTTATAGCCAAGAGCTATGGGCCACTGATCTCAATTGGCTATCCAGTGACATTCCTACCAATCAATGGATCCAGGCCATGGGAAAAGTTCGTTATCGTTCTCCAGATAAACCCTGTAAATTTTTCTTGAGTAATGATGGAGTGCTTCACGTCGTTTTTCAAAATCCAGAAAGGGCCGTGACACTAAGGCAAAGTATCGTACTTTATCATCAAGATCAATGTTTAGGGGGAGGGATCATTTCTAAAATTGGCCCTACCCAGAACTTAATTCCCTAAAAATCTCAACGCTTTCGAAATATTGATTTGCAAAAAAATTAGACATTATTTTTAAGAAAAAAATTACCTCTATAACTTTCACACTGTTTTCCCAATTTTATCCAATGTTATGGAAAAATAAAAAAGAAGATAATTACAGGTGGACGTTTTCTAGTAGGTTGAATATGAATGAAAATAATGATCAAAACAAAGAGCTCAGTAATTTGGTAATTTTTCCAAATTTAGGGCAAAAAGCGTTTGAAGTCTTTTCGGATTTAAATCAAGAAAACTGGAATTCTGCCAGTGATTTTCTTTTAGAGGATTTAGACCATTTAGTTGAGAATGAAGAAGAGGCAGTGACCTATCAATCCCTTGAAGAGTTTATGAAAAAGAATGATCATGGGCACAATCTGGATCATTCTCAATCAAAAACAACTCAAAACAGTTCGACAGCAGATTTAAAAGCATCCACTGAGCAAAACCTCATTGTTCAAATTTCAGACAATTTAGAATTGATTCGAAATTTGAAATTAAAAATTCAATTTTACCTCGAAGAAATTGAAATTTACTCTCTCAATAGAAAATAATGATGGCGTCCTTGGGGTCCCATCTGAGGTTTTGGATTAAAGTACAATCGTCGTGCCTTATCGGACCTTTTAGGACTCTTCTCCACTCCAATCAATGAGAGTTCGGGAGTAAAGTGATTGATGTATGCTAAAAGAGCACCCTCACCACAAAACAACTGTATGACTTCTTGAACTGGATATACCCGCGTTAAAAAACTCCAAATGAATTCACAAACGTAATGCCCCATCCCTCGCTCCCAGGATTTATGCCCTACACTTGAAAAGACATCTGGAGAAGATATGGGGGGGGAAGTGATTTTTTGTCTAGAAAAAATTAAAAGGTGAGAATAAGCAGGTCTTCCAAAGTGTTTGGTGTCTGGAGGATAGCGACAAAATATTTTATGGGCCATAAGAGAGATTGGTTGAACATTATTTTGAAGATCATTGGTGGAAAGTTCATGAGCGGCCAATTGGCATAAAAAAGCTTTATCAACCCACTGCCCTTGAAATTTTATATCAGATTGGAAAAATAGAGTGACACCATTATCCGGCATTTTTGAGAGGATGGCCTTTGCGGTCATGACAAACCATTGGCGATACAATTCTAAGTCTTCTTTTTGTCCATATTCTGAAATGTCTGGAATGGATGCCACATAAGCAGTAGGGAGGTGGGGCATTGTTGATTTTAGCCAAACAAAAACGTCTTCCGTAAAAATAATTTTTTTATTTAGAATAGAATCATTCACTTTTTTTTCCAATGACAGCAATCAACTTAGAACTTAGTGATGGTGATATCCCAACTGAATACCATAAAACTTGCCCCGTGTGGTTGACGATCACTGACGTGGGCGTGCTGTTTATGGAAAGATGTTCTAAAATGGGGAGGCCCTCTCCGATAATAACTTGTTTTTTGAGTATACCAAGTTTTGGGTGGCCATAAAAAAAATCCTGAATTGCCTTAATATTATTGTCCAAAGATCCATTTGAATCACTGGCAATCAACACCATGGAATCGAGTAACCGAGGATTGTCTTCTAAAATTTTCTGAATTCTGTAAAGCTCAACTTTGCAAGGGGCACACCAGGTGGCCCAAACAAAAATAAAAATGGAGTCAGTTTTATGAGGAATAGAAAAAGAAGAAGTTGGAATTATTTCTGATCGGGGGATAAGAAAATGCTGCATTGGGATTATTGATAAGGGAATTTTTTTTCCCAAGTTAGAGTTCTCAAATTGCCATTTTTGAAAAAATTTCAATGCCGTTGTGATTGATACAATAATGATAAAAATATTAAAAATATGTTTCATAGAAAAATCTTAATCTGATTGTGATCATTCGTCTAAAAGAAATCTTTAATAAGAGATAGAGGACTAAATAAATTTTTTCAATGTATTTTTTGAAAGTTGACTAGAATATTTAGGCTTAATGTTTTGAAAAATATTCACAGAGACTTGTCATTAAAAATAATTGTAAGTATGACCTCCTCATTTGGGGGGGCTATGGCAAAAAGATTTTTTATGACTTCATTCTATTCGTTATCGTTATCGTTATCGTTGTTGTCGATCTTGAATGCACAGACAACATTTGGAAAATTTCATGATAAATCATGTCGTGAAGCTGTGGCATTCCAATTAATATTAGAGCTACAAAGGCTGGAACCCACTGCTCAATTAAAAATTGTAAAAGCAAAAAATGGAGATGTCCTAGGACTGACTGATTTTCAAAATATTTACCCAACCATTGATTTTTCGAGTACTGCACAGTTGAGTTCAAAAGTTATGATAGACACTTATCGATTTGATGAGACCCAAATCTTTATTCATTATATATTGAAAAAATCAGCAAATTCTTTAGAGAAACAATGCATAGTGAAATCGATTCAAGTTCAGACATTTTAAGATGAATTTAAAGATCGTAAATGTTGAAGAGAAAATCATAGGCTTCTGGAAAATAGTGTTTAAGTCCTTCTTTATCGGAAAGGTTTTTTGAGTATGTTGGATTATCTTTATTATAAGCGTTGAACCAAACCATCGATAAAACAGCAAATAATTCATATTCATTTGTCATTTCATAAGAAGTTAATTGAGGTTTGATGCCTTTTCTGAATAGGTTTCGTTGTATTGCGATGTCGTAAATTTTTCTCCAAGTTTCTTGCTGGTGCTCTAAAAGTCCTAAATTTAAAATGGCATGAGCAAATTCGTGAAGAAAAATATCGTCTTTTCCTAAGTATGGATCACTTGGATGTTTTAATAGATTTGTTTCGCAAACAGTGGTCATGGGTGAATAAGGCCCAGCACCAACACCGCAGAGGTTTTTGATTGAGCGTCCGTCAACCGTCATGAATTTTTTGTACACCTGCATGTGGTGTAAGTTGAATTGATTTTCCCCAGGAGCGACAATACCAAAAATTGCATTTTTTGAAACTAATCGGTCGATTATGTTTTGGCGATGGCCGATCATTCCCTCAATTCCCTTGGCAATTTGTATGTGAGATTTTAAGTTTGCCTTTGAACTAGAAAGGATGAGCAATTTTCTATATGAGTGAATTAATTTATAATGATTAAAAATTTTTTCAAGGCTTTTGTAAGAGCTCGAGTCTTTGTCAAAGAAGTTAAGGTGATCAGTGGTTACTTTGACCAGTGGGAATTTGAGATTTTTGTATGGTTCATCTCCAGATCTTTTCGAGTTTGCCAAACGTGAATGGGAGAATAATACACATATAATCGCAAAGAATTTCAAAACATTTGGAATAGTGGGGAAAACTTTCTTCAGAATAAAAATCATAAATTTTCCCTATGCTAATGTTTTAAATTTCAGAGCACATAACATATAAATAGGAATGCTGTTGATGATTTTGTAAAAAATATAGAGGCCATATTTTAGTTTTCAAGTTTAGAGAAGTTTAAGGATGTAATATTTTCAATTTTCAACTGAGAATGAAAAATTAATAATTTTTTGAGAGAGGGACTTCTTCTGCAAAAATTTTTTCAGTAATTTTCCAAAATTGTTCCTGTTTTCGAGCAATGATAAATTTTGGAGAACGAAAGAGGTGATAGGAATTTAAAAAGTGCTCAATAGTGAAAGTCGGTGTTTGAACTTCAGGTTTTTTGAGATGCATTCTTAAAAAATTAATTTCGAATTTTTTGTAAGAATGAGGTGATTGAAAATAGAATATTTCTTTTAAAGATTGCCCCTCTGAATCAAAGTATCCAATTTCTACATAGGGTTCTCCTCGTTTGTCTGATTTTTTTTGAAATTGCATGTGCACTGGAGTCATGACGTGAAAAAACTTAGAGAGTTTGGCCTGTTTGAGTTTGGCATCGGCATCGCTAAGTGTGTTTTGGCAATTCCTACAAAGTCTTGCTGTGACATCATTCGCCGTTTGGCATTGAGGGCAAAGTTTACTACGGAATAAATAGGTGCATCGAACAAAATCTAGTGTTTCATGATTTAATTGAGAACCCTTACAGCTTCTTCCGAAATGTTCTAAAGTATTCCCATGATCGTCTTGATAACCCCAAAAATGATTGAGGTGTTGGCATAATGGACAAATGACTTCGACTAAAACAGTGGATTCTTGTGGCTTTTTTTCATGGATATCAGGCCTAAAAATATCATGGCCTATACCTGTATAGTCTAAAATGATGCAATCTTTTTTCCCGTGAGATAATCGTAAGCCACGGCCTACAATCTGTTGATATAGGGCATTGGACTCCGTTGGACGTAAGATGGCAATGACATCAACGTGAGGAGCATCAAAACCCGTCGTGAGTACGGAGACATTAACCAAATAAGTAAATTTTTTAGCCTTGAAATCTTTGATGACCTCATCCCTTTCTTCAGCAGGTGTATCCCCGAGAATGAGCCGTGCATTGTCCCCTGGTAAGTACGATAAGATTTCGATGGCGTGTTTAACTGTCGCAGAAAAAATCATCACACCTGAACGCTGAAATTGTTCTGTGATAGATATAATGTTTTTAATAATGAGTGGAGTTAGCCGCTTTTCCTTTTTTAATAATTCATCCACATCTTTTTCCGAGTAAAACTGTTGGTTTTCGCTGAATTCTTTGTCGGTAAGTTCTTTAAAGTTATAGCAGGTCACAGGAATATCTATTTTTATGGGAGGAGTGAGGTACTGATTTTTGATCATATAAGATAATGGCAAATCGAAAACACATCGGTGAAAAAATCTCTTATCGTTGGATTTGATTTCTCCATTGGCAGCATATTCAAAAATCCACCCACGCCCCAAACGGTATGGAGTTGCTGTTAACCCTAAAATACAAAGGTTTTTATTGTTAATTTTAAGTTTAGAAATGATTTCTTGGTATTGAGTCCCACCATCCTCATCCACACGGTGGCATTCATCGATGATGAGCAAGCTGAAATTATGAAAAAAATCCAGTGATGCATTGGCGACAGATTGTACGCTTCCAAAAATAACTTTTTCTTCGGCATCTTTTTTTCCTAGGCCATGGGAGTAAAGACCTGCATTTTGTTTGAAGTGTAGAAATTTTTCATGGTTTTGTTCAACTAATTCTTTGACATGGGCTAAAATTAAAACACGACCTCGGGCAATTTTTGCGAGTTCTGCAATGACCAAACTTTTCCCAGCTCCCGTAGGTAAGACAATCACTGCAGGATCCCTCTTTTTTTGAAAATAGGTTAGGGTTTTTTGGATAGCTTCTTTTTGATAGGGGCGTAATTCCATTTTTAGCCTATAAAATTTCTACGTTTTGCGACATTTTTGACCCAAATTTTTTATTCATGCTATTTTTTTGCTCTAAATTTTTTTTAAAAAAATAGTTTGGGAGAACATTATGCATAATAAAATTATTAAAATAATTTTTACTTTTTTATGTGTTTTGAGTTCATACTCTTTACTGTCGAACACCACATTTTATCGTAATGATGCTTTTCATAAGCTGTATCAACGCTCCGTAAAAAATGCCAACTTAGATAAGGATCTTTATGCAGAACAAGTCAGACCCATTATAGATAAGAGATGTGTGGTTTGTCATTCCTGTACAGAAGCACCTTGCCAATTAAAGTTAGAATCCACAGAAGGACTTATTCGTGGTGCTCATAAACAAAATGTTCGTGGTCGATTTTTAAGTGAAAATCAAGGGAATCGATTATTTTTTGATGGACATTCAGAAGAAGACTGGAGAAGGAAAGGGTTTTATTCTGTCATCGATCCCGTGGATGGTAAGCCTTCTGTGATGTTTCGAGCTCTTGTTCAAAATGAATATGATGAATCGTCTCCATTAATGAATTATCAAATGAGTTACGAAATGAGTATTTTAAGTGAGAAAAAAATTTCTCAAATGCCTTTTGGATTAACCCCTCTTGATCAAGAGAAGGAATTAAAACCCATGGTCGAATGGTTGCTAAAGGGAGCGCCGCTACCTAATGAAAATTCCCTCAATCACTTAAAACAAACATTTTATCCTCATGTCGTCACGGCCTGGGAAAACTTTTTTAACAATAAGTCCCACAAAGGGCAATGGACTGCTCGATATTTGTATGAACATTTATTTGAAACACATTTTTATATTGATGAAGCACCCGGAGAGTTTTTTGAAATTGTGCGTTCAAGAACTCCTGCTCCCGAACCCATCGATGTTATTTCCTCTCGCCATGAATTTGATGATCCTAATCTCTATGATTTAAAAAATGGTTTTTATTATAGACTGAGAAAAGTTCATTCGACTGTTGTGTTTAAAAACCATATTCTTTTTCACGTCAATGAAGGGACTTTGAATCATCTGAAACAAATGTTTTGGTTTTCAGATTGGGGGAAAGAAAGTGAACGTATAAACTTTGACTTTCAACATTCTAATCCATTTATGGCATTTAGGGCCATACCTGCAAAAATTCGTTATCAGTGGATGTTAGAAAATGCCGTCATGCTCATGAAGGTTATTATGAGCGGCCCGAATTGCCGAGTGAGCAATGCAGGTAGTATGATTTGGGATAATTACATTACAATGTTTGTGAAGCCAGACTCAGATATCACTGTTATGGATCCTAAGTTTTTTGAAAAAACTCAACACCTGTTATTGTTGCCTAATTTTTCTGGTGGTGATGATCGATATATTGGCCAATATGACCAAGAACAAATTGAATATGCACGAATAAAAACTCCACTCCAAATGAAACTTACTCCCAACGGTTTGTCCTTTGATGATATTTGGACGGGTCAGGGTAAAAATAAAAACTCCTTAATTTCAATATTTCGTCACATGAGTTATGCCACTGCCCATCAGGGGTATTGGGTTGATAAACCGAGATCAGTTCACTTGTTTAATTATGCCATTTTTGAAAGGCTCTATTATCTCTGTGTACTTGCCACAACCACTCGAGACGGACAATTAAGTCAATTGCCAGTCGTGCGTTATTTATTTGATTTAAAAAAAGAACTGGATGAACATTTTCTATCCATTGTTCCCGAAAACTTACGAGAAAAATTCCGTCAGTCTTTTGTTGGCCCAAAAGGAAAAAAATATGATTATGATGTCAATTTTGCAATGCCTTTCAATGGACACAATCATAAATTTCTGGGTACTGAGATCGTTGACCCTGTGAAGTATATTGAAAAAATTGTAAAAACAATTTTTCCAGAATCCATTATTGGCCACCAAAGTTTTTTAACGAAATCTATCAAAGATGCAGTTTACGTTCAATTATCTGCATTAAACAATTCTAAAAATAATGTTGCACGGTATTTTCCTGACATTACTTATGTACAGGTTTTAAAAGACAGTGGTCTTCCGCAAAATTTTACCTTGCTGGTCAATCGCCATCATACTTTTCTCAATCGAGCTCTCACTGATAAAGAATCATGGGATCCTGTCTATGATCAGTTTCAAGTGCTGCAAGATATTCAAGTTGATTTTCCTCAGAAGATTTATCGAGTTTCAGAACGTTTACTCTCTGATTTTTTACGAGATATAAATCTTGTGAATGATCATAAATCCTATCGAACATTTGATCAAAAATATGGTTTACAAAAAACTGCAAAAAACTTTTGGAATATTCTTGATGAAATTCAAGTTTATTTTCACCGTCAATACCCAATTTCTGCAGGTGTATTGGATTTGAATAAGTATGGAATTTATGATTTTTCTGAACCAAAATACCAATAGTCTCTTTTGAGATTGTTACGGTATCGAAGTTGCATATTAATTCTCCATTAGGTTTGAACATTATGCATTGTTAAGAGGTTTAAGTCACAAACACTTAATTTTGCGTTTTGATCAAATTCATTGGCCTGGAGAATGTATGATAATTGTCTATAAGTGGATCATAAAATTTATATGCCTGTCGATTATTTTGACAGGGACACTTTTTGCCAATCCACCCTCCGATCATTCCTCCGATCATTCAGAGGTCAAAGAGGTCAATAGTGCAGTTTCTCAGGCAAAAAAATTGCACTGCTCTTACCAAAAAGGTAACCGAGAGTTAAACAGGATTACGGATTCCAAAAATATGATATCTGACTTATCCGTAGAGAGTTTATCTGATCATGCTCTTTTTGTACTTTCATTGTCGAAAGGAATAGCACCCCATCAAAAATTGTCTTCGGAAAATTTTGTTGAAATAAAAGATAAATTGATCGCTCAATTAGATAATCTTCATGTGAAAAGCCAAGTGAATGTTTGTGTAAAACAAAAAGTTTTTTTAAAAGACGCATTTTTGAAAGTTTCAAAAATGGTTAAGGATTACATGCATTTTCAAAATTCCATTCCCAATGGTATCGATACAGTGATGTTGACCGTGCAGTTGAGGAACAGTTTAAATTTATTAAAAATGGCAATTTTCGATAAGGGTTTTTTTCAGTATTCATGGAGTAAAACTGACGAAGATTATATGAGTTGTATTGATCATAGTTATTCTTCTACGGGGGAAGAAATGAGCAGTTCCCAAGAGGATTCTTTGAAAAATATCAAAGATCTTGTTTTGGAATTTGATCATTTAACACAAAAACTCTTGGGAGTGAATAGTTTGGCGCAAACTTTTAAGTATTCACATGTGGTTGCTAAGAATGCAAGGATTCAACTTAATAATTTGGCAATGTATTATGTATATAGTGGACTCGATTCATTGATATCTTTACCATTTTCTTTAATTAAAAATGTACCAAGAGTTTTCTCTTATTTTTTACATTCTCCTGATTACATGAACTTTTTTTCATTTTTATTCAAAATTAAGTTATCAGATGTTCTATCAGCATTGGAGAATTCAGACAATATTGAACTGCATAGTAATGCGTACACAATTTTAAAAAATTTAAATGTCTATTTTTCCATTGGTCGGCATGATTATGAAAATCAATTACCAATGATTACAGATTTAGAATCTAAAAGCTGTATAGAAAAAAGTATTCTCTTAGAGAATATTTTTATTGAAGAATGTAAAAATATCAAAAAATTTATGCACAATAATGAAGACTATTGGCCCAGGGAATGTCATTATCAAAAGGCATTGCATAGTCTCAATTATAAAAATTATCCTGAGTTGAAAGACCACCCAAAATTTAAAGATAATGAAATTTTAACGAATGCAAAACGTATGATCAATCGTTCCCACTGTATTGTAGGGGTAAGATCAAAGGATGATCGCTATGTGGAATTTTCCATGGCAACCGAATCTTTAAAGAAATTAATTTCTGAAAAAATTCAAAACGTAAAGAGCTTGCCAATTAATTTAGAAGAATTTGCTCTCTATCAAGAAAATGAATGCCGTCAATTGGGCATCTAAATCGTTAAAATTAAGATCGTCATTTGGAAATGGTGTCATTTTTTCATACTTTTTTATTTTTTGTTTTAATTTGTAGTCAATTCAGCTCCAATTTTTATCATAAATCTTGATTCTTTCTTGATGAATTTGCAAATTCAGTCACTTCCGTTTTGGCATTAAAATAGCATTATTACTTTTAGGGACTATGGCCAAACTGGGGGGAGGCACTATGACATTTGTAAAAATTAAAATGCATGCATTATCAGTTCTTGATTCATTGTTGCTTACATTTTTTCTTCATACATTGTTTTTTCTTTTATTAAATACTCAGAGCAATAGTGCAACGATCACTGGAAGCATCGAAGATATGGAGCATATTTCTGAAGGAGTCGTAAGTCGAGCGATTGTCAATGTTCAGGTGAAAGAGAATGTTAATGGACATGATGTCGTTAAGAGAAAACAGGTTTCAATTCTTGAAAAGAATTTATCGGAAATTCAATTTGGGAAAAATTACAGTATCAAAACAGTCAATGGATGGGTGGTGAGCTATTCAAAAATATAGCCGACCTGTAAGGTCGGCATTCTACTTTAACTTTTCTTTTTTTGAAATTTTCCGACAAGTCAGACATTATGAGTGTCTTAAAAATTTTGAGTTTTGCGATAATATTTTTATTGATTGGAGTGAGTGGTTACCTCATCAGTATCGCGCCATACCACATGTACAGTTTGTCGATCACAGAAGGACTTCGAACGTCATTTTTAACGTTTTCAAAACCCAATGTACACATACTTAAGGGAGTTCCTTTTCAATTGGATTCTGATGACCTCATAGAGTATGAGGATAGCAGTGCATGGAAAAAATTTCATTTTCAGCATTTTATGGTGAGTTTGCCGGTGCGCCATCCAAACTATATTTTTCTTCCCCAAATTCATAGAACTCATTTGGGGGTTAAGATTGGGGGGAAATTTGTGAACTCCGATTTTAAGGAGATTGCGTCATTTGAAACCTTTGAAGTTGGAAAAATTAATCTTAACATTGGGCCAGAGCAGCTATTTCAATTGCCTTACTTTAAGAAGTACATCACTCAAAAAAGTATTGAGGAAAAATGGATTGATCTCTTTCAAAAAGATTTGTCGTTAAAAGATTTATTTGGTGAAAAGAAAAAATTCCATTCATTTTTTCATGGAACCGATTTTCAAATCAATCACGATGCGTTGGACCTGTCTGTATTTCAACAATTAAATGAATTGAAGCACGTGAGTTATCAAGAGTTAGTATATAACCTTTTTCTCCTTAATAACCGCCAAAATTTTTTAGATCAAAAAGTCAAAAAATTATTTTTTGACTCTCAAAAACAGATGGGTGTTATGGAATTAGAAGCACCAGATTCCACTTGGAAAGTGGAACGATTTTATTTTTACAAAGAAGGAAAACTTTATTCATTTTTACTCAAAATTAAAAAAAATTTGCGGCAGGCCCACAACTTGCGTTTTAAAATCATTCAAGATCTTGAAGTGAAACACTCCAATAAAGACTCCGCAATCACCATCGCCGCGGATTTTAAAAATTTGGATTATAAAAATAGAA
>JACCDX010400648.1_pt1 | contig 12653 bp, 11 predicted proteins | sample 7449681 | NCBI WGS metagenome assembly JACCDX01 (sample SAMN15323450, study PRJNA562643) | freshwater metagenome | isolation source: river surface water | place: USA:Blue River Watershed | collected 2017-08-18
GCTTGTAAATTCTTTGAATCCATCAAATACGGTTGTTACTTTATTTCAAAGTTTACAAGTATGTATTGTTGAAATATATAGACCAGGACTTAATATAATACCAATTGTTCAATCTGGTTTGTTAAGTCAAACGGGAATGAATTATGGAGGTGGTGTTTATTCTTACTCTTTAACAAGAGACTCATCTAGTCCAGGAGTTTATACATTTGTTGTTCATATTGCTTATTAAATTTAAAGAATTGCTTTATGTTATAAAATGTCAGAAAGATTACAAAAACAAATTTTAGTTCAAGGCACAGGAGAACAAGTTCCTGTTGGTTCTACTGCTGTAGTTCATTATATTGGTCGCTTTTTAGATGGCCGAGTTTTTGATTCAAGTGTTTCACGTGGACAACCTTTTAGCTTTGTCGTTGGAGCTGGGCAGGTAATCAAAGCATGGGATGCCTGTTTAAGGTCGATGGTTGTAGGTGAAAAATGTTTATTAAAATGTCCTCCAGAGTATGCTTATGGTGAACGCGGCGCGCCTCCATTGATTGGTCCAAATGAAACACTAATCTTTGAAATCGAAGTTCTAGGAATTCAATAATCACTTAAAGAATCATTTTTATTTAATAAAAATGGGTAAACAAAAAAAGAAAGTTCAACAAGTATCTACTTCTATAAGTTTAAGTCCAGATATCATCTGTAACTCAGATGAGTACGTGGTGTATTCAGAACGTGCTAAAAAGATCTTATTAGATCATTTTCCAGATGAAGAAGAGTTATTAGATTTTGATATTCCAACAAAAATTCCAACTAGTAAAGTTATCGAAAAATGGTATATTATTGAATTTTATTCTAAAAAATATGACTGGTTAGCTGGTATATGGACTCATGTCCAGTCAAAAGGGAGTGTCGTGATAAATAAATTCAAAAATATGATCAAGCAAAATAAAATAACTTATGAATTATTACACTGTATGTTTTTTGCCGGTCAAAAGGTGAAAATCGAATATAATGTTGACTCGACTCATATTGCTGCTGAGATAGACTGCTATGAAAAAGAAACTTGTTATTCATACCGCCGAGATAATTATATAAAATGGACATTGAATTATATTCAAGGAGATGGTCATAAACTTATATACACTGAAGACTCGATACGTATTGACAAGTTTAATGGATATCGTGACCTTGATTCTCTACCTATGACTTTGTTAACCGATGAAGATCGTGAAAAGTTCTCCCAGTTAGGTAAATTAACAATTCCATATTTAACTGGTATTCATTTTGTTCAAGCAAAAGGTTCTGGAGTTCAAGCTACAAAATGCGGCCCAGTATTAAAGCATTTTACTGGTCGTTGTATTATCGATGAGAGTAATGATTCTCAAAATCAAGACGATGAACCAGACAAGTCCCGAGATATCCTTCCAGAAGTTATCTCAGACTGTTTAGAATACCTTGTAGTTCCATACTTAGGATGTTATAACATAGAACGCAAAGAGTGGTCAAAGACGCATGTGCAAAAATTACACGAAATAGAATTTAGAGATGATGCATTTGATCGTGTTGTTATGGATCCTAAAAAGAAACAATTTATTAAGACTGTTGTTAGTTTTGGTATGAAAAATAATATCTCAGGGGAAAGTCAATTTCAAGATATAATTAATAATAAATCCGGAGGATTGATCTTCTTACTTAAAGGAAGCCCAGGATTGGGTAAAACTTTAATAGCTGAATCTACGGCTGAATTTTTACACACTCCTTTGATAAGTATAACAGCTGGAGAGCTTGGATATGGGTCAAATATAGAATATAATCTCCAAAAATATATAGACTTATGTAAACGTTGGAAGGCTATCCTACTTATCGATGAAGCTGATGTCTTCATGGAACAACGTGATAACTTAAATATAGAACGTAATAGTATGGTCACAGTGTTCTTACGTATGCTTGAGAGATTTGATGGGATTCTCTTTTTGACAACAAATCGTTATGCAAATATAGATTCTGCAATAAAATCAAGAATGACATTTCAGTTAGAATATCAAGATTTTACAGCTGACGAACGCAAACAAGTTTGGGAAAACCTTCTTAAAGGTCTTGAAAGCAAGATACAATTATCTCAAAATGATATTATAGAACTTGCGAATCAACCTCTTAATGGTCGTGAGATAAAACATGCAATAAAATTGTCTATTGCGGCTCAAGGGGACAAACCAGTGTTAACTCTTGAAGACATCAAGGAAAGTATATCCTACCTATGAGGGAAGTAGGGAACCATACGGTTCCCCTACCACCCCTCCCTATCGGACAGGCCACATTGTGGCCTGTATTTAAGAGGAGGGAGTATGAGGGAACCTTAGGTTCCCTCAAAAAGTGATTTTTTTAAAATCATACATCTAAAAGTAATTAGAACAGGGATCGAAGTAAGTCTCTCCGGAGCGTTCGATCAATGGACCCTGGCCTTATCCAGGGATGGGTTAAAAACCCAAAAAGCTCAGTTCTTTTGAGCCTTTTCCTTCAGTCTTTTTAAGACTGTAAAAAATGTATTTTAACATTTAGGTTAAAATATTTGTAGGGAAAACGACGTTTTCCCCTATCGGGCCATTTGGCCCTCTGAGGTGGCTACGCCCCCCGCCCCTTTCCTTTAACAGGATGGTTGTCATAGACAACCATCAATATAAGAGGAGGGAGTATCGGGCGACAAAGTCGCCCTCAGGCGGTGCTACGCACCGTGAGGGAACCTAAGGTTCCCTCAAAAAGTGATTTTTTTAAAATCATACATCTAAAAGTAATTAGAACAGGGATCGATGTAAGTCTCTTCGGAGCGTTCGATCAACGGACCCTGGCCTTATCCAGGGATGGGTTAAAACCCAAAAAGCTCAGTCATTTTGAGCCTTTTCCTTCAGTCTTTTTAAGACTGTAAAAAATGTATTTTAACATTTAGGTTAAAATATTTGTAGGGAAAACGACGGCTTGTCCGATCGACAAGTTTTGCCCTATCGGGCCATTTGGCCCTCTGAGGTGGCTACGCCCCCCGCCCCTTTCCTTTAACAGGATGGTTGTCTATGACAACCATCAATATAAGAGGAGGGAGTATCGGGTGACAAAGTCGCCCTCAGGCGGTGCTACGCACCGTGAGGGAACCTTAATCGGCCCGAAGGGCCTCAGAGCGGCGGATCGGGCCTTTGGCCCTCCGGAGGACACAAAGCGTCCGACCAGCCGTGATAGGTTCCCTCAAAAAGTGATTTTTTTAAAATCATACATCTAAAAGTAATTAGAACAAGGATCGAAGTAAGTCTCTCCGGAGCGTTCGATCAATGGACCCTGGCCTTACCAGGGGGTGGGTAAAACCCAAAAAGCTCAGTCCTTTTGAGCATTTCCTTCAGTCTTGCAAAAAAGAAGATCTGTTCCTATGGAACACATGTTCTAGTAAGATTGTAAAAAATGTATTTTAACATTTAGGTTAAAATATTTACAGACCGCAAGACTTACATCTCGTGATCTGATCTAGAGTTCAAAGAAGCTTTAATTTACATAAATCCATAAAGTGTCCCTAAAAAGTGATTTTTAAAAAACCATACATATAAAAGTACACTAAAAGATTTGATGTAAGTCTCTATAAGAGCGTTCTAGTACTTATTATATAATATCAAGTAGTACGTAAGCTCAGTCCTTTTGAGCTATCCTTCAGTCTTTCAAAGACTGTAAAAAATGTATTTTAACATTTAGGTTAAAATATTTGCGGGAAAACTTGTCCATCGGATAAGCCGATGTTTTCTCTCTATCGGGCCGAATGGCCCTTTCCTTTAACAGGATGGTTGTCTATGACAACCATCAATATAGAAGGAGGGAGTATGAGGGAACCTAAGGTTCCCTCATAGAAAGTGAGTTTTTTTAAATTGTACATTTAAAAATAATGCCAGAAATGGCGCAAATTATCACCCACAGAACCTCTGTACAGTTAGCGCATGTACAAGTTTACGATAGCTATAGTACTCTCTCAGACTCGGAGACTACCGTAAATGCGAATGAGTCTTTGTACGATTTTTTCATACAAACACCTTATAAACATCTTTCATATAATCCTGTTTTCCATTTTATATTTAAAAAGGTTGGTTATCTTAAGAAATCTCAACAGGAAAATTATCACAAGTTTTTGAAAAAATTACAAAAGAAATTAACACATGAGTCTCATGTATATATTCGCGAGTTTTTTACTATGAATACTCATCAATTTGATGACTGTAAATTACTTATTAGTTTTATTTCTATGATGCTTTCAAGATATGATAACAAGAAATTATTAAATGAAATAAACTTTGATCCAGTTGTTGTCATTAAAGAAGCAATTCTTACAGATAATCTTTCAATATTTAAAATGGCTTTTAATGTATTAAAGAAGAACAAAGTTATAGATATTTTATATGAACACTATGGTAAAATTGAATTTGATTCTAACAAAACCAGAAAAAGTTTTCTTGATATTATATTCACTAAAACAGAAAAAATTCAAAGATATTTTTTGACTCATTTAAAAGATGACTCTGAAATATATTCTAAAAGCCTAATCAATACAATTTTGAGATGCGATGATTTACCTTTTGACACATATGTTAAAGTTTTAAAGATTGGTATAAATCACAATATTTGCAGTTTACAAGGTTATAAAAAGAACTTATTCAACAGATATTCTAATAGTCATAATAATTTATGCAAACTTGCAAGCTTATTCACCCCAGTAGACTTTGAAATTAATGACTTATTAGTATATTCTAAGAATAAAACCCCTTTTAATATTGCTTTTTCAAAAAATGAAACAAAAATTCTTGAAGAATATCCAAAATGGGTAAATTCTAAAATTGATACTCTTCAAAACTTACTTACAAATGAATCCAAGCTTTTAGTTAGACAGTTATTAAAAACTATTATATTATCTTCATCTTATTATAAGCCTTTTGAATCAATTATATGGGTTCGTAAAGATAAAATTTCTGAACTTTTACAAGGGTTAGACTACTCGTTAGCAAAAACTTTTTACGACTATTCTACATTAATAAAACAATTTAAAATTAAACCTTTGATGATGTTTGGAGATTATCATGAACATGTAAAACAAAATAATCAAAAATTATATGATAATATTATAGACTTATTGTCTGAAAACATTGGAGGAACAATTGAATATGGTCCTATAACTATAATTTTCGATTGTTTATAAGAAAAATGTTCTCTCAAGATCAGACGCGGCTTTGTAGCAAAGATGTACCTAAAAATATAAAAAACCTATATTTTTACAATCGATTTGAGGCGACCTGAGCCTTTTTGCGCTTTGTGCCTCTGAGATCCTATCTGGAGTGTAAAAACTGATTTTTTTTAGTTCTTATATATAACTATAATTCTGATATACATAATGTCAACATTATCGATGTCATCCTCTGTTCAGTTAGCGCCTGTTCAAGTTTACGATAGCCATAGTACTCTCTCAGACTCTGAGAGTACCGTAATTTTAAACGGGTCTCCTTATGAAAACTCGGCCAAGTTATTTGATGTGTTTAGAAACACCGATTTTGATAACCTTAAAACTAAGCCGGTCTTTAATTTTATATTCAAAAAAGTATCATATCTTAAAAGAACTGAAAGAAAAAACTTTAAAAACTTCTTTTTAAGATTACACAATGCCATTGTTAATAAAAAACAATTTCAAGGATATTATCAATTCTACACAGTAAGTTTTTTAGATTTTTCTGTGATATATTCCAAAGAAAAGGCAAAAGATGCACTTATGACATTTATCACAATGTTTCTTGCAAGATACAACAACAAAAAGTTGCTACTCAAAATAGTTTACGATCCTATCACACTTCTTAAAGAATCAATTCTAACAGACAATCTTTCATTGTTTAAAATTGCTTTTAAAAATCTTTCATTTTCGGCATTCTTTTATACTTTGAAACACGAGAATAATAAAAACTATGGTTATAATTATCTTAGGATTATTTGTAATAATACTCAGAAAATAGTAAGATATGTTGTTAATCATGTTATAAATTCTGATAGACAGAATAAAGATCATTTTATAGAGACTTTAATTCGCACAAAGTTTAAAGATTTTAATCTCTATCTTAATCTCTTAAAAAGAACAGACACTGATATCAATACATTTGTATATTTTATTAGCCGTATCTTTCCTAAAAACTTATCAGTAATGACTAAACTTTCTAATATTTCTAATTTTGAGATTGGTTATTTACATTTATACTCTTTTAATGAAAGTTTATTTAGAGATGTTTTAAAGACTAATATTGAAAAAGTTCGCCTTGATTTTAATCTCTGGATTCGTATTACTAAAATTGACAATTGTTATCGTAAAGAAACACTTAGAATTATTAATTTATTGTGTAAATTATATCCAGAGTTTAAGTCTTACATAAGAGATAATAGTGCACAATTTGTTAATACTATTAATTCTTTAAATATAGAAGATATATCAACATGGGCTGCAAATAGTGTTTTGTTTAATAGTCTAGACTATACAAATACATGTTTCGCTGAAAAAATGCCTAAAAATCTTGAACTTTATAAAACTTTAATAGATGAGTTATGTGGCAAAATTGGCGGAACTCTAGAATATGGACCTATAAATATACTCCTTGAATGTTTGCGTGATTAAATCTTTTCCATCTGTGATCTTCCATCTGTGTGATCTTCCATCTGTGTGATCTTCCCTCTGTGATCTTCCCTCTGTGATCTTCCCTCTGTGATCTTCCCTCTGTGATCTTCCCTCTGTGATCTTATCCATCTGTGTGATCTTATCCATCTGTGTGATCTTCCATCTGTGTGATCTTATCTTTTTATATTTTTGTTTGTAATGTTAAAAAACAAAGAGAAACAAAAAAGAAAAAAAACAAACAAAAAATATAAAAAACCTATATTTTCTTAAAGTTATTATAAAATCATGAACTGGAGTATAATTATTGCAATTTTTATAATAATTATAATTGTGTACATCTCATCAAAATCTAATGAATCGTATATTGTACCTTGTGACTATGATTGTCCTCATGCAAAAGTAAATAGAAAATGTCCCTATTTAAGAGAATGTCCGTGGAGAAAATATGTTTAAATATACATCATGATAACATCGCTACTGAGGTTTCTGAGGGCAAGTCGCCTCTGAAAGTCTAAGAAGAGAGAGCTCATGTCAAAGGAAGTCTAAAAAGTGACTATTTATTTTTATCTTTTTATTAATTAAAAAGATGGTTAAAAATACTAAAGGTGGAAAAGGAGCTAAGTCAAAAGCTCGTAAAAACTTAGGAGAACGTGAAACCAAGTACTCAGAACTCATTAAAACTGAAGATCAAGAGTATGCTAAAATCTTAAATGTATATGGAGGAGGTAGATGTAAAGTTAGATTATTTGCCGAATCAGCCTCTCAAGAAAAAGAATTATTAGCTGTATCTTGTGGAAGAATTAAACGTTATGCAAGACTTAAACCAGAAGGACTTGTTTTAGTTTCCCTTAGAGACTTTCAAGAAGGTAAATGTGACATACTTCACGCCTATAATGCAAAAGAAACTCAAATGTTAATAGATCATGGAGACATAAAATCAAACTTCGTAGTTGTCTCAGAAGAACAAGATGATGATCTTGATATAAACTTTGAAACTGAAGTTGATTTTAAAGACTTGTAGTGAGGAGGGTGTAGGAGGGAACCGTATGGTTCCCTACATAGGTTCCCTCCAAAAGTGATTTTTAATATATTTAATATATTAATCCAAAAAGATGGTGTGGGATTTTCCAATATTTAGTAGCGTTATAGCATACAGATGTGCTTATAAATGCGAATATTGTAAATATGGCACAAATTGTTATCATTACGAAAATCCTGAAGATTGTTTCTACGCTCATTCTGATATTGAATTACGCTCAAAAGCTTGTATAAATTATATAAATGGAAGATGTGACGACAGAAATTGTCAATACACTCATTATAATGACGTTCCTACTCTTTCTACAGGCTTGTTAAACAGAATAACTAACTGTATTAATTCAAGAGGAAATACTAAAAGTATTATTCTAGATAGAAAACTAAAATCACAACGTGGCAAATCACGTGCAAGATCAATTGCAAGAAGTTTATCACGTTCACGTTCTCGATCGCGTTCTCGTTCACCTGTAAACCAGTCCAGAAGATCAAGATCTCCGATAAGGCAGTCCAGAAGATCAAGATCTCCTGTAAACTATGAAAAAAAGATAGCTGATCTGGAAAGAGAAAATAAGTATCTTCGAGAACAATTAGAACTTAAAAATAAATTGCTAGATCTTCGATAAATACTGTTTGTACACTCTATACTTCTAGTGTAAACTGATTTTAAAATAAAGTGTTTTTAGAAAAATAAAAACAAACTAAAAAATGGCTGAAATTTGTAGAAATTTTATGAGATTTAATTGTAGTCATGGAGCTAATTGTAAATATTTACATCCTATTGACTTATGTCCACATTTTTGGAATCATGGTAAATGTAAATATAATGACAATTGTAAAAAGACACATACTCGTAAATCAACTCAAGATAAACCAGTAGAAGAGAAACAAGTTCAAGAGAAACAAGTAATGAGAAAAGTTCAAAAAAAACATGACCATGTTAAAAGTTCTAGACCTATAATATCTGGTAAGAATACTGAAAATTGGAATCCGATATATTCTCCTCTTGATGCAAGAATCTTAATTGATACAAGTGTTAAGAAATTATCTGTTGGATTAACATCCAGAGATATTCTTCTTGTTCCAAATCTGTTTTTAGACTATAAACAAGGAGAAATATGCAATAGACTTATTAACGAAATTAAGACTTTAGAGGCTCAACAAGATTCTAAGAAAGATCTTATTGTTAAATGGCATGGACATACTCATAATAATCAACCATTTAAAGAAGGTACTCATGATATTGTAAATTCAAGAGTTAAAAACTGGGAACAATCGTGTCCTACTTTTAATCTAGTTCTTGAACGTATTAGAACTTTCTTCAACGTTGACATCAAAGCTCATAGATTTAATATCTATAATTCAACTAAAGAATGGAAACCATTCCATCACGATTCTAGTTACTTATCTCAAGAACGTGCAAATCAACAAAACTTTACAATTGCTCTTAACTTTACTCAAGACGGACATCTTCGTAGTGCTGCTTTTGAACATGCTAAAACATATACAAGACTTGAATTTCCATTGAAAGATGGCGATTGTTATTGTTTTGGCAATGATACAAACGTAATATTTCGTCACGGTATATTACCTGAAAAAACCGAAACTAAGACTACACGTGTTTCCGTGATAGCTTGGGGTTGGGTTAACGGTATAAAAGAAGTGTAAATAATAGTTTAAATACATACAGTTATTATAAAATAATGACTGACTCAAGCTTAGAAACAAATATTGAAAATTATGCATCATTTGCGATGATTAGAACTAGAGATAATCATCTTATGCTTGTAAATCCAAATGATCAATATATCTCTAGAAATTTAATGGCATATGGTGAATGGGAACCTCACATTAGACAAGTTCTCCAAAGTTTAATAAAACCTGGGATGGTTGTAATGGATATTGGAGCAAATATTGGGGCTCATACATTATTAATGTCTAATTTAGCTGGGGATACTGGTAAAGTTATTGCATTTGAACCGTGTAAACTTAATCATGATATTTTAGTTCATAACTGTATATTAAATAAATGTAAAAATACTTTAGTTTATAAATATGGCTGTGGTGATAAAAATAAAAGCATGTATATCGATTCTAAATGGTCACAAAGTGTTAAGGAAGATAATTATGGGTGTGTTATGCTTAATTCAGATCAACGTAATAAAAACGATGAATGTATAGAAATTATTACAGTAGATACATTAAATTTACCAAAACTTGATGTTGTTAAGATTGATGCTGAAGAGATGGAAGATAAAGTCTTAAGAGGTATGAAACAAACATTAGAACGTTGTAAACCGCAAATGATTGTAGAAATTCATGAACATGATGTTAAAAAAGTATCTCAAATTCTTGATGAATATAATTATAAACTTACCTTTATTGGAGGTATTGATTTTCTTGCAATTCCAAAATAAATTTAAACATGTCATTTTATTAAATAAAATGAATCAAAATGATATATTTGGGAATCAAAGACTCTCTCCTGATATTTTTGAACAAATAAATTCAGGACATGTCAAAACTGTTCTTAAAAAATATGATCCTATAATGTTACTTGGTAAATTGACTCATCATTTGTCCGAATTTAAAATAGTTTTTGCGGAAGTTATACAGAGTGTTAAAGATCGTGATAATTTTATGGAATATATAGTTCCTGATTTTATATCAGATAATATAGAAACTATTCAATGGATTCATGAAACCTATGAGATTAGTCATCGTGGCTTAAGTCGAGCTCTTTTTAAAGCGTGTGAACAGTCAAAATATAATACCGCGATATGGTTAACACGGCAAGTAGTTCCTACTGAAAAACATTTTAGAGCCGCTATTCGTTCTGGCAATTTTGAACTTACCTCAGAATTATATACAATGTTTGAATGTCCTAAAGATACAGAGATGTATACAGAATTATTTGGTTTTCAATATTCAAGAGATAAACGAAATAGACTTCACAATTTTATCAAGTTTTTAAATGATCATGAGTTTGTGTGTCGAAGTAATCTTTTTAGTTTAATTATGCAGTGTATACATGAATCTAAAAAAGAATATTTTGTAAGTTCGGATAGTATTAATAATTTAAGACAATCGTTAGATATTATTATAACTATTCAAGATACTAATATGATTTCATATCAAGATGTAAACATTGCAATAGCTTATACAAATAATCCTGATATGTTTTGGAATAATTTTTCTAGTGTAATAAACTCTGAAGGATTGTTAAACGCGTGCGAAACATTAAACACATGTTTAGTTACTTTTCTTACAAGCAAGGGTTTTAAATTAAGTGAATATCAATTATACAAAGTGTATAAATGTTATTCTGGAAAAAATTTTATAGATGACGTTAGAAAAATACATGAAATATTAGAAATTATTGAACTTAACTCAGAACAAAGAGTGACAGATGCAATTTCTCCTGATCAACAAAAAGAAGTCTGTATGTACTTAATAAATAATCGTGGTAATTGGCGTGATTATAGTATAAATACTATACATTATCGATTGCTTTTAGACTATATTATAATCTATCTTAAAACAACTAATATTTCAAGAGAACTACATGGTCATATGAATAAAATACAAACACAGTATCCTGAAAAGTTTGAACGTGCTATGATTCATATGTGGACTAATAATCTTTTTCATCCATATTATGCATTAGATATGATTGAAATGGCTAAAGAAGCCTATGCTAATCAAGAAAGACGTAAGTTGTTAAGAAACATTACCGGACATACAATTCCAAGAGACCTTTTTAGATATTATATCGTAAACTACTTATAGGGGAAGCATTGCTTCCCGATAAAGTGATTTTTTTAAATTAGCACTTCGGTACTACAATAAAACACAAAATGAACAACGACATGGACATCATCTTCGACGCCAACTTTGACAACACCATGACCTTGAATAAAGCTCTCAGTATTTGTGAAAAAGTTACAAATGTTGATTTTAAACAAGAAATAATGGAAAATGAACTTCTAGATGATCTCGATATTGATGATGTTTGCAAATTTTACATTAATACTGTTAACAATAAAGACATAGATACATTCAAAAAGATTCTCGAGCTGTCAAAAACAGTTAAACTGTTAAGACACTTAGTTTATAATTTTATATTTTATAAATGTAATTCAAGTGATACAAACTCTGGTACACTTGCAAGACTTGTATATATAAACTGGTATGAAGGAATTTGTGAATATCTACGTAATATGATTTTTAACTACGATGAATATCAAATAGCACTGTTTCTTGCTCTTGAAAATGATTATAACATTTTATTTGATGCAATGTTTAACATAAACTTCTTTGACATCTGTCCAAATATATTTACAAAAGCATGTTATCATTATGTTGTTAAATTTGGAAGATTTGACCTTTGGGAACGTATGTTACAATACTACCAGAATGACTGGTGGACGCCTGAAGAGTGTATTGCTGAATGTGAAAATATGTTAACACCGGATGAAATTCATTTAGAAGAAAGTCCTTATTACCGAACAAAAACACGATATCAATCAGTATGCAAATGGAATCCTTATGGTATATACTTTCAAGAATGTTTAGTACCAATATTTATATCAGATTCAGAAGATAAGTATACTAATTTAAGAAAAATAATTTCTAACAGACTTGACTTTATTAAACAATCTAAAAAACTAATATCAAAAAAGCAGTTATTTCTAGTAAAACTTAAAGACTTATTGCCATGCGATCTAGCTAAATTTATTTGTAAATATGAATATCCTGAATGGAATGAACAAGTTATTACAGACTCGACCGAGTCAGAAGCTCCAAAAACAAAAAATACAACAAGATGTAGTAGAAATACATATACGCCTAAAGATACAATTAATTCATATTTTAAAAAATATATAAAACAAGAACAAGACGAAGAAGCTGACGAAGACGACAACGAAGAGAACAACGACGTCGACGAAGAAGATGAAGACGA
>JACCDX010076026.1_pt1 | contig 12650 bp, 6 predicted proteins | sample 7449681 | NCBI WGS metagenome assembly JACCDX01 (sample SAMN15323450, study PRJNA562643) | freshwater metagenome | isolation source: river surface water | place: USA:Blue River Watershed | collected 2017-08-18
AGGTCGCCCACCTGCAGCGCGCCAAGGCGCGCGCGGCGCAGGTCGGCGCCGGCGAACTTCGCATTCTTCAGGCTGGCGTTCGAGAGGTCGCAGTCGTCGAGAACCGCGTCCGTGAAGTCGCAGCCCGACAGGTCGGCCGACGAGAAGTTCAGCCCCTGCAGCTGTTGCTTGCGGAACGACAGGCCGCGCAGGTCCACGCTGACCAGCAAGGACGCCTGCAGCCGCAGGCCCAGCGTGCGCGCCTCGGTGAAGCGCGCGCCGGTGAGCTTGACCTCGTTGAAGGCGACGCCCGCCAGCTTGGCGCGGCACCAGCTGGTGTTGTTCAGGTCGCCATGCTCGAAGCGCGCGTCGCTGAGGTCGGCGAAGTCAAAGCTCGCTCCCGCGCAGCGGCAACGTTGCCAGCGCGTGCCGCCCAACGCCGCACGATCCAGCTGGGTGGCTATGAAGCTGCAGCCGATGAACTCGGCGCCACGCAGGTTGAGGCGGCCCAGGTCTTCGCCGTCGAACACGCAACGCTCGAAGCGCAGGCGCTGCACTCCGCCGGCGAGCAGCCCCTCAAGCGCGTACAGGTCGAGGGATTTGTCGGACGTGATCTGCACGTCATCGGAAGCAAGAGGAGGCATGGCCGTACTGGAAACGAGGGAGCGCGACTCTAGTGCCCAGTTTTGCGCCGGCCCGCAATGCCCTTGGCGATTCCGAAGGTCTTGCGGGCCGGCATTTGACGAACGAGGCCCCGCTGTGAGCACAGCGCGGGATGCAAAAAAGGGCTCCCGAAGGAGCCCTCTGGCCGCTGCAAAGCTACGGCCTCAGAAGTTGGCGTGGTCACGCGTGCGCGGTGCGCCGAGATCGGTGACGTAGTTGCCGAACGACGGGCCGGTGGCGCCGGTGGGCACGGCGACGACGAGCACGCCGTTGGTCCACGTGCCACGGGCGACGACGAGGTCGCCGGCCGCCACCGTCGTGGTCTGGCCTCGCATGCGCCAGCCGCGCGGGCTGGCGAAGGTCGCCGGGTCGGCCGACACGCTCAGGCCGTGGACGGCGAAGGTGGTGGGCATCGTCGCGCTGCTGCCGTTCACCGGCGCCGGCGTCGCGTCCACCACGCCCTGCACCGATGCCGCCGTGGAGGCCGGGGCGATCTGCAGTGCCACCGCCGTCAGCTTGCCGGCGTTGTCGGCCGTCGCGTTGACGACCAGGTGCTTGCTCGTGGACGCCTCCAGCACCGTCTGGAAGGTGCTGATGTTGAAGGCCTGGCTGCCCGAGCGCGGGGCCTTGCGGGTGGAGCGGTCGGCCAGGCGCGTGCTGGCGTCGATGTTGATGCTCTGGCCCAGCACGGTGACGACGAAGGTGTCGGCCGTGGCGCCGGCCGCGATGGCGGTGAAGTCGCCCTCGATCGACACGGTGCGGCTGACGGCGGCATGCAGCAGCTTGACGGCGCTGGCGGTCACGCTGGTGCCGTTGCTGGCCACGGTGCCGGTCACGCGGATGTCGTCGCCGACGACGGGCAGGCTGGCCGATGCCAGGGCCGCGCCGTCGATGTTGACGCCGCGCAGCACGAAGCCGGTGCCGCTGGCGCTGGACACCCGGCCTTGCAGCTCGATGGTCTCACCGGCGGTCTGCACGGGCAGCTTGCTGCGCAGGGCAGCCGTGCCGGCGGCGAAGCTGGTGGCCGGCAGTGCCGGTGCCGTCGCGCCGAACACCGAGACGACCTGGCCCGCGCTGAATGCCGAGGCGCAGTCGGCCGTGCCGCTGTCGATGCTGCAAGTGGCCTTGCTCAGGTCCACCGTCAGCCCGCCGATGACGAGGCTGCTGGCGCTGACGGACACCACCGAGCCCTCCACCTTGAACGCGGCAGCGCCGCGGCCGGTCGAGGCCGGCACGTCGCCGACAGACACCAGCGACGCGACGATGTTGGCCGCGCCGGTGCCGGACGAGAACAGGAAGCCATGCACGGTGACATAGCTGCCGGCGCTGGTGGCGCTCGACGTGGCCGTCAGGTCCGACAAGCCGGCCACGGCCGTGCAGGTGGGGGTGGCGGCCGTCAGGCAGGCGCGCCGGTCGGAGAAGTTGGTCGCCGAGGTGAGCTGCACCGTCTGGCCCATCACGGTCATCGTGCTGGCCGTCGTGTCGGTGGCGTCGACATGGCCGCGCGCCAACGGGTGCAGGCGGATCTCGTCGGCCAGCGGTGCGGCGGTGTCCGTGGTGGTCGCGGACATGGGTTTCACGTCCACGCTCATGCCGACTTCCAGCATCGATTCGTCGGTGACGACGGCGCCGGTGTCGTTGTCCAGCACCTTGGCATTCTTCGTCGAGAACTCGCGCCCGTTGACGAAGACACTGCCGAAGGCCGTGATCTCGCCGGACGACGCCGACAGCTTGCCCACGCCGGTGCTGGCGGTGGGGGTGGTCGTGGTGGTGGCGGCCGTTCCCGACCCACCACCGCACGATGCAAGCCAGACGCTGGCCAACGATGCGGCCAGCACAGATCCAATTCGTCTCATCTCTTCTGCTCCTCGCAATGGCAGGGCCCCACGGCCCTCGCCTGCGGATCGCAGCTTGAGCTGGTCATGTACCGCGCAGGTATCCGACTTGTGTCCAGCCGAAAGCCCTGCATGCAGATACATCCACCCGCAGTGACGGCCTCCCGCGCCGAACGGTGTTCCAGCGCAATGGGCGATTAGGGACTGTTACCTTCCAGGGGCAGGCGCCCCCCTAGGTTTTTGAGCAACACCCCGGCCGCCACGAGCTGGCGGTTGCGTGCGCTGAGCAGGCTGGACTCGGCCGACAGCAGCGCGGTCTGCGCCGTGCCGACATTCAGGTAGCTGACCGTGCCGGCGCGGTACTGCGCCAGCACGATGTCGAGGTTGCGCTGGGCGGCCTCCAGCGCGTCACGCTGCAAGGCGAGCGACGCACCGGACTCGGCGAACTCGACGAGGTTGTCCTCGACCTCCTGGAAGGCCGTCAGCACCGCCTGGCGGTAGTTGGCGGTCGCCACATCGGCCGACGCGCGCGCCTGCGCCGACGCCAGCCGGCGCTGCCCCCCGTCGAACAGCGGCTGCGCAACGGCCGCGCCCAGGCTCCACACCAGGTTGGGCGCGGACACGAGCTTGGACCACGACGCGCCCCGGTAGCCGGCGCTGGCCGACAGGTCCACGCTGGGAAAGAAGGCCGCATCGGCAATGCCGATCTGCGCATAGGCCGCCACCTGGCGGGCGCGCGCGGCGGCGATGTCAGGCCGCTGGGCCAGCAGGGTCGATGGCAGCAGCGCCGGCACCGGCGGCAGCTCGGGCAGCGCGACACCGGGCGCGAGCTGGAACTGCCCCGGCAGCTTGCCCAGCTGCACGGCGATGGCATGTTCCAGCTGTGCCCGGGTGGCCCGCGAGTCGGCGAGCTGGGACTGCACGCTGCGCAGCTGGGTGCGCGCCTGCAGCACGTCGCTCTGCGCGACCACGCCGCTGGCGAAACGCGCCTGCGTCAGGTCCAACACCTTCTGGTTGGCTGCCTCGGTGCGCACGAGCAGCGCCTGCTGGGCCTCGGCCGTGCGCAGCGCCAGGTAGTTCTGCGTCAGCGTGGCCTGGGCCGACAGGCGCAGCGCGGCGAGATCGGCCTGGCTGGCCTGGTAGCTGGCACCTGCCGCCTTGACGCCCTCGGCCAGCCGGCCCCACAGGTCGACCTCCCAGGCGGCGTTGGCGGTCAGCGAGTTGCTGGTCGAGACGCTGCGCTGACCATTGCTGTTCTCGGCCGTGGCGGACCGCGTCGTGCTGGCGCCCAGCGACAGCGTCGGGAAGATGGCCGAACGGCTGGCCTGCAGCACCGCGCGCGCCGACTGCGCCTGGGCGAGCGACGCCGCGAGGTTCTGGTTGCCGACGATGAGGTCGGCCTGCAGACCGTCCAGCACGGGGTCGTGGAACAGCGTCCACCAGGCTTCGGGCACGGCGGCGTCGGGCGCCACGCGTTGCCACTGCGTCGAGCCCTGGAAGGCGGCCGGCGGTGGGTTCTCGGCGGGCGGGCGCTGCGAGGTCACGGCACAGCCGGCCAGCAGCAGGGCCAGCATCAACGGCGTGAGGGCGGTCTTGGGCATGAGCATCAGGTCGTGGCCGGAACGGCGGAGGCTTGGGGGCGCGCGGCGGTGCGCTTCTTGCGGCTGAGCCGGTCCATGCAGCAGAACACGACGGGCGTGGTGTAGAGGGTCAGCAGCTGGCTCAGCAGAAGGCCGCCGACGATGGAAATGCCCAGCGGCACGCGCAGCTCGGCACCTTCACCGTGGCCCAGCGCCAGCGGCACGGCGCCGAAGACCGCCGCCACCGTCGTCATCAGGATGGGCCGCAGCCGCAGCAGTGCGGCGCGGTAGATGGCCGCGCCGGGCGACAACCGCCGGCCGCGCGCGGCGGCCCCGTCCTGGGCCGAGATGGCGAAGTCCAGCATCATGATGGCGTTCTTCTTGACGATGCCGATCAGCAGGATCACGCCGATCAGCGCAATGATCGTGAACTCGGTCTTGAACAGCATCAGCGCCAACAGCGCGCCCACACCGGCGGACGGCAGCGTCGACAGGATGGTGATCGGGTGGATCAGGCTCTCGTAGAGCATGCCCAGCACGAGGTAGATCGTCACGATGGCCGCGAGGATGAGCAGCGGCTGGGACTTGAGCGACGCCTGGAAGGCCTGCGCCGTGCCCTGGAAGCTGCCGCGCACCGACACCGGCGCGCCGCTGCGGGCGACGGCGTCGTTGATCGCGGCCACCGCGTCGGACATCGCCACGCCTTCAGACAGGTTGAAGCTGATCGTGCTGGCCGGCGTGCCGCTCTGGTGGTTGACGGCCAGCGGCGTGCTGGTGGTGGCCACGCGCGCGATGCTGGACAGCGGCACCTGCTGGCCGCCGCTGTTCGTCAGCATCAGCCGGTCCAGCGTCTGCGGGCTTTGCAGCCACTCGGGCGCCAGTTCCATGACGACGCGGTACTGGTTCAGCGGGTTGTAGATCACGCCCACCTGGCGCTGGCCGAAGGCGTCGTTGAGCGTGCTGTCCAGCCCGTTCATCGTCAGGCCCAGCCGCGCCAGCGCGTCGCGGTCGACGATGAGCGAGGTCTGCGAGCCCTTGTCCTGCTGGTCGGTGTTGACGTCGGTGATCTCGGGCACCTCGGTCAGCGCGCGGCGGATCTTCGGCTCCCAGGTGCGCAGGTCTTCCAGGTCGTCGGCCTGCAGCGTGTACTGATACGACGCGTTGGATTGCCGGCCACCGATGCGGATGTCCTGCACCGGCGCGAGGAACATGTTGGCGCCCGGCACGCGCGCCAGCTTGCCCCGCAGCCGGTTGATGACGGCGTCCACGCTTTCCTTACGCTCGTCCTGCGGCTTCAGGCTGATGAACATGTTGGCGCTGTTGCGCTGACCACCGCCGGTGAAGCCGGTCACGTGGGCCACGGCGGGGTCGGCGCGGACGATGTCGTGGAAGGTGCGCAGCTTGCCTTGCATGGACTGGAAGCTGCTGGCCTGATCGGCCTGCACGCCGCCCATCATCAGGCCGGTGTCCTGCTGCGGGAAGAAGCCTTTCTGGATGGTCATGTAGAGGTGGACGTTCAACGCCACGACGCCCGCCAGGGCCAGCAGCGCCAGCGGCTGGTGGCGCAGCGTCCAGCGCAGCGTGCGCCGATAGCCGCGCATCAGCGCGCGCTGCACGCCGGCCAGCCGCCCCCCGAGGCCGGCGGCCCCGCGCTCGGCCTCGCGCGGCTTGAGCAGCGTGGCGGCCATCATCGGCGTGGTGGTGAGCGACACGACCATGGACACCAGGATGGCCACCGACAGCACCACGGCGAACTCGCGGAACAGCCGGCCGACGATGCCGCCCATCGCCAGGATGGGAATGAAGACGGCGATCAGGCTCAGTGAGATGGAGACGACCGTGAAGCCGATCTCCCGCGCCCCCTTGAGCGCCGCCTGCAGCGGGGTCTCGCCGCGCTCGATGTGGCGAGAGATGTTCTCCAGCACGACGATGGCGTCGTCGACGACGAAGCCGGTGGCCACGGTCATGGCCATCAACGACAGGTTGTCGACGCTGTAGCCCAGCAGGTACATGACGCCGGCCGTGCCCGCCAGCGACACCGGCACCGCCACCGCCGGCAGCAGCGCGGCGCGCAGCCGGCGCAGGAAGATGAACACCACGACGATGACCAGGCCGAACGAGATCGCCAGCGTGCGCTGCACCTCGGTGATGCTGCCGCGGATGGTGGACGTGCGGTCCATGACGACGTTGACGTCGATGGCGGGCGAAATCGATGCGCGCAGTTGCGGCAGCAGCGCGCGCACGGTGTCGACCGTCTTGATGATGTTGGCGCCCGGCGCCTTGCTCAGGATCAGCATGACGGCGGACTTGCCGTCGGCCAGGCCGTCGTTGCGCAGGTCCTGCACGCTGTCTTCCAGCGTCGCCACATCACGCAGATGCACGGCGGCGCCGCTCTTGTAGCTCAGCACCAGCGGCGCGTAATCGCTGGCCAGCCGGGCCTGGTCGTTGGCTGCGATCTGCCAGTGGCGCTCGTCGGTCTCCAGCAAGCCCTTGGGCCGGTTGGCGTTGGTCGCGACGACGGCCGCCCTCACCTGCTCCAGCGAGATGCCCTGCGAGGCGAGCTTGTTCGGGTCCAGCTCGATGCGCACGGCCGGCAGCGCGCCGCCGCCCACCGTCACCTGGCCGACGCCGTCGACCTGCGCCAGCCGCTGCGCCAGCACCGTGCTGGCGGCGTCGTACATCTGGCCGCGCGTCAGCGTGTCGGACGTCAGCGACACGATCATGATGGGCGCATCGGCCGGGTTGACCTTGCGATAGGTCGGGTTGCTGGGCATGCCGCTGGGCAGCAGCGAGCGCGACGCATTGATGCCGGCCTGCACGTCGCGGGCCGCGCTGTCGATGTCGCGCCCCATGTCGAACTGCAGCGTGATGCGCGTGCTGCCCAGCGAGGACGACGACGTGATCTCGGTCACGCCGGCAATGCTGCCCAGCGTGCGCTCCAGCGGCGTGGCCACCGTGGCGGCCATGGTGTCGGGGCTGGCGCCGGGCAGCGATGCACTGACCGAGATGGTCGGGAACTCCACCTGCGGCAACGGCGCGATGGGCAGCAGCAGGTAGGCAATCGCCCCGGCCAGCGCGATGCCGCAGGTGATCAGCGCCGTGCCGATGGGCCGCTCGATGAAGATGCGCGACAGGTTCATGCAGCCTCCTGCCGGGCCGCCCCAAAGGAGGCTGAGCCCCCTCGGGGGGCAGCGAGCAATGCGAGCGTGCGGGCCGTCATGCCGCAGCCTCCGTCGACGAGCCGTGGCGCTTCAAGCGCGCCGCCAGCGCCGCAAAGCCCAGGTAGATGACCGGCGTCGTGAACAGCGTCAGCAACTGGCTGACGATGAGCCCGCCCACCATCACCACGCCCAGCGGATGGCGCAGCTCGCTGCCCACACCGGTGCCCAGCATCAGCGGCAGCGCGCCCAGCAGGGCGGCCATCGTCGTCATCAGGATGGGCCGGAAGCGCAGCAGGCAGGCCTCGTGGATAGCCTCGCGCGGCGACTTGCCGTGGTCCCGCTCGGCCTCCAAGGCGAAGTCGATCATCATGATCGCGTTCTTCTTGACGATGCCGATCAGCAGCACGATGCCGATGATGGCGATGATGTCGAGGTCGAGCCGGAAAGCCAGCAGCGCCAGCAGCGCGCCCAGGCCGGCCGACGGCAGCGTCGACAGGATGGTCAGCGGGTGGATGGTGCTCTCGTAGAGCACGCCCAGCACGATGTACATCGTCACGATGGCCGCGAGGATGAGCAGCAGCGTGCTCGTCAGCGAAGCCTGGAAGGCCAGCGCGGCGCCCTCGAAGCGCGTCTCCACACTGAGCGGCAGCTGCAGCGCGTCGACCTCCGTGCGGATGGCCTTGACCGCGTCGCCGAGCGAAGCGCCCGGTGCGAGGTTGAACGACACGGTGGACGACGGGAACTGCGCCACGTGGTTGACGGCCAGCGGCGCCAGCCGCTCGCTGCAGCGCGCCACCGAGCTCAGCGGCACCTGCACGCCGCCGGTGCCGGGCACATACAGGCGCCGCAGCGCATCCAGGCCCTCGCGGTCGCGCGGCGCCACCTCCAGCACGACGCGGTACTGGTTGCTCTGCGTGAAGATGGTGGAGATCAGCCGCTGCCCGTAGGCGCTGTAGAGCGCGCTGTCGATGGTCGACACGCTGACGCCCAGCCGCCCGGCCGCGTCGCGGTCGATGTCGACATAGGCCTGCAGCCCCTGGTCCTGCTGGTCGCTGGCGACGTCGGCGATCTGCTTGAGCTCACGCAGGCGCTGCAGCACCGCCGTTGTCGCGCGCGCGAGCTCGGCCGAGTCCGGCGAGCTGAGCGTGAACTGGTATTGCGTCTTGGCGATGCGGTCCTCGATGGTCAGGTCCTGCACCGGCTGCAGGAACAGCGAGATGCCCGCTTCGCCGGCGGCCGCGTCGGCGATGCGGCGCGCCACCTCGGTGGCGCTGGCGCCGCGCGTCTCCTTGGGCTTGAGCGTGATCTGCAGCCGGCCCTGGTTCAGCGTCGTGTTGCCGCCGTCCACGCCGATGAAGGACGACACGCTGTCCACCGCCGGGTCCTGCAGCACGCGTTCGGCGATGCGCTGCTGGTGTTGGGCCATGGCCGCGAACGAGGTGGATTGCGCGGCCTCGGTGATGCCCTGGATCTGCCCCGTGTCCTGCACCGGGAAGAAGCCCTTGGGCACGAGCAGGTAGAGCACGCCGGTCAAGCCCAGCGTCGCGGCGAAGACGACCAGCGTCGCGGCCTGGCGGTCCAGCACCCAGGTCAGCATGCGGTCATAGCCGGCGACGATGTCGTCGAAGGCCTTGCCCACCGCCCGCCACAGCCGGCCATGCTCTTCGTCATGCTCGTGCTTCAGCAGCCGTGCGCACATCATGGGCGTCAGCGTCAGCGACACGAAGGCCGAGATCAGGATGGACACGGCCAGCGTGATCGCGAACTCGTGGAACAACCGGCCGACGACATCGCCCATGAACAGCAGCGGGATCAGCACGGCGATCAATGAGACCGTCAGCGAGATGATGGTGAAGCCGATCTGCTGCGAACCGCTGAGCGCGGCGTCATAGGCGCTGACGCTTTCACCGCCCTCCTCCATATGGCGAGAGATGTTCTCAATCATGACGATGGCGTCATCCACCACGAAGCCCGTGGAGATGACCAGGGCCATCAGCGTCAGGTTGTTGATCGAGAAGCCGGCCATGTACATGACGCCGAATGTGCCCACCAGCGACACCGGCACCGCGACGGCCGGGATGATGGTGGCCGGCAGGCTGCGCAGGAACACGAAGATGACGCCGATGACGAGCACGATGGCAAACAGCAGTTCGTGCTGCACGTCCGTGACGGACGCGCGGATCGTCGTCGTGCGGTCGGACAGCAGCTGCACGTCCAGCGACGCCGGTAGGCTGGCCTGCAACTGCGGCAGCACGGCGCGCACGCGGTCCACCGTCTCGATGACGTTGGCGCCCGGCTGGCGCTGCACGTTCAGGATGACGGCCGACACCGACGGCTTGCCCGCCTGCCCGGCCCAGGCGGCCAGGCGCAGGTTCTCGGCGTCGTCCACCAGCACCGCCACGTCCTTCAGCCGCACGGCGTTGCCGTTCTTGTAGGCGATGACGAGGCTGGCGTATTCGCTGGCGCTCTTGAGCTGGTCGTTGGCGTCCAGCGTGGACGCCCGCAGCGGCCCGTCGAAACTGCCCTTGGACTGGTTGACGTTGGCTGCCGAGATGGCGGTGCGCACGTCGTCGATGGACAGGCCCAGCGTGGCCAGCGCGCCGGGGTCGGCCTGGATGCGCACGGCCGGGCGGCGCCCGCCCGCGATGGCGACGAGACCCACGCCCGGCACCTGCGAGATCTTCTGCGCGAGCCGGTTCTCCACGAGGTCGTGCACGCGCGTGATCGGCAGCGTGGACGAGCTGACCGCGATGGTCAGCACCGGGGCGTCGGCCGGGTTGACCTTGCTGTAGACAGGCGGCATGGGCAGGTCGCTGGGCAACAGGTTGCTGCCAGCGTTGATGGCGGCCTGCACCTCCTGCTCGGCCACGTCCAGCTGCACGGCGAGGTCGAAGCGCAGCGTGATGACCGACGCCCCGCCCGAGCTGCTGGACGACATCTGCGCCAGGCCCGGCATCTGGCCGAACTGCCGCTCCAGCGGCGCGGTGACGGAGGACGTCATCACGTCCGGGCTGGCGCCGGGGTAGAGCGTCGTGACCTGGATGGTCGGGTAGTCCACCTCGGGCAGTGCCGACACGGGCAGCAGCCGGTAGGCCAGCGCGCCGGCCAGCACGATGGCCAGCATCAGCAGCGACGTAGCCACCGGCCGCGCGATGAAGAGGCGTGACGGGTTCATCGCCCCGGCCTCACTGCGCGGTACCGGAGGCCGGCGCCGACGCGGCTTGCGGGCGGTTGCGGCCACGCTCGCGCCCGCCGGCTGCCGAGGCGCCGGCAGCCGGCGCCTGGATGACCTCGGCCTTGCCGCCGTCGCGCAGGCGGTCGGCGCCATCGGTGACGACCTGGTCGCCCGGCTTCAGCTCGCCCTGCACCGCCGTCGCCTCGCCGTCGGTGGCCAGCACCTGCACCTTGCGCAGCGCCACCGTGCCATCGGCCACGACATAGACATAGGTGCCCGGCGCGCCGCGCTGCACCGCTGCGGTCGGCACGACCAGCACGCCCTTGAGCGTGTCCAGCTGCAGCCGCACGTTGACGAACTGGTTGGGGAACAGGCTGCCGTCCTTGTTGTCGAACAGCGCCTTGACCTTGATGGTGCCGGTGGTCGCGTCGATGGCGTTGTCGGTGCTGGCGACATGCCCTTCGCCGAGCTTCACGCGGCGCTCGCGGTCCCAGGCCTGCACCGGCAGCGGCTGCTTGTCGCCGAGTTGCTGGCGGATGCGCGCCAGCCGCGCGTCCGGCACGGCGAAGACCACCGCCGCCGGCTGCGTCTGGGCGATGCTGAGGAGGCCGTTGGTGTCGCTGGGCGTCACGTTGTTGCCAAGGTCGGCCTGCTTCAGGCCGGCCTGGCCGGCGATGGGCGCCGTGACGCGCGTGTAGGACAGCTGCAGCTTGGCGTTGTCCAGCGTGGCCTGGTCGGACAGCACGGTGGCCTCCAGCTGCCGCACCAGGGCCAGCTGCGTGTCGAGCTGCTGGCGCGGCGCCGCCTCCTGCGCGACGAGGTCTTTATAGCGGGCCAGGTCGGCGCGGGCGTTCTCGAGCTGCGCCTTGTCGCGCGCCAGCGCCGCCTGCGCCTGGTCGCGCGCGATCTCGTAGCTGCGCGGGTCGATGAGCGCGAGCAGCTGGCCGGCCTTCACCGGCTCGCCTTCCTTGAAGTAGATCGCCTTCAGCTCGCCGCTGACCTTGGCGCGCACGACGGCGGTGTTCGCCGACGCGATGCTGCCGATGGCCTCCACGGCCACCGGCAGGTCACGCCGCTGCACCGCGGCCACCGACACCGGTTGCGTGCCGCTGCGGCCGAAGCGGCCCGCACCGCCGGCACCGGCCGCACGACCGGCCCCGGAGGCGGCCGATGCAGCACCGGCCGGGCCGCCCGCCACGCCGGCGTCCCGGCTCTTCCACCACCACGCGGCCAGTGCGACGGCCGCAACACCCATGACGATCAGCACCCCCGTCCGGACCTTGCCGGCCGACCTGCTGCGTTGGCATTCGTTGTTCTGCATTCGGGTCTACTCCTGAAGCGCGCAGTGTCCGGGGCGAATGTAGCTGGCGCGTTGCTGGGCCGAAGACCGACCCGCGAATGGGTGATGCGCTAGGGCCCGGCCTCGGACCACACGACACCGCCGGACTGGCCCTACGATGCCCGCATGATCAAGCTCATGGTGGGCCTGGGCAATCCAGGTGCCGAATACGAAGACACGCGGCATAACGCAGGTTTCTGGTGGATCGACGGACTGGCGCGCGGCCTCAAGGCCAGCCTCGCGCCGGACAAGGCCTACCACGGCCTGGTGGCACGCGTGAACAACGCGCCCGGGGCCAGCGGCCCGATCTGGCTGCTGCAGCCCATGACCTACATGAACCTGTCCGGCAAGTCGGTCGCGGCGCTGGCGCGCTTCTTCAAGATCGCGCCGGAGGAGATCCTGGCCATCCACGACGAGCTGGACCTGCCGCCCGGCGAGATGAAGTTCAAGAAGGGCGGCGGCAACGGCGGCCACAACGGCCTCAAGGACATGCAGGCCCAGCTGGGCAGCGGCGACTTCTGGCGGCTGCGGCTGGGCATCGGCCACCCGGGCCACAAGGCCGAGGTGGCCGGCTATGTGCTGCGCAAGCCGCCGCTGGCCGAACGCCAGGCGGTGGAGGACTGCATCGAGAAGAGCTACGGCGCCGTCGAGCTGATGCTGCGCGGCGAGATGGACAAGGCGCTGGCCAAGATTCACGCGAAGCCGCCCCGGCCCAAGCCCCCCAAACCCGCCCCGCCGACGGACACTGCGGCCTCATGAAACCGCTGCTCGCCGCCCTCACGCTCACCCTCGCCGTCATGGCGCAGGCCCAGACCCAGGTGCGGCAAGCCCAGGTCTACCGCTGCGGCCCCGAGGGCCGCGACCTGCGCGACTCGCCCTGCCAGGGTGCCACCGCCGCCAGCGCCGTGGCCTACGACG
>JACCDX010512192.1_pt1 | contig 12649 bp, 5 predicted proteins | sample 7449681 | NCBI WGS metagenome assembly JACCDX01 (sample SAMN15323450, study PRJNA562643) | freshwater metagenome | isolation source: river surface water | place: USA:Blue River Watershed | collected 2017-08-18
ATACAACTGCTAATGTAATTGTTGGAAATGCTAATGTATATGGTGTTATAGGAAATATTGTAACAACTGGTATTACTGGAAATATAACATCCAATGTATTAACAAATGTATATAACCCATCAAATATTAATAGTTATTCATTTACATCTTATACAGGTTCAGCAACTACTCGGATATTTAATAAATTAATTGAAGGAAGTAATATTATAGTTTCTATTAATGAAACATTAACTTCAGGAAATAATAATGCTTTAATATTTACTTCTACAGATGGTAAAACATGGGTATCTCGTACAACACCCTCTAATAATAGATGGAGATCAATAACATGGTCACCATCATTAGGTTTATTCGTAGCTGTTGCTTCATTTACAGCTCGTACAAATAATATTATGACATCATCAGATGGTATAACATGGACAGCAATTACAACACCAGTCAGTGATGTATGGTATGTTGTAAAATGGTCACCGCAATTAGGAATTTTTGTTGCTTTAAGTAGTACACGAGTAATAGTTAGTAGCAATGGTACAACATGGACAAGTTATAATGTGACCTTCCCATTTACACCATATGCTATAGAATGGTCACCACAATTAGGAATATTTATTGTAATAAATCAATCTAATATTAATAAAGTTTTAACATCATCAAATGGTACAACATGGGTAACAAATAATACAATTATTCCAAATACAGCGGATTATAATGGTACTTTAACTTGGTGGGATATTGTTTGGTCACCAGAATTAAATATATTTTGTACAATATTTAATGAAAATTCACGTAATAATATATTATCAGCAATATCATCTGATGGAATTAATTGGAACATAGGTGAAAATAAAAATGCTTTTAATATAGGTAATGATCCTGCTCAAATACAATTAACGTGGTCTTCAAAAACAAAACTATTTTATTATTTACCTAATAATAATATTAATTCAGGCTATGAATTATATATATCAAAAGATGGAATAAATTGGAATTTTAATGCAAATTTACCATATGATTCAAGTACAAATCCAGAATATATAAATTCTTCTTATATAAATTATTTAAATAAATATGTTGTATTAGGAAAAAATTACACAAGCAATCTTATGACAACTTTAAATCTTGATGATAGTTTTACCAATTTTACTTATCCAACATGTGCAAGTGTAGGTTGGCGTTCTGTTTGTTGGTCTCCTGAATTATTACAATTTGTTGCTGTTGCTACTACAAATACAACATCTTCTATTATGACATCAACAAATGGTACTACATGGACAGCTCGTACTGCTCCTAATACAAATAATTTAGAAGGTGTATGTTGGTCACCTGAATTATCTTTATATTGTGCTGTTGCAACAAGTGGTACAGGAAATCGTGTAATTACTTCACCAAATGGTATTACTTGGACTGCTCGTACAACACCAGCTGATAATTCTTGGAATTTTATATGTTGGTCATCTGAACGCAATCTTTTTGTTGCTGTTTCATCAACAGGTACAAGCACAGGTCGTGTAATGACATCTTCAGATGGTGTTACTTGGACACTTCGTAATGCCTATCCTAATGGAGATTGGCATTCAGTTTGCTGGGCTCCACAACTTTCTAAATTTGTTGCAGTATCATCAAGCTTTTATATGACTTCTTCAGATGGTATTACTTGGAGTGGTGGTTCTCTTCCTGCATCTTTAGCTTGGGAATCAATTACATGGTCTCCAGAATTATCTATATTTGTAGCAGTTGCTTATACAGCAAGTACGAATAACATTGCTACATCACCTGATGGTGTTAATTGGACAATACGAACTTCTCCAATAAGTGTTGAATGGGGGTCAGTAGTATGGGCAAGTGATTTAAAACGGTTCTTCGCTTGTACAGACCCACCTACTTCTAGTAATAATATGCTTACTTCTACAGATGGTATTAATTGGACAACTATACCGTTATCTTATGGTAAATTTGTAAGAATGTGTTGGGCACCTGAAATGGGTAAATTATGTGCTGTATCAAATGGTTTAGGTGTTGTTTTAATACATAATTATAGTGTATTTAGTGATGGTCGTAATTTTAGATTAAAATTAATGAACCAGTCTACTACCATTGGTTTTAATGATGCAGCATGGTCTGGAAATATTTGTGTAGCTCTTACAAAACCTAGTACATCAATAGCACAAGGTATTCTTACAAGTGATTATTTAAGTAGTTGGACAAATAGATTAATTACAAATCAAAGTAATTTAGATGTAAGTTATGAATCTATTACTTGGTCTGAAACACTTGGAATATATTGTGCAGTATCAAATAAATCTAGAATATTTGTTTCACCTGATTCTATTAATTGGTCAATAGTTTATAATGGTGATACAACTGGATATTATAATCAAGTAATATGGGTTTCTACATTAAATCTTTTTATAGTAATTGGTCTACGAACTAGTTCATCTAATCATATCTTAACTTCATCTGATGGATATAATTGGACGGAAAGATATAGTCTATCACAAACATCGAATGGAATTTTAAAGTCTATTGCATGGTCTCCATCTCTTAATTTACTATGTGTTGTAACAACTGGAAGTAATGGTGCTATTATAAGATCATCAAATGGTATTAATTGGACAGCAACAACAAATGCAACATTTAGTAATATGACTTCAATTGTTTGGTCCCCATCATTATCTATCTTTTGTGCTGTTGGAAGTTCAGGGCATATAATTACTTCATCTGATGGTATTACTTGGACAATTCGTGGAACAGAATATAATACTTTTTCATGGGCTAATATTATTTGGGTTCCAGAAATATCAAAATTCTATGCAATTTCAACTACTGAATCTGATAATGTAATTTCTACATCTTCAAATGGTATTAATTGGTTATTAACTTATAATCCACTAGATACTACTTATTATTGGAGATCATTAGCTTGGTCTCCAACATTATCTAAATTATATGGTGTTGGAAGAAATATGGCAGGGTCAACAGGTAATATAGTAGCAATTACACATACTTCTTCTTTATTATCTGGAAATGTGTATACTTCAGAACAATTAACTGGAAATGTATTTTCATATTCATATAATTCTCCATCTGCAAATAGTAATTTTAGAAGTATAACTTGGTCACCTAAATTAAAACTTTTCTGTGCAGTTGCTTCATCTGGAACAACATCTTCTATTATGACATCAAATAATGGAGTTGCATGGATTGCAAGAACAGCACCAAATACAAATTTATTAGAAGATATTTGTTGGTCACCTAAATTATCTATGTTTGTTGCTATAGCAACATCAGGAACAGGTAATCGTGTTACCACATCATTTAATGGTACTTCTTGGACAGCTCGTACAACTCCTGCAAATTATAACTGGGAATCTATTTGTTGGTCAAATGAATTAACATTATTTGTTGCTGTAGCTTCTACAACTAGTCCAGATAATGTTATGACAAGTCCAGATGGTATTAATTGGACAATTCGTAATTCTGCTGCTTCTAATGCTTGGAAATCCGTTTGTTGGTCTAAAGATTTAGGACTATTTGTTGCTGTATCTACATCAGGTACATCTCGTGTAATGACGAGTACAAATGGTACTAGTTGGACACTTGGTACATATTCAACTGGTGCTAAATCAGTAATATGGAGTTCTGAATTAGGATTATTCTGTTCAGTTGGAAATAGTGGTATAATTAATACAAGTACTAATGGTATTAATTGGGTTAGTCGAACTTCTCCTGCTATTTATGATTGGGATTGTATTACTTGGTCATCTGATTTAAACCGTTTCTTTGTAGTGACTGAAAGTGCAAATAATTTTATAATGACATCTACAGATGGTATTAATTGGTCATTAATAGATACATCAACATTTAATACTTTTTCATCTATTTGTTCTGCTCCTGAAATAGGACAAATTTGCGCTGTTTCATCATTAACAACTGCATCTAATAAAACATTAACATTTTCATCACCTGTTTTAGCGAATTATCGTAATTTTACACTTATAGATACAACTCAAACGGGTATTATAAATTCAGTTATATGGGCACCATCTTTAAATTCTTTTGTAGGTATGGGTGATAATAGTACTGGTACAATTAACTTAATTCAAGATCAATATGCCAATATTTCTGGAAATAGTTTAATTACCAGATATACATATGATTATTTATATAATAATTGGAAATCAATCGTATATTCATCAACTCTTAATCTTTTTGTAGCTGTATCTTCATCAGGTACTGGAAATCGTATTATGACATCATCTGATAATGGTACTACTTGGATCCCTCGTACTTCTCCTGCAGATAATAATTGGGAAAAAGTTATTTGGGTATCTGAACTTGGTCTTTTTGTTGCAGTTGCTTCATCAGGAGATAGCAATCGTATTATGACATCACCAAACGGTATTAATTGGACACTTCGTAGTACAACAAATCATAATTTTAAATCCATTGCATGGGCTCCTACACTACCACTTTTATGCGCAGTAGGTAGTTTAAGATATAGAAAACCATCTACTCTTTACAATACAACCAATAATAAAATTGTATCTATTGCTAATGATATGACACCTTTAACAGATGGTTCATTAGTAACATCTTTTGGTTCATATACTACAGTTACTGGTGTAGCACCTAAATATTATTCATCTGGTGGTTATAAAAACAAAGCTTGTATTCAATTTACATCCACAACTACTTCATCATTTACGGATTATTTAAATATATCATCTCTTGCTCTTAATATTTCAACCAATGGTGGTTTTACTCTCGTTACTAAAGTATATATTGCAGAGGGTATAGAAACAAATACTAGTTACCCTATTTGGCAAACAAATAACAGTACAAGTAGTGCTTCAAATTTAATGATATTAAATTATAATTCACCTTCACAAGTTGGAAGTAGTAATGGTTCTTTTTCATTTGGTATTTGGAATACTTCAACACAAGTTTGTAACTTATCAACATCTTCTACATTTGCTCTTAATAACTGGTATACAATTACTTTTACAACTGCTACAACAAATGGTAGTACTGCTCAATTATATGTAGATGGAGTACTTGCAGGCAGTGCCACACTTAGTGCTGCTCTTACAAATCGCACAAATATTCATAATTACTTAGGTCAAAGTACGGTAAATCGTTTATTCCGTTTCCTTGGTTTATATGACTCTATTTTTGTTTATGACCGTTTATTAAATAATACTGAACTTCAAACAGTTTATGACTATATTGAAGGTATTTCTGATGGTACTAATTCATTATTAACATCTACAAATGGTATTACTTGGACAGCTCGTTCTACAGGTGTAGATACAAATCAATTATCATCTATTGCATGGTCTTCAAAATTATCAATGTTTGTTGCAATTGGTAATAATCATTTAGGAAATCGTATTATTCGTTCACCTGATGGTATTACTTGGACACCTTGTAAAGTCAATTATGATTATTTAAATTTAAGTAATATTGTATGGATTGAAGATTTAGGTCTCTTTTATGCAACAACTACTGATAATTCTTACGATAATGCAATATTAACATCATCTGATGGTATTAATTGGAACATTACTTATCCACCAACAGATGCTCAATATAGTTGGAAGAGTTTTGTTTGGGCAAAAGAATTAAATAAGCTCTATTGTTTTGGTAAAAATACAAGTGATGTTACATATATCCTTTCTCATACAAGAGAAATAGGATTTACCACTTCTAATATATCTACTTCTACACCCGTTTATGGTAATATTACTGTTCCAGAATATGGTAATGTTACAACTCCTGTTTATGGTAATGTTTCTGTTCCATTATATGGTAATGTTGCTACCCCAGTTTATGGTAATATTATTACATCTATTTATGGTAATGTTATTATTCCTAAATATGATTCTTCCAATAGTGCTATTTATGGAAATATTTATTTCCCCAATAATCTTAATACTTCTAATATAACCATCTCTTCTAATATTATTTCATCCAACTATAACCTTACTATTCCTTTATATGGTAATATATTAACACCTATATTAGGAAATGTATCTACACCTATTTATGGTAATGTAACTGTTCCACAATATGGTAATGTAACAACTCCTATTTATGGTAATTTAGTTATTCCTCAATATGGTGTTATTACAGAACCTATTTATGCAAATGTATTAACACCTGTTTATGGTAATATTACTATTCCTATTTATGGTAATGTTATTACGCCTGTTTATGGTACTGCTTATCTTCCTGTATATGGTAATGTACTTGTTCCTCAATATGGTAATGTATTAGTTCCTGAATATGGTTTTGTACAACTTCCTCAATATACTGAGGTTACCACACCTATTTATGGTAATGTACAAATTCCTGTTTATGAATTACAAAGTTTCCCTATTTATGAAACACAAACCATTCCTATATATACTGCTGTTCCTACACCTATTTATAGTACTGTTGTTGAAGATATATATGAAACCGTTTATACACCTATTTATACAACTTCTAATGTTGCTATTTATCAAACAGTTGTTACACCTATTTATAAAGAAATTATTACACCTATTTATGGTACTATTTATTTACCACAATATGAAGAAATACTTACTCCGATTATTGAACCACGCATAACACCTATTTATGAAGAAGTTATTACACCCATTTATCAAGATACTATTATTCCCATTACAACTTATGTATATACACCTGTATATCAGGATATTACCGAACCTGTTTATGAAGATGTATTACAACCTGTTTATGGTAAAGCATTATTACCAGTATATACTGAAATACAAATTCCTATTTATAGTGAAGTATTAGTATATGTTGATCCAACTGCTAAAACAAGTTCATCTAAAGATATATTTACAGGAAGTGCAACGGTTACTAATCTTCTTTCTTTCGCAAATGGTACTGTGAATAATCTCTTTAGTTCCGATGCATTATATGCTCCAAATCTTACAATATCTTCAACTCCAACTACATTAAATCTTGGTAATACCAATTGCGGTAATATGAATGTAAGCAATTTAATTGTTAATCCTAACTTTAATGCTCGTAATAGTATTATTACAGACAGAGTATTAAGTTCATTTAGAAATGCTACTTTTAATAATGAATTTGTAGTAGGTAATATTAGTGTAAATCGTAGCTATATTTCATTCAATAGTGATCGAGAATTTAAACCAGAAAATATTAGTGTAAGTCAAACATTATTTGCTACAAATGTAACTTCATCTACATCTAATGTAAATATTCAAAATATGAGTACATTAAACGGTAGTAGTATGATACATATTAAAGATAATGTATCCGAATCAAATATTCGTGATAATATTATCAATACAACCACTTTAACTTCAAATAACAGTATTACTTTAATTGATCTTACAATTGATAATAGTGCTACTACAAAGAATATCAATGTAACAAATGAAACCATTACATCTGGAAATATTTATGGTAAAAACTTTGAATCAAGTAGTAACTTAAATGCTCAAAATGTAATTGCTTCAGATAATATGTTTATTAGTAGTAATGTTTCAGGTACATTCACTATGCCTCGTACTGAAGCAGGTAATTTAACAATTAAAGATACAGTAAGAAATAATAATATCAAATCATCGTCATTACAAGATATTCTTGATTTACACACTGCTAACATTTCATCTTCAAAATTATATACTTCTATTAATTCATTACGAACTATTTTAAATAAAGATAATGCTGATAATCTTTACTTAGGTAGTGAAATTAGTGGAAATATTTATATTGGTGGTCCTCAACAAATTACTCAAACCATTTATATTGGTAGTGCTCTTGATACTATTTATATTGGTGGAAACCTTACAAATATTTTAAGTAATGATCTTTCTGTAAAAGATGCTGCTATTATTATTAACCATTCTGGGACTTCTTATGCTAATAGTGGTGTAGAATTTGAAGAAAATTCAGTTATTGTTGGTTCATTATTACTCAATTCATCTGGACAATTTGTATTTACTGATGCTACAGGTAATGTTTATTCATTAACACATATTGCAAATGGTAACTTTGAAAATATGAATGTAAATGGAACTATTTTAGGAACAAAAGACCTTATTTCAAGTAACATAATTGTACAAAATTCAATAACTGCTACTTATCTTGAAACAACTACATATGAAAATAGTTCAAACATAAATAGTTCAAATGTTAATACAATCTTTATGAATACCAATTCATTAGTTTCAACCATTATGAGTAGTACAAATATGAATATTACAAATGATACAAATGTAATTGGTAATGTAACAGTAACAAATAATACGAATAGTAATACAATGAATAGTAATATATTAAATACATATGATTTAACAAATAGTTCAAATGTAAATGCTTCTGAACTCAGCTTTACTAACTTAAATGGTCTTAATATGATAATTACAAATATAAGTATTATTGAAAATATGAATACAAATGCTATTCAATTAAATTCAGGTAATTTAACTACTACAAATAGTGTAATTACAAAAGATATTTCAATAGATAATGGTAATGTAAGTACATTAGATACAAATTATGATTTCAGAATTAAAGGTAGTACACATTTTGGTGTGTCTAATATTATGGATAATAATGAATTCGGTATAATGAATATTACAACAGGAAATGTAAATTCAGACCCAGCTTTATCATTTGTTCGTAAAAACACTTATGTATGGAATATGGGTTATGATGAAGGTTCAAATGACTTTGTTATTTATGATGGTAATGTGGGAGTACGATTAACAGCTACTAATTCACAATCTTGGTCATCTGTATCAGATGAAAGATTTAAAAAAGATATTGAAACAATGAATGAAATTGAAGCAATGAATAAAGTAATGAATGGTCGTGGTGTTTATTACAATTATTTATCTGATAAAGATGATGCTCAACGCAAAGTTGGTTTTATTGCTCAAGAATTAGCTGAAATATTACCTGAAGTAGTTGATGTACCAGAAAATCCTGAAAATATGTATACAGTAAGATATCAAGAAGTATATCCATTATTAGTACAAGCTCTTAAAGGTGCTTCAAAGGAAGTAAAGAAATTAAAAGCTAAATTACAAGAATTAAAAGAAGAAAGAAAAAATTAAAAGCTAAATTACAATAATTAAAAGAATAAGTTAAAATTATATTTTTTTTTTATACATATATGATAAATATAAATTTATATTTATAATAAATGGAAAATCATATGATAGAAAATCATATAATAGAAAATGGAAGTATTTGTGTGTATAAAAATGAGGAAAGATTATATGATTCATTAAAAAAAGAAACAATTCAAAAATTAAATATTTTAGGAAATCGTATTGAAAAATTAACGGATTTAGATGAAGATACTTTAAAAAATAGTGAATCTATAAAATTATTATTAGAAATCATACGTAATTTATATACTGAATTATTATTATTAAAAGATGATATTGAAAAATTAAAAGAAATGAGTTCATAAAAATATATTATGTAAGATGAGCAAAAGGTGCATTAAAATCTTTATTATAACGATAAAATTTATTTCGTTCATTTAAAAATTTAAGTAATATATCATTTGCTATAAATGATGAAAAGCCATAACACACTGTATTTACATCTTGATAATCCGAAAATGGTAAATATCTAAAATCAGCTAATACAATTTTTCTATAAAAATGATAACCGCGTTTTTGATAAAGTTCATATCTTTCTTTATCATTGATTAATTTCATACATTCTTCATATATACTTTCATAACTATCTTTTTCCGTATCAAATACTAAACAAAATTTTGAATAATCAAATCCAAATGGTGCCGAAAAATCATTAATTAGTACTGGAATTGCTCCACAAGCAATACTTTCAATAATTCTCATAGAACTATTTCCATTTCCTTTCGGGCAAAGTGAAAGTTTCACATTTTTTAATGTATCATATAATTCAAAAGCTTTATCTTCAATCTCTTGTTGAGTGCGTTCTTTTTGAAAACGCCAATCCCAATAAGATGTAAAATCTTCAATCATTACATTTGGAAATATTTCTAAAGCTTCTTTCATTTCACTTCTCATTCCACTCCAAATAGAACCTTTAAAATAAATATCAATATCACGAGGTTTACTTAAATCCATTGTTTTTACTGGATTTGAATAACGGAAAATAGCAGGATTGGTTACAAAAATTTGTCGTTGATAACGTTCTAAACCTGATGGTTTAATTGCACAAGTATACCAAACACAATTTTCATCAATATGAGAATTTTGGTCACCTGATAAAATAAATATAATTTTATGATGATGTATAAAAGGAATTTGTTTTTTAATTTGTAAAATAGAATGAATAGGGTCGCCATTTGTTTCACAAAGTATATAATTTGCTGTACTTACATTTGGAACAACATGTAAAAAAGAATAATGACGAACCCAAATATTTGAAATGGGATTAATTAAATAAACTTTAATCATATTATATAAAAGTGTAATTTTATATAATATTATATATATTTCTTTATATTAAACTTTTTTATTTTTATTTATTAAAAATAATTTGTTAAAAAATAAAATGAATATAAAGTATTTTAGATACTATAAATTATAAAAAAAATAATTTATAAAAAAAATAATTTATAAAAAAAATATAATTTATCATATAATTACATATATTACGTATAAAAATGGATAAAGAAGAATTAAAAATTTTACCATATACGGCAACAACCTTATCCATTATTGGACGATTTATTTTTATGTTTTTATTGTATAAAAACAAAAGTACAAATACATTTTCTTTACTATTTTGTATATTAAGTATTTTTTCATCAAGTATGTGGATTTATTATAGTGTATCAATAAATGATTTACCAATGATTGTACGAAGTTGTACAGAATTAACATTATTATTTATTTCAACATTATATATTATTCGGAATAAAATGTTACATACTATATTACCGATGTAATATTTTCTATTTTTTTATTTTTATTTTTATGATAATCATAAACTTTTTGTCGTAATTCATTATAAAGTTGAAATTTTTCAGGTGTTGTTTCAAAATCAAATACTTTACAATTTCCTGTTACAATATTTTCAACATCTTCTTTAATAACTTTTGATTGAGGATTAATTTGAATAAGTACATTATAAATTTTAATCGGTTTCCAATCTTCTAAAACTTTTTCAAAAATAAAAAGTACTTCATCAACTGTAGCACGACGCAAATTTGATTTTTTAACATTCTTTTCTTTTTGATGTTTTTGAATAGATTGAATATGATTTTTAGAATTATTCAACTTCTTTGACTCCTTTAGGAGTGGAAAATTGCAGGGAGTCGTCAATCTTGGCTCACCAGAGGTGATCAGATTGTTCGCTTTAGACGTCATTTTTTTATTTTATAAATAGTTATTTATTATTTATAAAATATTTTTTATATTAAAATTAAATTTAAATTTTTATAAAAGTTTTTTATTTTTAATGATATTAGATATTTATATAAATATCATTTTTACTTATTTTCAGAATCAACATCAGAATCAGATAGATCATCATTTGTTTTAACTGGCTTTGTAATGCTACGTTGTTTTTTTATATTCTACATAAGAATTACCAAAAATAAAGTGTGTTTCACCTTCTTTTTGTTCAAAATGGAATGGACAAAAATCATTTACAAATACTTCTTGTTCGCACTTGTCTTGAATAACATAACAATTACTTAAACCGACTAAATCAAAATCTTCATATGATTCACTATCATAATCAATCTCTTCATGTTTCACGATGAGAGTTGTAGTTTTATTTTCACGTTTTACAGAAAAATTATTACAATTCTTCATATAAACAGTGTGAAATGGAGTAATACGAATTTCAATCATTTTTAAATAGTTAATATAAATAACTTTATACTCATGAAAAGAGAGTTAAAAAGAGTATAAAAATAAAAAATCAATTTTTTTTATATAAATTATAACATAAAAATTATATAACGTAAAAATTATATAACGTAAAAATTATATAACATAAAAATTATATAACGTAAAAATTATATAACGTAAAAATTATATAACATAAAAATTATATAACGTAAAAATTATATAACATAAAAATTATATAACATAAAAATTATATAACATAAAAATTATATAACGTAAATGTATTATTTTTATTTTTTAAATTCTTTTACTTTTTGAACGAATTCTTGATAATATGTATATTTTTCTTCTGTTACTTCACATTGATAAATTACTGTTTTATTATCAATTACATTTTTAACTGAATCTAATGTAACTTTATTATTGTTATTAGATTCTTCTCGTTTTTTATTCACTTTTTCTAAAATAGCTTTAGGTCCATCATCTTTACTTGTTTTAGATTTCTTTTTAAGAAATTCTTCTAAAATAAAGATGATTTCATCAGAATTTACTTTTCTTTTATGAATGGCTTGTTCTTCTTTACTCATACATTTCTTATTTTTAACATTTTCATAATATTCGAGTGATTCTAATTCTTCACTTGTGCATAATTTTCCATTTTTAATTTTTGATACTTGGTCACGAGATAAATTATATTTTTCTTCAATATCAACATTTCGTAAACCTTTTTCTAAATCTTCACGAACTTGAAGAATAATTTCATCACTAATACTTTGTTTATTCTTTTTATGAGAAATAGC